>Ga0181612_135525_pt1 | contig 12680 bp, 7 predicted proteins | sample HoacroProtozoa21_FD_119630 | JGI IMG/M metagenome (GOLD analysis project Ga0181612, IMG submission 119630) | Hoatzin crop microbial communities from Cojedes, Venezuel. Combined Assembly of Gp0051906, Gp0051904, Gp0051908 | reverse complement strand
CTGGCTGTTTCTCCCCTCCTGTGGGACAGAGGGAGTTGCCGCCACACGTTAGTTTTTCTCTCTTTCTTTTCCTCTTTTTTTTTTTTTTTTTTTTTGGTAAAGACAGAGAAAGAAAGATTTCTTTTCTGAGCAGAGAGGTGGAGGCTAATTGCTGGGTTAATTGAAAAGAATGGTGCTTCTGATGTTCTCACAAAGTATCAAATAGCCTGAACATACTTCTCCCCCCTCTCCCTCACTCCACCTAAAGAGACCCATTGAATTTGCACATTACTGTACAGAAGTGATTATGGGTTTAATTGTATTTATTTTGCTTGGTGGGGAGGCCATCATAACAGTAGTTGATTGATTTTTATAAAATCACCCTCAAGGTCATATGTAGGACTCTGCTTTCCTGCGCAGCCATAACAAACAATTTGAGGGTCACAGCCAAAGGCTCAGTTGAGCAATATTCTTGCTTTCTGCTTTCAGAGAAGAGGTCAAGTGCAATAAAAGAAGGAAGCATAACTTCTATTTTCTTTTAAAAAAAGGGGAAGACAGTCTTGTAAAGCAGCAGCTGTATATTTATTCTGACCCAATGAAAAACATAGGGATACAGAAAGATGAGGGTTACAAGAACAATATGCAATTTTTTGACATAAGTATTTGTAAGTTTGGCTAGAGTATTTTTCACAATTTGACTTGGTAAATGGTTAAGTGAATCCCTGCTAATGCTTTCTTTTCTTTTCTTTTCTGTGATGCTGCTCTTTTTCTTTATCTTCAGCAGTGGAACTTTTCTTTTTACACTTTCTTTTCTCCCGAAGACTGAGCGCCTTTTGGCTTTGTTCTGGGAGGAGCTCAGAAGCTTTGCAAATAGCCAGGGGACAATGGCATTATGGTGTGACCGCGAGTGTAGCTGATATATCTGTTTCCTATGATTGCATGTTGGGTCTGACTGCTGCTTCTAAGGGAAAGCCAAAGCGTCACACTGAGCAAATACTTGCTGATGGTTTTGGTCTTGCAAATCTTTGCATCATTGCCAAGTGTGCTTGCAATTGCGTTTTGGGACAGAGAAACCCAAGAGCCAGGGAAAAACCTCCACCTTGAAATCCAATTATTATTATCCCTACAGATCCAAATCTTCACCCACGGAGGGGAAACCTTGCTTCTATGTAGGATTTCCTCCAGGAAGGGTCAAATCTGCAGTCCAGGCATCGCACAGCTAGTGCCTGCACACCTGATGCTACTGAGACACATCAGAACCATTGCATATGCTTACACCCCGTGTAGAACTGTCACCAGCATCCAATTGCCAAGCTTTCCACACACCTAGAAATCCACAAAAGATATGGAAAACGTTTGAATCAACGGATGGAAAGATTGGTCAGGACAACTGTCATGTACTATAGCCTCTTACTGAGAAGCTGAGGATTTTAAAATTTTGTTAAGATTTGGTATGGACAAAATGTGTCTGAAATTTGGGAAAATTTTTGAGGATATTTTTTGAGGAAGAGCTATGATTTAAAAATAAAAAAATAGACTACTTTGGCTACGAGCCTTCCGGTTCATTGGTATATCATGGCAGCAATTAGAATATTCATTAAAAATCGTATGAACAGAGTGGAAACAGAAATTACTATATTTCAGTGACAACAGAGCATAGGAAGTCAATAAAGACCTTGGGGAAGATGTCTTTTTTGTGTATGTTAGGAATAAAATAAATCGCAATGATTTATATTTCCATTTCTAGATTGCGGTGATAAAATTATTAACACTGTTGCTATAAGGCAAGTGTATTTAATAAATATTTCTGGTCTCAGTACAGGAAGGAACAGGATGGTAAATTATATCACAAGAGGAAGATGCACCAGCAATCCATTTATTACTGAAAAATGTTAATATAATGAAGATGTTAAATAATACCTTTCAGGAAAATACATTCTTAAATCAACAGACCAAATGTCATTCAAAAGCTTTTAAACTGCTTGTAGAGGCATTCTGTGGCACAAAAATATTAATTTCAGAGTACACGAGAAATTATAGAGGGCTGTAGAGGATCTGATCTTGCGTCAGGATCCAGACAGGTGAAGGAAATACATTAGCTCCTCACTCTGATATCAACCACGGGCCAAAAGAGAAAACTGTCTGAAGCTAAAAGTTACAGTTGATTGAATCCATAAGTTATTAACCATAAGAGTTACTGAGTGACAGGGTAGAAATTTTACAGAAAAAAGACAGCAAACTTTAGTTCATTTTCTAAGAAAATTACAAGTTTGCTTGATAAAGTTAATTCTGTAAAATGTGAGAGTGTGATGACTAACTGAGGATACCTGGCACGATCTCAAGGCAGCTAGCAGACATAGAATGTATTAACTCAAAAAGTAATTTGTTAGTGGAAAACCATTTTTGTGCCTACTTGGATACCACTGCACATCACTAATGATCTAAAAGCAAATGGAGAACCATTACTGACCACATTTTGTGAATGCTGTTAAAACCAAATGCAGATTAACGCAGCTGAGAAGAGAGCTGGACAGGGAGCAGTTAGGAATGAAAGCTTTGGTTACACAATAAGGGAGTTTGTCAGATAAAGCCATGATCATAAAAAGGATCAGAAGTCAGTGTGGGCCAAGGATGCCCACCTGATCTCCCAGTGTAATGAAGAGGCAAAAGGAGGAAATACTGATTTGTACTGTGAAAAGCAAGAGGCAGAGTGCGGGGATAAGCTAGTTTTGCCTCTGTAGGCAGCATTAAGCATGATAAATGATCAGAAGAATTAGGAGGTCTGGCTTTCCAATTTCAGAAGGAGCACTGGGTTGTGGGAGGGAATGCACTGCTCCATGAATGGAGAAGATTCCTTACAGGGAGAGACTTAAAAAGCTTATCAACCAGTTTGAATGAGGCCTGAGATATGAATTTACCTGGAAGTACTTTCATGGAAAATGCTGTTTTCTACACCTCTCTGCAGTGCAATGCAGGAGGGTACAACGAGAACCACTGTCTGAAAACTCATGCTTGAAAGCTATGACTAGAAATTAAGCAGAAACTGCACAGTAAGAGAGATTAGCTGTTGGAAAAGGTGATCGTGAAGAATGGTAGAGTGTTGTCCGCAAGTCACTTAATTGATAGTCTGTCTTTCTGGAGGTTATGTAGCAAACACAGATGACTTATTCCAGTTTTTCAATAGCATGATGTGCATAGACCATCAGGCAATACTATATAATGGTCCCCTCAGTTTGCAAATGAAAAAACTTGTAGATGTGGCACTTCAGGACATGGCTTAGCAGGCATGGTGATGTTGGGTGGACTTGATGATCTTAAAGGTCTTTTTCAACCTAAGATTCTATGATTCTATGATTATCCCAATTTCAGCATAGCATGTTTTATATTAAAAGCATTTAATTTTTCTAGAAGGCTCAGATGTATTTCAGAAAAAGAGTCAGATATCTTCTGTTGTTTTGCACGAAACAACCTGAAATTAATGTTGTTTTATTACAGTGTATTCAGTATTATTTGTAAAAATGCTATATAGGAAGCTTAGCAGAAATACATTTATATGTAGATAAGTATGTCTAGGGAACAAGACAATTTAAACATAGAGGAGCTGGTATTTGTGGGAGCAATCCCATGGTTTGCAGTGGTTGTAAGCAAGAAAATGTGAAACTGATCTCTTTCGTCTCTTAAGCATATTCTGTAAAAACTTATCTGGAATCTACTGACATCTGCAAAGAAAATATTTGATTGTTAGTCCTCCTTCAAGTACTAGCTTTGTTATAAGTCTAAGAAATTAGAACTAAGACTAAGACTTTGTTCTAAGACTATGAAGTCAATGAAACAATGAAAGTCCCTCAATGCAAGAATAAATAAGGAGATCAGTATAAGCAAAATGTGTTCAGCAGGAGTAAATGCAACTGGGTGGGAAAGGCACCAAAGTGCTATACATCACCCTTACCACTGAGAGCAGCAGGACCTGATTAAAGGTGAGGATGATAAAGGTAGCTTTTAATCTGCTTTTTATTTTAAAAATTCTTCTCTCCTTTTTGGTCTCGATATTGAAATTAAAGCAGAGGAGCTGATCTGCCTAAACTTTCATGATAAGGATAGGTAGTATCTGGTGAGGAAGCAGAGCTAAATTTTTGGTGGGTATAAAGGTCACCATTAAAAACTACTAACTCCAGTAGAAAGCTGGTCATGGCACGAGATAGCATAGTTATTAGCTTTTTCATTTAAAGGGAAATGTTGGGAGGGTCATAGAGCTTTTGTAAAGGAGTTCTGAGGTTGCCAGCCTTTGAGGTATCCCCTGCTAGCTCCTGGGAAACATGGCTTGACCTTGGAAGGCGTATCCCATCTACAAAATGATTAGATGTCTGAGAGACCACTCTGCTAAAATATATTGTAAAGATAGGAACAGTGTCCTTCATAAGAGAGTGAATATGAAAGGAGGTAAAAGAGTAAATCATCCTGAGATGACAGAATGGGATCCTCAGCTCACACAAGGCAGGAACAAAGGAGGCATTTGACAGAACTGAAGAGACTGAGTCAAAACCAACGGATGGAAATGCCTTTTATTGCGCTATGTACTTAGACCACAGAATTCATTGCTGCAAGAAGTCAATGAAACTAAGTATTAGAAAGATTTGAAGGATCAGATCTATATTACTGACAAAACTTATCCAGTTATACTAATAGATGGTAAAAGGAAAATGTTGGCAGGGAGATGAAACCTGATGCTTTCAGGCGAAGCTAACTTCTAAATAGGGATTAAAATGAGGCTTTAACAGGATGGCGATCCAGCTAACAGGGAGAAGTGTCTTATACTGTGTTTTGAAGCATCTGGTTTTGCACAGCAACTGGAAGAATATGCAAGATTAAATCAACCGTGGATCTAAACAAGTTGCCAGTTCTTACTTTCTAAAGATGTTTTCTCCTCTTCTTGTCACAAGTAGTTTGTAATCTGAAAAGTAACATGCAAATTAAGTAGTACTATGCCTTTTTAACATTTAAGGAGTGAGTAGGGTAAGAATGGGATTTTCCAAATAACTCCCTTGCATTGGAATTGCAGAGACTTAGATGTCTACTCAGGCTGAAAGGTCTTGCTCAAGTCTGGAAAGGCAGCCTGTGGGAGAATTGAAAAACTGACTGAATTAAGAAGGTCTGCAAAGAGTTTATAAATCCACGGGGAGAAGTACAGAACAAGGTGGAATTTTTGCAGGAAGCAATTTTGTTTTACCCTTAATTTTGTTTTTTTTTTGCAGTACCATTAGTTGACCCATGTCTTACAGCTCCTTTGACTGTGAGATAATGACTGACTATTAGATCTACGATTGCATTACGTTCTTCTGTTGTGTTCAGGTGGCAAACTCTTGTTCACTGGTCCAGGACCTGTGGAACTGCATGCTCATTACATTCTGATATCTGATGGAGGAGAGCTCCAAGTGGGATCCCCGGAGGCCCCCTTTCATCACAAAGCACACATCTATCTCTATGGAAGCCTCCATTCTCCACAGTTATTTCCATATGGGGTCAAGTTCCTGGCAGTGAGGAATGGGACTCTTTCCATTCATGGTGAGTATAATTTTTCTTCTCTTCAAAAGCAGAGCACAAAAGAATAAATATTCTGAAGGAAAAAAACCCCACAAAACCCAACTTTGATCATGAACTTGGATTTCTAGTTACAGTTAAGTATTTGCTGAAATCACGATTTGTGGATACTGTTTCTACAGTATCTCATGCACCAAAGTTTGGTCCTGTATCTCCATAAAAGCTCCCATACTAGGAGTGGAGTAATTTTGAAAATCTGGACCCTAAGAAGAAGATAGATGGTATCAAGTAGTTATGAAACCCTGGCTCTTATTTACGTGCCTAGAGGATGGTTGAATTTGTGCATGTCTGTCCACAACTGAAAATCACCGTCTCTGGGAAATGGGACCTCAGAAGTCTGTTGTGTATCATATGGGTTTGCTCTGCTACTAGAAAGGGGCATCCTTCTCCACTTGTCTCTCTCCATAACAATAGGGAAGTTTCCTCTCAAAAGAGTGTACAGGTTTTGAGATTTCAAAGAAATGGCAGTCTTCCAAGTGGGTCCCATGGTGAGGCCAATGCCAAGTGCACTGCAGTTAGCAACCTGTGTCAGCTGGAGTGGGGATGATACTTCTCTTTAAAACAGCAATGAAGCTCTCCTGCAAATGCGTTTTCCCCTTCTCTTCCATCGCTCTGTGCTGTGCTGGCATCCCAATGCTGGTGGTCTGCCTCTAGCATTAGGAGCACAGCTGGCACCTCGGTTTTCCTGGTGGTCCACATAGCTACATCTGCTTAGAACAGGTTGTTGTCATAAATGACAAGCCCAGGACTATACAGAAAAACTGTGGCAATGCCAATAATTTCACTCCTAGATGCCTAGTCCTCTACTCTAGTCACTGGACTTCTCTCTCAAAGCAAACCCTGCAGTGCCAGAGCTCCATGTTCCTACCAAGTGGAAGAGACAAGGAACCTAGAGGAGAGAAATTGGGTACAGGTTTTCAGATGCTGTGTGGTAAAAGAATTTAGATACGGAGGTTTTTTTGGAGGGCTATGAAATACAGATATAGAATGGCCATTTCTTAGTGTGGTGGATTACATATGGAATTCAGGTCCAAACTCAGCATGAATCAGAGTATTAGAGCAATGCACGCATGTCAAGCTCTTAACTAACGGGCTGTTTTTAAAGGCAGTATGTGTCAGAGAGCAGAAAAAAGAAAACCCCTATGTATCTGAATGCATCTCCCTCTGTTACGTCCTTGCTTGTCAGCCTTCATATTGGTAGGCGTTTGTATCCTCCAGCAGGGCTTGAACTTATACCCTCCTGGCCTACAGGCAGAAGTGTTGCTATCTGAGCATCGCTGACGCGTGTGGCTCTCAGTCAAAGATGATGTCAGACACCGAGGGGTACAATCCGAGCACAGACAGGGAGCGAGCTGTACCGCTGCATGGTAATCTTGTCAGTTCACAGGAGCTGAGCAAGGTCAGGTGAGGTCGGTTGTTGGAGAGGAGACGGTGAACAGATGCTTTTCTGAATCAGGAGAGATCAGCAGAGGCTGGAGAGGTGCTCCTGGCAGTGGCGAGGCAGGGGGGCTGCACTACTCCCAAAAGCCATCTCAGGAGCTCTTGACTGCTTTGCTGAGACCCAGCTAAATTATTTAGAGCTTGCAAACGGCTTTAATAATTTCAGTAAACTGGCTTTGCAGAAGGGCAGAGCGTTTCTATCCCATTTCCTAGAGGGGCTCTGTGAAGAACTGCTATTAGATCATCTGGGCTGAATTGACTGTCCGTTACTGGCCATTGAATTTCACACAGTTATCCCAGCCTTGAGTTCAGTAACTCGCATTAGATTAAAGCATGCCTTCCAGAAAGTCTTGGTCTTTGAGGACATCAAGGGAAACAGAAGCCAGCATTTTCTGTAGAAGCTTGTTCCAGGGGATTAATTTGGTTAATCATCCATGTTTTTATTTTTTTTCTTTTTTAAGAAAAGTATTAAAATGTCTGATTTGAATTTGCCTGATAACAGCTTTTGCTGTTTCGCTTTCTGTATCTCCTTCTGCAACTTTGAAGTATCCTTCCATTCTCAGTTTGATCCTTGTACGTCAGGATTTTGTCCTTAAATTCTCACACCTTTGTAACAAGAGCCTTGCCTTCTTTGTGCTGCTATGTTTTCTAGGAATGTAGGAAAAACCAGCAGCATTTCCTTGCAGCTGTGCCTCCTGTGCTGCTTCTTGCTTCCCCTCTGAGCCAGTATCATCACTAGTTTGTTGACTCCATCCCCACAGACAACCCACGAAGTTACAGGAACAAATAGGGTGGAAGTACTTCTTACACATTACCTTGATGATATGATGGAGGGAAGTGAACCCAGGGATCCATGTCAGTATGCTCAAGGCATTTCTCACTGACATTTCACACATTTTACCCAATGCCACAATTCCTATCTCACTCAGTGATTCTTCATTCGTGAGGAAATCAAGAAGGTGAGGTCTGTGCGTGCAACCCAAGCATTATCTAGATGTAGATACGTGGAGCCAAAGGTGGCTTGGCCCACTGTTGGAAACATCTCTTGGTTTCAATTTCTTATCAACTCTTCTTCAAGAATTCTTATCAATTACTTGTTCAAGAAATCCAGACTAGATGTGAAGTCACTTTTAAGCTCTGCACAACATTCAATCCTGGTGCACGGCTGTAATTAAGTTTCCTTCAAACCACGTAATCCACAATTTAGCGTTGAAGCAGTAGAAGCCCACTAAAAAATAAGACCAAAAGGAGTGTGTTCTTTTGCTGGGTTCGTATCGCTTACATGAAACAGAAATATGCTGTTCTGTCTCCAATTTAGTACCAGTCTGGCCTGTGGTATAGAACAAATTGCTGAGCATGACAGCCTCTTTCATATATATATGAAAGAGGCTGACATGCTCGGCAATATGTATTTGTGAGATACAAACAAATACACACATATATATGTTATCTCAGATCAAAATCATTAAATAAGCAGGCTTCCAAATTCTTAGCTGTCGTAGTGAAGACAGGACTGAGTGCATTTTAATTTCTTTTCGCTTTCAGACTGGGAAGTTTGGGGGATGCTCTGCAGCCATGGCTGAGTTCAGATTGTTCAGTAAGCGCTGTCAACTCCTCACTTTGATATGTTAATATGACTAAGGGTTTCCCACAATTCCCTCGTGAGTGGCAGTCCTTTGCTCCGGTGGTTGTAGCAGACTGGGAAATTTCACTGTTGCCTTTGGCTTTAGCCAACTCCCCTGCCAGTCAGAGCGTGCCACCCATAAACTGCCTGTCAATCACATGTCAGTTTTAAAGGGGGTTTCAGTCAGCCAGGGCAACTTGACTTTTTGACAATGTAATTATGGCCCTTACATCCACAGTAGGGGCCTGAGCGGGGCTGAGAGAATTTTATTGATTGTTCAGAAGGGAAATTTATCACTGTCTCCAGCTCCATTCGTACTTTATTCCCTGAGAAACTCTCCTGACAAGCTGCAGGAGAGAAGTTTAACATGGTGGCCTTGGCTGTTCTTGTGCCTTTGTCCTTCCCAGGGAAAACTGGATATTAGGAAAAGTTTCTTTACTGAAAGAGTGATCCAGCATTAGAACAGGCTGCCCAGAGAATTGGTTGAGTCACCATCCCTGGAGGTGCTCAAAAAACATGTAGACATGGCACTTCAAGACATGATTTTGTAGGCATGGTTGTGATGTGTTGACAGTTGGACTTCATGGTCTTTGAGGTCTTTTCCAACCTTAATGATCCTATGATCCTACAAGCCCTGTGTCAGTGGAGTCACATGGCAATGTAGTTATAGATGAGGATGTGTCTTGTCAGAGGGTTGCATCTAACAGGTAGCATGTGAGGGTGTGATGGTAACACAGGTAGACACTCCTGCAGTATCTCTGATCTGTCACAGGCAGATAAACATTCTGCAGCACATCTTTCCCAGCCAAGCTAACTGCACAGATTTGGAAATCTCCACCATTGGTAGGGCAGGCAAATCTCAAGGGTTGCCCTTTCCCTGCTTCCTGATTGGAAGAGAACCATTAGCAATTACACTCCCATAATGGCTTCATGCAAAAAGAGACAACTTCCAAACAGTACAGAGATCAAAAATCTTGCTACAAACAACATTCTGCCACTGAATGTTAAAGATATGGGGATTTTTTTTCCTGTTTTCCATTAAAAGGCATTTTCCTGGCCATTAGCATCGCTGGTACTCCTGTGCAGAAGTGCATTACCTCTAACACGGTAGAGCTGACAAGCAGCAAGAGCTCTGTAGCTCCCCGATGGTTAAATCTATAGGAAACCTCTGGTGTTTAATGAAACCCCTATGGAGACCTCCATATTAACCATGGTTTAATGCTCCATAATGGCAGTGAGTAATTTATCTACGAGCAACAGCAACTCCTAGTTCTCTGTGCATTAAGAGTTATTTATGAGGTAATTTTAACAGTTTCACACTGGCTGGTCATTATGTTACTGAAGGCTAACTGTCAGCAGTTATAGCCTAGGAGGAGAGAAATACTTTCCCTGTCACTGGCTAAGTAGTAAACAATGACACAGGAACACCTGTGTGTTGGGGTGTACACAACTGGAAAAAGTCAGCAAAAGAAACAGCTCTACAAGAAACCCTCTGAGATCCATTTTGTGATTTTCTGATCTCTGCATGGACAACAGAGTCTACTTTTCACCTCACTCCCACCAGCTCTTCCCCAAGGCTCCCCCCTGCAGCTCACATGGTGGCACCTTTCTATCTTCATCCTCTTGTGTCTGTTTCCAACAATTGTGTTAGAGAAGAAGTTAGAGAGCAAGGGGAACACAGGGAACAGCCCTAAGATACTGATGAGCTGGAGAGCCAAGACATGGCGTCACATGTACGAGACTTGCTGTGATCCAGTGAAGGAACATCTGGCACAGAAGCTAGTGAGAGGCTGCTGAGGTAGGTAGGTGGCCTAGGACAGTGGGGAATGGTCACAAGGTGGCCAAACAGATAGGGGTAATACCTGCACCTTCTGGAACATGCAGAGCATTGTACAACCACCAGCCAGCTTAGTCACTTCAGCTCTAGGCGTGTGTTGCAGACAGGCAACAAACCATGAAAATAAGTTGAGGGCAGTCCACAAAGCTGTAACGAAGGCTCTAGTTGCAGTGTGACAGAGGTCACAGGACACTGGCAGAGGAGGACAGCAGTACAGCCAGATGTAGAATGGCAACAGGGCAGATAAGCTCAGATAAGGAATATGTAGAAGAAGGTCTAGCCATCAGCCAGCCAGGAGTGACAGCAAAAATAGGAGGTTTAGGAATCCAGCAGAAAGTGACTAACCATGAAAGTGGAAGATAACTACAAAATGGAAAGAGCAAACAAATAAAGTAGGAGATCATGCCACAAACTAGCACTCTTGTGAGGCTGGGACATCAGTGGCCTGCAGAAGAGGAGGACCCTGCTGCCAGACTCATTCCTTACTATGTGCTGCCATTAGCTCTGGCCTTGGCAGATCAGCAACTGCTGCCACAAGAAACAAAATATGACGAATATTGAAAGGAAGCCCGTTAGCAACCCAGATGATACTGATAAGAGTAGGACTGTAGTTGGAAGCAAGAAATGAGCAAGAAGCTGATCTTTTGGCACACAATTTGAGTGCTGGTAGTAGTGGCAGCAATACAAGGAGGTTTCTTAACTGAGATTTGTTGTTTGTTTTTTTCTCCTTTCTCCCTTTAAAAAGGTTCTTACAAAAAAACTGGTAACAACACATGAACATTTGGATAAGACTGCTTCTGTACTCAAAAGCTGCAGAATCTTCCTCCTCCAGTGTCCCTAAAGCTCAGAGCCCGGCTCAACTCTCTCTCTGCTGGCAGTCCTCCTCCCCACAATATGCTGCTCAGCAGAACTAGCCAGTCGCATGATGATAGAAGTCTTGGTCTTTTAGGTAGCTTCAAGGCACAACTTGTCCCGAGTTCATTCTGTTGGCAGTGTGCCAGCCAGAAATGAACCCATCCTTTTTTTTCTCCCAGAGCTCTGCAGGTTCTGTTAAATTATATGGCAGATGTGATGCTGCACAAATTTGTAGAGCAGATGCGCTCCCTGAGAAGGTCCTGTAGCTAAACCACTTTTTCAGACTGGAAGTTCACATCAGGAGAATTTACTTAAGGGAAATGTAACTCCTTGGCTCTACATATGGGTTTGCTGAAGCCAGTTAAAACACATTTGCCTATCAGAAGGAGCATCATCTGGCTTTCTGGATTCAGCCCAACAGAAACACTAAATATAAACCTCTTGCTTCCACTGTCCATTTCCCCAACATCAAAGCTCCGACCACTGTGGAGTTCTGCCCCAAAGTGCCCCCTTGTCACATGCCAGTTTCTCAGTGCCAGGTGTCTGCTGTAAAAAAACCTTCATCTTGCCTTCTGCCCCAGCTGTCCCGGCAGCTGATTCTCTCTGCAGAGAGTCGAGGTTGATACATGAAGAGCCCTTGACTTGATGGTTATACCATGGACCCAGGTTGTGAAGTCCCTGGAGCAGAGTTGTCCGGTCTCCCAACTCGGGACTGGTCAGGCATGGCAAACAGTGGGGCAAGTGGAGCAGTTGTAACTGTGGACAGCTAAACATGCGACCAGCTTCGAACAGGGCAAAACCAGGCTGCTCAACACCATATTAGCAGAGTAAACCCACTCTGAAACTTCAAGATCGTATCCCAGTGTATGGGGTCTCTTCTTCAAACAGAAGGCATCCTTAACACACATAAAATAATCCTTTTTCCATAGCCCTATTCACAGAAACAGCTCAGTCACTTGTGCTGAGACCTTCAAAAAAGATTCAGACTGAGACAGGTACCCAGCAGAGAAAACTTCAGCTTAAGCTATTTGTTTAGAAGAGGATAAAAAGGTCTTATAATGGGAAGTTCTGGGCCAGCATAACTGTACATTGTGGCTTTGGTATATATTCAAGCTGGCCTACGTCTAGGCCCAGGGAAGAACTCTAAGATGCAAATAGTTCCATAAGCTATAAAACATATTGCACATATGAGGATAGTACTATTTTGGACACCAAATCTCTGTACTGCAGGACGAAACTCAGAAGTTTCAGCTTTTACTGAGCAGATCAATACCTCCTGAACTGAACCCACAAAAATCCCAGAGAACCCTCCACCTACTACCCCATGTTATCACTTTTTTTTCTTTG
>Ga0181612_106364_pt1 | contig 12681 bp, 6 predicted proteins | sample HoacroProtozoa21_FD_119630 | JGI IMG/M metagenome (GOLD analysis project Ga0181612, IMG submission 119630) | Hoatzin crop microbial communities from Cojedes, Venezuel. Combined Assembly of Gp0051906, Gp0051904, Gp0051908 | reverse complement strand
GTTTCCTATTTTTTATATGCTGTTTTATCATGCAATGACTTTCCTTCTCATGAGGTAGCTGCTCAATTCCCTTAAAAGCCTGTAGTGGGGAATCAAGAGGCAAATTTGCTGAAAGCCTTTGGAAATCCAAGCAGACTACATCAACTGAACTGATCTTATCTGTATGTTCATTGATCTCTTCAAACAACTCCAATATATATGAATGACAAAGGTCATGCTGACTCTTCAAAGGAAATCAAATTTATTGAAGTGTCAATGAATTTTGCTCTTCATTACATTTTCTACTAATTTGCCTAGTGCAGATTTCCTACTTACAGGTCTGCTCTTTCTCACATTTCCCCTGGAACCTTTCTAGAAACGTTGGTCTGGCATTTAGTATTTGATATTTGATAATCACTCTTTGGATATCAAGGGAGTTTTAAGCAAAGAGTTAAAATCTGCTATTAGTCATTTAGACATTTCATCCTTCAGGTCCATTGAAACTCCTGGGTGATATCACCTTTTTTTTGGCAGCTGGTTGCTGTTCATTTTGTTGCAGTGTTCCTAGACCTGGTTCCAGGGCATAGCTATTTCAGACAGACTTACTAATGAGGGTCACCCCATTCCAAAAACGTTTCTGATATGGGAATCTACTCTTCCACAGTGAACAAAGTGGTGCAAAGGATTCATTTAGCTTCTCTCATAGCTTTATTTTCTCTGAGTGCTTCCTTCAAACTCTGGTAATCAATGGACTCCACAGGTTTTCTGGCAGGCTTACTGCTCCTGATGTGCAGGAAAAAAGATTTATTGCTAGTTTTGATTCCTTTTGCTAGAAACTCATCAAACTGGTTTTGGGCTGCCTAATTGTTTTTGTACATGTAATCTTCCAGAGTGTCTATTACTTTCTAACTTATTCATTTGGATCCAACTTTAGCTGTTTGAAGGATTTGCAGTTATTCTTCTAATAACCTCCCTTATCTTGCCGTCTTGCAAAGCTACCACGTACTGCTCATTTTCAAGCCTACTTGATGACTAATGTGCACTGGCCTTGTGCTTTCAGCATAACGTCCTTTAGCAGACTCCTCGCCTGCAGGAAAGAATTAATTTTCTTTGTTGTTCCATTTTGCTTCTTTTAAACAAACCCCCTCATTTATGTATGTTTCTCTTGCAAGCCAACTCCAGAATCACCGCTTTTCTGGTCAATATCCCCCACCAGTTCCTCCGTGCAATAGTTATAGACTGTTTCATGTTACATCCTTGCGCAATATCTGGCAGATTTGCATGGAAATAATTGAAGTCTGACGTTTAATATTGCCTTTCCTGACTCTCTGGCATCTCGGAAATCCCCAATATACTGCAGCCGGTGCTGACATCCTGGCCACAGAAGCAGCATCATACACGATGTTCTTCCTGTGCTATAGTGGTAACACTGTATTCTTCCTATTTAGGTCTGGAATTTCAATTTACACAGATTTTATGTTTCATACTAATGTGGTTAATTTGTTAATTTTATTGATTTGAGCATGGCCTACTTTAAACTTGCTGAATATTTGGTATTATGGTGTCCCACTTACTGTCCTCTTTCCAGTGTATTTCTGATGTCGGTTATGTTGATGTCTTCACTTAGACTACACATGCCTGTTCCTTTATCTTATTTCTTAGCCAGACATCAAATGTTCTGCCTTTCTGCCTCTCTTTCCCTCGTAATGTGTGGGTACCAAGAACATTTCAGAGACAGCTACTGTAGAAATCTTGGTTGTCAGCACCTCAGAGCTTCAGCTTCACTTCTAGAACCTTACATCACCTCTCTCCCACTCTCTGCTCTCCTTGCCTTGCCTCTCCTATAGTATCACTATCTACATGGACCACAACCACCTGGTGCTCCCTAGCACTTCCTAGGAGCTGATCAAGGCTCCTCAAGAAGTCCTCTCTCCTTCTGCTGGATGCTGTCTCTGCACTGAGGCTTTCTTGTCTGAATGATCCCACTGACCTTAATTTCTCTCCCTGGCTTTGTGCAAGCATTGTGTGTACAACCTGTGGCTGCAGGTGCTGTAGGAGGGATCCGTTCGCAGCAGCTTTGCAAAAGCTGCTGAAATATGAGCAAAGCCAAGTGCATCCCAAGTCAAAAACTTCGATGCACCTGGGGTGCTTTCAAGAGCGTGCAGGTACTTCAGTGTGAATCTCCCTCAGTGGAGTACCCCTCTGTAATGACACACTTGGGTAGCTCTGGCCCCGGAGAGGTTATTCAGGTGTATAAAATTAAGTGGGTGCACAGGAATTTAAAGGAATCAGGTCTGGACATGTAAATTTAAGGCAGGGCCTTGCCTCTCTCTCCTCTGTTAATTAAGAGGAATGATACCAGCAGCTCAAATAAACATGTGGGATTATAATAAAATGCACAGTTACAGAGCTGATTGTTGAGATGCTAGTAAATGCCACATAAAACTATTAAAACATTCCTCTGATTCAGTATTTTTCCCTCATGCAGTTTCCACTGGCAGAGGGATGGGACGTCTGGGCAGGCTGATCATTACAGAAACATTAGTAAGGATGACTGAATGCTTCACATATATTTTCATATGAAAATTCTGTGTAGACTGGTGGTGGGCGACATAAGGAAGTAGTAGGCAGTTCTGTAAACATCTTGTGTTTTATCTTTTATGTTCTTTATCTTATATGGAGCTGCTCTTTCTGGGAACATCTGAAATCAGTTTTAAACATGAGCTACAAGAAGAGTTGTTGACCCTGAAATCTGTCGTAATTTGTGTTCATTTAATTAGCTCAGTGTTGATGTTGTTGTCCTGTGTACACTGCTGACCAAGCCACGTAATCTCCTCCACTGTTGTGTCGTAGCACTACTAAGTCCTGTGATGAGATTCTGCAGAAAGCATTAACCTTCTTTGTCTGACCCTGACCCTTTCATTTGTGCTCCCCCTGGGCTTTCATTCATCTCCTCTGCCAGTTCAATTAAGAAAGGAGGAAAAAAAGTGCATTTTCATTGGATAGTCTGCCATCATATATGAGTGTGACGTGAGAGATCTTATACAGAAATGTCTGTAAATGCAGTGAGAGCTCAAATACTGTGGGGCACATTTTGAAGACAGCGTTCAGGGGTTTAGCAGCCTGATTCCCACTGACATTAATGGCAGGCATGAGGCTAAATCATAGTGCATTACTTTCAAAACTGACCCCAAAAGACATTGCCTGATGGGTAGGGGCTCAGCCTAAGACATAAACACAAGAGAGCTGAAATAATTGGATAAAAACTAGGCATAGGTGCAAAACTAGGCATAGGTGCAAAACTGAACGAGTTATGATTCTGATAAGCTTGCGTGTAAACAGTAAATCCCTAAGAAGAGCGGAGAAAAGAGAGAATGCAATCACAGTACCAACATTTATGCATTTTCACTCAGTGGAAAACTTTATAGGCTTGACCTCATTTTTATTTACCGGATCTCAAGATGTTGATGTCCTATGACAGTGAACACTGATTGACAGGCTGCAAAGCCGGCAAGCTGCAGGGCACACAACTTCCCAGCAGGTGGCTTGGACAGAGCAAACCAGGCTTGGGCTTTTGGGAAAAAGGACTTAAAATAGCTAAAAAAAGTATCAGAGAGTTCATTCACAGCTTATTGATGCAACAGATCTCAGTTACTATTCAGAGATTGAAGTGTAAGGCGAGAGATCCCTCCAAACGCTAAGCACTGCATCAATATTGCATGACCGTTCAGTCTAAAGTATTACGCTTTTTTTCTGTCTTTTATGATTTTGAGTCAGCATCGTGATGCCAGTTTACATACTTGAACATCTAGTCTGCAAAATTTGGAAGACGAATTTGGCCTTTGCTAGGGGATTGGTAAGAGGGAATGGATCCTACAGAGAGGGCAGGCAGAGGAGGACAGATTTTGTGGCATGCAGCTCAGTGAAACGAAAGGCATTAGCACGCACCCGCTGCGGGAGATCAGATGAGCTGACACTGGGACAGCAGCTAAAGTAGCTGGCCCTTTGAGGCTGACAGTAACGTTTTCAAACGCTGCTGTAAATCAGCAGCTCAAGTTTCTCAGGTTCCTTCAGTTTTGCTCCCAAGTCACTTTGAAGGTTTTGAAAATATTATGGCTCGGGTTGATGGAGGCAGAGCCTGATGCAACAGTGAGACAGTAAAAGCAGGCAGGAGACTGGGTTTTTCAAAACAAAGAAATTAAATCCTTCCTTCCCTCTCTTCATCCCACACAATTTTCTGAAATATTAGACTGTTTTTATAATTTGTAATTTACAGCAAGCCACAAGAAGAGATTGCCAGCATAAAGTAAGAAGATCCTAGGATTCAAAATATGAGCAAGTCACCATAAAAGTGATAAAGAGCCAAGGAGACAAAATCTTTTTTTGGAAAAGGGACAAAAGAATAATGAAGACCAGACCTAGCCTGCTAACATTTGTGCACTGACTTGCAAAGAAAAAGCATAATCGTGTAAAATAGGAAGCCAACAAGAAGTATGCAGAGAAGGATGCACAGAAGATTACCCGAAACTGCAGAGTTTCTCTCTTCCAGCCAGAATTACAAATGCAACAGGTGAGCAGACCTGAGTAAGAGCAACGCCTTGTACCAGCTCTGCACTGAGAGAAATGTGGGGAAATTCCTGCTAGACCGTAAACCAAACAGTTGTTGCAGCCTTGAATGGTATGAGCAGGAAAATGAAGTTGTTTGGTGTGCTTGCTCCTCAGCAAGAGCCTGTGCCACGCTTTGCTTCTCTAGTCATGTGCTTAGGTGGCAACGAGCTGAAGATTTATCCATGATTCCACCCGATACAATAACTGAGCTTCAAGGACAGTGTTGCTCACGCTTAAACAATGTCTCTCATCAATGGTGGGAATGTTTAGAAGAATATAAATATATCCTTTTAAGCTTCAACCATACAGGTATGATCATTATAATTATGGGTAATGAAATGACTGTGGATCCTGCTCTATGTTTAGCAGTCAGAATGGGGGCATTAATGCTTTAGACAAAGATAGGATCTGACTTCTCTTCCCACAGTGGCTCCTCATTCCTCTCAACTGAGCAACCATCACATCCATATTCATATACTATTTTTTTCTCCAAAACATTGCCCTTGATCTTGCTTATTTCTGTATGAGAACTGCTTGCAGTCTCCTAACAGCCCCACAAAATTTCCTACCCTAATTGCAAGTGTGCTCTGGAAAGAAGCTCTGCCACAGCCAACATAAACAGGGTCAAGGCAGAGCTGAGAAGAAAAACCGACATACCTAAGTAAAAGGGAGACCTTTCTGGTCATAAACTGTTTTTGGAGGCTCTGCTGAATCCAAGAGCAGTGTCTGATTTGCCCTCTTATGTTAATAGCCTTAGCATTTCCAGCCCTTTTCTGACACTGCTCTCTCGCACATCTGCTGTAAGTGGTTATCTATTTAAATAAGCATTTTTTACTTGGAGTGGATTGGGTTTAGCTCTTATAAAAAAAGCACAGCTCTTTCAAAGCAACAAGAAACAACTCAGGAAAAAGCCTCTGTGTGGCAGAAGTCCCGAAATTCATCTCTGAAAACACACAGAGCTGCACTCTTTTGAAAGTGCCAGTTCTGTGAAATCCTTGGCAGTCCCTGCAGGGCACTGAGTGCCCTCAGTTCTCAGGATAGTGCTTGCAATTTAAAGCTGCTCAGGAGGCTGCAGGATCAAGCTACTAAAAAATATCCCCCACTTCTTGCCCTTGCACACACCCGACATGACGATGCTGCAGACATTAAGGAATGACGGGCTCTCACAGAAGGCATGATTTTATATCCTTGGGATTAAATCTAGTGCTCAGCCTTGTTTTCCAAACAGAAAGCTAAACCAGCTCCATAACAAAACACGGACCTGTTAAAATAAGTGACAATGTAAAGCAAATATAAGGCAACACAGAGCTCACTGGTGATTTTTCCGCTTCTAGCTTCTACGGTGACACCAACTGCGAAATTGCATCTGGTGATGACATCTGTGTATGTTCAGTGGTTATTTATTCCACTGAAGAAAAATTAGCCATATAGTCATCCTGAAAATATATTCTCATAGAGCATGAAGAAGTTGCTTTGCTTTCTAGGGATGAAGAACTCAATTTTGCAGCCTCCTTCCTCAATGAGCTTACCTGATGCCAGCTGAGAATGCTTAGCACATCACAGAAATGCATTTCACTTCCGAGGAGCGAAATCCTGACTCTTTTGAAGTTAATGGGAGTTGTGCCATCAATCTGTCTAGGATTTCATCTTAGGTCTATGAAACGGATACGTCTGGTGCCTGCATACAGATTCTTCAGCACTCTACTGGTCTTGGCCACTGGTATGGTGTATATAAAACCACAGGTCACCTGTTAGAGCTTACCATATTTTACAATGGTAACAAGGAACCCTTTTTTTTTGAGGAGCTCCTAGAAAATATAAAACTTCAAAAAGCCTGAGCCCATCTTTCATTCACAACCCTCTTTGAAGTGTGGAAAAATGAGAAGGAGGATGTTTGCCATGATTTAGACATCTGCCAGCCTGCTCTGATATGCCTTGCAGAGGGACTGGCCCCGTAGTAGACAGGAACGTATTAATCTGAATATGTATAAGCATAAATGATGCTCAGAAGCTACTGTCCAGTTTCATATCCTGCCCTCCCTCCTCCGCATATTGAATTAGTGCATTTATAATGGAATCTCTGTTTATTTAATAAATCTAAATTTCAATTAGAGACCATTAACAATTAGTCATACTGACTAGATATGACAGATGGGCCTCATCCATGGTTGTTTACACTAAAAAAATGCCATGTGAGTCTATTTTTAAAATACTATCACTCTAATACCATTGCTGCATGCAAATAGCTGAGAAGTCCATAATGTATCAGTGAGAAATTCAGCTTCCTGATAATGTTGCCATTTTCACAGAGTGTGGGGTTTATATTTTAAGAGTTCATTATTGTTTCCTATTATCTTTGCTTCATTACTAAAAATATGGCAGTGTTTGTGTAAAGAAATGTAGCACAGTGTGATAATCTGGTTAGTCTTCTTTCTCTACATGGGCTTGATTTAAAACATCGAACCAGCAAAATTATCCAGGATAGACAGATACTTGCATGGATCATGGCAAGAGCATGTCTGAATCATGTAAGTGGTTTTATATTTGCCTTTGACTCCCTTGGATGTCTGTATTTTAAAATTCAGCCATTAATGGACAGCTATTAAAAAATACTTCAGGTGACAAAAATTAAGGATTCCACCTCCCTCCCAGCATGAAATTAGTATGTTGTGTGTATTGTTTCTTTTTATATGTTCATGTAAACTCAAATAAACTAAATAAATAGAGGATTTTTTGTTCTATCAAAGGGACTTTAACTAAGATTCATATATTAAATATATAAATATTTATATACTTTATATATATTTTATAACCTTTGAAACTCCCATCTAGTCCATCAGAGTAGGGGAAAATGATCACAAAAATGTCACATAGAGTAGTACGTTTGAATAGCGTAAGATTTCTGGTTTCTATTCTCCTGTCCTTTCAACCCTATTCACAAATACTTCTTTTCATATCTGGCTAGCAAAACTGAATTATAATGCCATGACACATGGAATGATTCTTACAGAAAGCAATCCTTCTCTATAAAAAGGGCCAGTTTTTAAAAGAGATTTATGTGCTTTTCTTGAAACAACTTCCGGAAGAAAATTCCTGTATGAGAGAAGACGAAAAGGTTAGAAGAAAATTCCTTTGACGAACACCATCAAGAAAATCAGGAAACGGTATATCAGATAATACAAAACTACCCCAGAGAAGCACTGATTTTGCAATATTTAAGCTAAAATCAGAAAAATTAAGAGGAAAGGACCATTTTAATCTGAGATGTAAAAATAACCTAATTCAATTGCACTCCATGTTTCATATTTATACCACAAACCTTTGTCCTTTTCATTTATTTGTATCAGTGGCACTAAACCTTTAGTATCTGAAGAGCCAGTTTGTCATCTGATAGAGTCTCCGATGGCTATGAAACATGAAATATGTATGGAATACAAATATCAGACCAGAATGTTAGTCTTACAATACATATAGCACTTCTGCAACTCCAGGGTAACAGAAAGGGCCATAAAGCAACTTAACTGGTCTCCCAAGGAGTCCTTCCATCCTGGCTGGGGCTTGGGTGACGGCTCTTTCCACAGAGCAGCCAGGCGAGAAGGAGGCAGCATGATGTCAATGCTGCTACAGGCCAGTGACCCCTTGCTGTTGCAACAGCCCCTTAGGTTTGACCATAACTGAAGTCATTCCTGAGGCCAGTATCTTTGTGGTATCCTCTGAGGACACAAAAAGGAGGGAATAAAGAGATGGTGGAAAGTCCCTCTCTCTTTTCTCTCTCTTGGATCCGGTACTGTGCTGAGCACCGCCTAGATCAGGGGCAGTAGCAGGCTAGTATGCGTAACCCTACTCAGAAAAAAACATGGCTGGTAATTCTGTTAAATCATTTTATCCCAAAATAAAGCAAACATCAGAGCAGATTTTTGTATTCTTACTTTTACTCTTTGCTTACTTGGCTGCAAAATAAAGTTTATATGCCTGTCTGTCCATCTGAGTCAATGTGGGTTTTCATGTTTAAGTTGGCTGCGTTCCCTGGAGTAAATGCCATGTTGCCATTAATCACTATATGATGATGTGCACTAAAACTGGTGTCTGTGTATGTGTCAAGAGAAGAGCTGCATACTGCTCTGGAATCACAAGCTGAATTCACCCGTTTGCATGGCTTGCAAAAACCTCTTTTTCAGGAGGGAAAAAAATGCAGTCTATGAAGGGAGCTGCAGGGGTGTTTCCAGGGCAAAGGCTAACCCATGATTTGGTGAACATCCCTTGGAAGTTCTTCATTCTGCGTCAATGGAAGAATTTGTGCTGTTATGCTACCGATTGCAAATTTTAACAAGTTCAGAGTGGGGCTCTGTGGGCGAAGGTTAACCCCTTTTAACTGCTGAGGCAGCTCTGTGCTGACCTGGGGTGGACATGCTCTGCTTAACTGAAGGTCCAGCACTGTACCAAGTTCCTGGTAAATAGCTGCTGACTTGTTCACAGGGCAGAAAACACCCATCTATCTGCAAAGGGGAGAAAACACCCAGCTAAGGTGTCTGCTGCCTGCGGCTCCTTGACACCCCGCCTGGGTTCTGGGAAGGGCTCCTTTTTCCCATCTGAAATGCTATATTGCCCATCCGACCTCGAGAAATGCCCATCCGTCTGCACTCTCCTTGGTGACAGACACCATTGGACCAGCTGCTCTTGGCTGGGAGGAGGCCCTCATGCCCGGAAGGCAGTGCGGTTGGGTGACCTCCTGTGATGGGGGTCCTGTCTCCCTGCGAGGGACATGGGGTTAGGTGATGCTGCATAGGTAATCCTGGGAAATCCCAGGTCTCTCACACCTTGGTGCAGAGTTTGGAGCAATTTCTCATTATTCTAGGTGTAAAAGTTCCTGTTACCATTCTCCGCTGAAGAGATATTTGCATGTTAAATAAGCAAATCTACGAAACAACGAATTGCACCTGAAAAGTAAGAAGATAAAATGAGTGAGGAGGAAACATTGTTACACTTTTGAGTGGTGCTAAATTGATTGTAACAGATAAAACACTTCCTTGTGCTTGCAATTACAAGAGAAAGAAAGTAGTGCTACATATATATTTGAAGTCTGCAGAGGTGATGAAACTCAAAGTTTATTTTCTAGTTCCTATCCAAATACACCAGCATGAAAGACGATACAGAACTCCTGCTGCTTTTTGCTGCAGACCATTGTTATTCCTGTGGGCGAGATAGGGGAGATGTATGATATTTATACCAGTTGAAACTACAGACTCTCCCTCAGACTGTACCCTATGGGGCTGCAAGATGGATCTTTTCAGGGATTCCCCTTTCACACTTCTCCTCCATCTTTCTAGTCTTCCTCGCAGCACGACCCTGTGAGGAGCACACAATCCAACTCAAATATTTTTTTTTTTTCATTTCATCTCTGCAGAAGCAAAGAGGAGGCCCTGGGAGAGTTAATTCTGTGCCAAGCAGCATTAGCCGTAGCTCTGATTTCCAGTCGGAAATCCCTGGGGTCGGCTGAGGACAGTGCTATAGACAGGAGTTGGTCTTCTGATCTGTCCCTCCTGCTTCACTGATTACCCCAGGCCCACTGAAACACCTCGGGGCATCTTGTTTTGTACCTGGTTGATGGAGGGACTGTGCTATGGAGCATTTATGGTCCCTGCCGTTGCCCCAGATTACGTCTGGCTTTCATCCCTCCCACTCAAAGTCAGAAGGAACAGTTTGATGCTGAGGCTTGTAGCAGAGTACTTCAGCATAAGAAATCCAAGTGGTTTTTTTCCTCCATCTATTTTTTTTAATATTTCTTTGGTTTTATCGCCATTACTAACATATTGACATGTGAGCCAACTGGAACAGAAACTTTCTCTGTATGAAGCTTTATATTGGAAACGGTACGAGCAGTGGTATCCCTCCTTCCCCATGAAGCTGCCTGGCTGCATTAAAGTTTCTCCTAAGAAAGCAGCAGCTTGGATTTCCTACTACGAGTCTCTCTTCTGTTAACACAGGCACTTCCAAAGCACTATTCCAGCTGAAAAAAAACCCCAGACAACATTTGCCACAGAGGCAGCCAGGCATATAGATGTTTCTCTTCAGTCCACGCCAGGGAAGCTGCAGGGTTTTCCGAGTCCTTCCTCTGACCCAGTGTCCAAGAGTTTTCCCACTTTAAGAGACTGTAGCTCTTCAAGCTCTCACTAGCTGATGACAAAAGACATTTCATGGTCACCTGACAATCTTGCTTATATATGTACATTGTTTTTAGAAGTGATTGACAGTTCAAGCTCAACCTAGCGTTTCTAACAGCAGCCTCCTATGATTACTCTAACTACCCTGTTAAATCTCAGGCTTTTCTTAAATCCTCAGAACTGACAACAAGCTAAATACATGAATATTAACCTCAGGTCACCAGGGCTTAAGTTTTTGCAGCACACAGGTCGTGCATTACTACTTCGTTAATTTTACTTGTAAACAGCAGCAAAAGATAATACGATTCTGTTTAACTGTAGCTATTATTCTTCTGTTTGGATATGGAACTGAAATCACAAGTGAACTTCCATAGTACCAAAAATTTCTAACACTAGTTTTACTCATGTAAAATGGAGTGCCCTAATCTGTTAAGAACACATTGTCTTGTGTGTGCTAGGAATTTTTCTACAGGAATGTATTATTTTTCAAAGGAAAAACGGCCACAGTCTCTCCTGGCTTAACTTCAGTGGAGTCACATCAGCAGGGAACTGCTAGTGGTTTTCCTCTATAAGTCTTTATCTCCCCATTCCACAGAAATGCAATTTCAGTCACTTGTTCCTTCTGTTGCACCAAGAATGGGCAATAGTTTCAAACCCATGGTAGTCATGAGGGAAAGTTCATGGGGTCTTTGAAACAGGATTTAAACGCTACCTGGTTCTCATCCTACCTGTTTACCCAGAAACATTTTCTATCTCACAGGACAGGAATACAAAAGGATTGAGGTAATCATAGTTCTGATTCAAAAATAAAATTAATTTGGAAATTGGTATTTTTCATTCCTTCTCAGGTATCTTGTTGCGTAGGCCTTGAAGTTATTGACGTGATATTTCAAAGAGATCTTATTTCCTCCTATACTCCAGTCTGTTTCTGAGTAATCTCAGCAACTCCCAATTCTAGAGAAAAGATTTGTGATCCGCATTGATGACACAAACAGAGCTTTGTAGTGTTCGTTTCTTGTTATCTGCTGGAAACGGACAATTAAGTTGCCCTGACAATACCCAAGCGCCTCTTTTCAGGAGCAGAAAATTGTAATCTTCCCAGGAATTACTCATTTTACCTTTCATGAAATGAGAAGGATTTTCACTTTCATTCTGTTTTAAAATTCACACAGGACTCATCCCGCAAATGTCAGGTGCCTGATAACAAAAGCACATATTTACTCTCAAGCCAGAAGCAGCTGATATTTTACTTGAGACTTGGAATCGTGAGAAAACTGGGATTCATCTTTGACTGAGCTGTGAGTCAACTGGTTGGTAGCATTTATATTTGTAAATGGGTTGATATTTCCAGTAATTTATTTTGATCATGGCTGTGTGTACATGAGAAGTATCACTGGTGATGTTCAGAGATAACACGCTGTGTTTTTCAGATTTATTTCTCCTGGGTGATGAGAAGATCATGGCTGAATGTGCCCTTTTGAGCTGCACTTTTAGCTGTGTACCTAACTCCACTGACACCAGATCCTACTAGCAGAGGATCAGGGCGCTAGCTAATGTACTCATTTAATTTGGCAAATGTAAAAAATCCTGAACAAACAGTTAAAGCAAACATTATCAAAAGCAGCCTCTGACCTTGGGGTATGGTACAGATGAGTGCAAGTTTGGTCATGTGGGTGTCTATCTGGAGAAACTGCTTTTTGACCACTGCAGCACAGGCAGCTGCGATTGCCCCACCAGCTTCCTACCATCTCCATAGATGCAGCTTGAATTCAACGATCCCTCTGTGTACTGTGACTCTCCAACCATAAGTGGGAGATACAGCTGAATCAGGACTACAACGGCTCCAGACTTGCTCAGCTGTGGATGCAGATTCCAGAGTCTCAGTCTCAAGCTGAAAATACACACATGCACTCACACACACACACACACACAC
>Ga0181612_155049_pt1 | contig 12682 bp, 16 predicted proteins | sample HoacroProtozoa21_FD_119630 | JGI IMG/M metagenome (GOLD analysis project Ga0181612, IMG submission 119630) | Hoatzin crop microbial communities from Cojedes, Venezuel. Combined Assembly of Gp0051906, Gp0051904, Gp0051908 | reverse complement strand
TTTTAGTGGTGCAATAAGCATCGGAAAGCGATTTTTTAAGTCTTCAAGCGAGAAAACACATAAAAAACCTTAAAATTCAGCCAAAAATGACGGAAGTTTTAAATATTTTCCGTACTTTTGCGCTGAATTATGACAGCAGTAAGAAAAATAGACGATATTATAACGGCTCAAGGAGGTTTTGTTACAAGAAAAGAACTCACGAGCTCACAGTATCACCGTCTATTGTCAGAAGTGGCAAAAGACAGGGTGATACGCATTCGTCGTGGCGTTTTCGCCTTGCCTACAGCACTGGCAAATACGATGTACGATATTGATAAAATTGTACCTGAGGGCGTGCTTTGCAATTACTCGGCATGGTCACACTACAGACTAACTACTCAAATACCGCTATCCATCTGTATCGCCATCGAACAAAAAAGGAAAGTAAAACTTCCTGAATACCCACCCATAACTTTGTTTTACCAAAGCAAGGAGCAACTTAATCTTGGACGCATTCGCACAACCATCAATGGTTACGAAGTGAGTATCTTCGATATTGAGCGAAGCGTATGCGATGCACTAAAAAACCGCAACAAGATAGGTATGGATGTATGCGCAGAAATAATAAATAACTACCTCGGCAGAAAAGATAAAAATCTGAACCGTCTTGCTGAATATGCCAAGACGTTGAGAGTGGGAAATATACTTCATAACTATTTGGAGCTAACCATATTATGAATGACAGGACGCAGAGTGACGCTTATTTAGGTTAAAAAACATTCTCTAAAACCCAGCAGATTCCTTTGGCTTCGCGAAGCACAGTGTCGGTAAAGTGATTGCCGGGATTGAGGGCGAATGTTGTGATAACACCACGCTGGTGCAACAATTCCGATATGTGGCGAGTGTTTTGCTCCGTGATTTTCATCCAGAGGTTACGGGTGCGGCTCTCTTTGTCGCCGATAGAAAAGTAGGCGGATTTTATTGCTGACGACAACTCGTTTTTCTCTACGAACGGCACAATATCGGGAAACCAAAGGGAGCCCGATGCACTGACCAATGCGCTGAATTCGTCGGTCTTAAATCCTGCATACAGGGCAAAAAGGCCGGCCATAGAGTAACCGGAAAGGATGCGCCTCTGCCCTACCCTTGGGCATTCTTTGCCCTGCGACGGCAAAACATCTTCAGGTCTCTTGTCTTTGCTTTCATTTCCCTGTTCCTCTGGCCATTCTTTTCTCTGCAACGGCAACACTTCTTCAGCCCAAGGGATAACTTCTTGAGTAAGAAATTCTACGGTATCAGCAGCCTCGCCAGTGAAATGGTCGTCGCGGGAAACGATTAGTCCAGCCTGCCACGGCGACAGTTCTTCGTCCCAGTGCAAGCCTGACACTGTAACCAAATGAAACGGAGCGCAGCCCATTACGTCGCAAGCAGCGAGCAATTCTTCTCCACGCTCCTCAAACTCAAGCGAATACACTACTGGAACATCGGCATCTAAATAGCAATCGGATGTCGATGCAGGATAAGCGCATACCCGGCGATGTGCGAAAGTTTTCTCAAAGCAATTCATTTCACTAAACGTCATTCAAAGCCATCGATTCCACTAAACGTCGTTCAAAGTTATTCATTTCATTAAACATCGCTTTCCAAGTCCTTGATTTTCTTTGCGGGAACTCCTCCCACGACGCAATTGTCTGGTACATCTTTCGTTACCACTGCCCCGGCAGCGACAACAACATTATTGCCAATCGTGATGCCCGGCAGAATTGTTACGTTTCCTCCTATCCATACATCGTTTCCGATAACCACGGGCTTGGCGAAAGCCATGTGTTGGCGCCGCCCTTTCGGAGAGAGCGGATGTCCAACGGTAGTGATAAGCGTGCCGGGACCAATCATCACATTGTCGCCGATACGAATCTCACGTATGTCGAGCATCGTAATGTTGAAATTGCCAGTGAAGTTATTGCCGATGTGTATGTTTTTCCCACAATCGCAATTAAACGTTTTGGCAATCCACACCTTCTCGCCCACCGAGCCGAGCATCTCCTTGAGCATCTGATATTGCGCATCGAAGTCCAACGGGTCGAGGGCATTGTATTTCTGACAATTGATTATCGCCTGCTCCTTGCGGCCATCCACGTTCGGGGTCGTCGTAGCAATATTCCAAACCTGCTTCCAATTTCTCTAATTCTGTCATATCTGTATCTCCTATAATTTTTGATGCAAAATTAGTAACTTTTCCGCACACTTGATTACCGCAGGCTTTAATTTTATGTTTTTAATCGGGAATTTAACACATTGAAATATAAAAAAGTATAATATTTCACCTTTATTGTACTCACTATCTGAAATCCTTGGTAATTTTGCACCCGAAAATCCGGGCTGCCTATGCAGTGAGGATGTTTTGATTGAGAGAAAGGAATAGTATATGGAAAGGAAAGAAGAAATAAGCGGTAAACTTTTACGGGCGATAATAGCCACGGGATTGTTGTCGTTTTTGGGCGTTTTGTGCGAGACGGCGATGAATGTAACTTTTCCCACTCTGATGCAAGAGTTCGGCATCACGACAGCCACAGTGCAATGGCTCACCACTGGCTATCTTCTTATGCTGGCTCTCATAGTGCCGCTGTCATCATTTTTCATTCATCGTTTTCAAATGAAAAGTCTTTTTATCACGGCGAATGTTCTCTTCACCGCAGCCACATTATTATGCGCCCTCGCGCCTGCATTCGGGGCACTCATTACCGGACGCGTGCTACAAGGAGTTGCAGTGGGAATCTCCTTGCCGTTGATGTTTAATATCGTGCTTAATCAGGCTCCCAAGTCACGTATGGGAATGCTCATGGGAGTGGCATCGGTGATTACCGCCATGGCCCCGGCCTTAGGACCCGTGCTTGGCGGAGTGATTGTAACGCATTTCAGTTGGAGGATAATTTTCTGGTGTCTTGTGCCCGTACTCCTCATTTCCCTCGCCTTGGGAATGACATCTATTGAACAGAGCGAGGAGACATCGAAAATAAAGTTCAATATCGGCAATTATATTTTCATCGCCGCGGCCTTCACGGCTTTCGTCTTTGGCATAGAAGAGGCATCCACTTACGGGTGGACAAGTTCGAGGGTGATGACATTGTTTGGCGCGAGCATCGTATCGCTGATAATTTTCATCGTTCTGTCGATGCGCTCCGACAATCCTGTGATACACCTTCAGGTATTCAGCCACAGTGCGTTCTCGTTCGGTCTGATCTATATTCTTATCATTCAGTTTTCCGTGCTGGCATTAGGTTATATCATTCCTAATTACTCGCAATTCGTATGGTCCACAAAGCCCTCTATTGCCGGAATGCTTCTGTTTCCGGGTTGCGTGGTAGGAGCCGTCGCCACTCTCTGCGGTGGTCGTTTGCTCGACCGTTTCGGAGCCCGAAAGCCCATTCTCGGCGGATGTATTTCTATTATCATCAGTATGGCACTATTCAGATTTTGCGGCACATACACGGCACTACTGTTTATCCTCTTTTATGTCGTATTCACAATTGGCCAAGGGTTGTCGATAGGTAATACGATGACATTCTCCTTAGGTCAGCTGCCTCAAAATCTTTCTTCCGATGGCAACGCGGTGCTCAACACCTTGCAGCAGTTGGCAGGAGCTGTTGGCACGGCCGTAGCCACAAGTATCGTCGGTGCCGACCAAGAGACCACAGGCAACCTCAGCCAAGGCGCAATAAGTGGAGGGCAAACAGTGTTCGCCCTCCTCGCCTCTTTATCTGTTATCGCACTGATTTGTGCGCTTGCAATGCTGCGGAAAAGAATAACTCAACAGAAATAGAATAATCAAATTGAGTTATTTCGTTGTTTCAGAAAAATTTCTGACAAAGTTACCTCCGCATATCTTTATTATGTCTTCTTCCGAAAATCCTTTTTTCAAGAGTTCGCGAATGGTGGCATGAAAGAATGATGTTGGCTCATCTTCCCACACATGATTGTTGCTATTTTGTTAATTTACCGCCATATACATTATACGACACATTCTCTTCCTTATATTTATCCATTGTTTAAAATGTTAGATTTTTTCATTACTCTAATTGTTAAAATCATATTATTTTTTTATTTACTCACATTTTCTTTTGTGATTTTATTCATCCATTTAATAATTTTAGACTTAAATTCAAATTGTCATAATGTATTTAATATCAATAATTTAACCCCGTTTTATCCGATACTCAAACCGCCGATTTTTCGCATTTTTGGCGACTTTTTGGCGATTTAATTTGTTTCTAACCATTTTTGCCCGATTTTTGGCGGTTTTTAAGTGTATTTTTTACACCTATGGTTGAGGCTCTAAAAAAAGGGGTCGCAATCCTCTCGAACTACGAACCCCAAATTGGATTTAAAATTTGTCGCTATTGCAACAATGGTGCAAAGGTAGGTATTTTTTTTGATACCGCCAAATATTTTGCACTAAACTCGAATAAGTGTTGCCCTTGCGCCGCCTGTACTGCGGTGCGTCAAACAATTTAATGCAACGTACCGCATTGCGTCAATTGCGTGGTTGAATTTGTCAACAGGTTGGTTCTTTAACTCTCCTGTAATTCTATCCTCCAACCAATGGTAATTTCTCAACTCATTGATTAAATTCAACGATGTGGCGGTAACATTGATTTTGTACCTTTGCAGTATCTGAATGCCGTGTTTGATGCTGTCCGTTCCTTTTATTGCACCCTCGATGTTACGGACACCATAAGTTCGGATTTCGGCGATGCTTTTTTGTTCCGCACTATCCGCCACGATGCGCCCTTGCTTTCCTTTGAGACGTTCGGCGATTTTGTCGTTGGTCAATCCGTGGGAATAACATTCTTCGTCAACGTACAATTCGCCGCCGCTCATATACACCGCCACAATCGCCGTGGGGTCGTTGGTAAATCCGAAATCCACACCACGACCGATAAGTTTCGCATTCTTGGGTATCTCTCCGACCTGTTGCCATTCCTTGAATATAATTCCCTCGCTCATTCCTGTTTCCCCCAATCCGTAAATGCGCCACCAATGAGTATCATTTTTATTGCTCTCGATTTCCGCCACCTGTTGGGGTGTCAAAAATGGATTGTCTTTGTATGTGCTTTTGATTTCCACGGTGTCGGGTCGTGCGCTCAAACCTTGGGTGTCGTACCAAAATTCACAATCGGGGTTGAAATCAATTAAAATCATCTTTGTGGTTCTAATGCTCAACTGTCTGAATGTCTCCCAATCAATACGGTTTGCCTCATTGACGAATAAAACGTCTCTCCTTGAACCTTTGACCTTTCCCCAATTGTCAGCCGAAAAGAATTGGAACGTTGCGCCGTTGGGTAACGTAAACACTCGGTCGCTGCGGTTTTCCTCGATGCCGATGCCCTTGAACTCATTCGTTATTTCCTCAAAGTCTTTGAGTGCGCCACGTTTGAGGTGTGGAACGCTCTCGCTGACTATGTCGAACGCTCTCGGTTTGCCGTACAAACCCCAAAAGAACAATAATTTCAACGTGGCATAAGTTTTGCCCGAACGTGTGCCGCCCTTATTGGCGATTAAATGGGGAGACCTCGCCATTGCTCGCCACGTCTCCCGAAATACCTTGGTGTTATCTATAATCATAAATTAAAACTTTTAATTACTCTGTCAAATAATGCTTGGGTCTCGAAATCCCCGAACACAAATTTCACGTTGCATTCCTTTCCTCCGATGTGCCGCACTTCCTTAATCTCGGTTGCCTCGGTGTCGGGGTCAACGAACTCGACCACGACCGCCGTTCCTCTGCGTCTCCGAATGCAGTTAAGAATAAATTCCCTTTTGTCAATCATTGGTGTTTCCCTCCATTTCCTCGAACTTGCTTGCAAGCATTTCCGACCTCTCAATGATTTTGTCAATGATTTCGTCGGGGCATTCTTGGCTGCTTATTAATTGGGTTATTTTCCTGTATTCGTATTCAATCGCCTGTTCGGTGTTGACCGCCTGTAATTTCGGCAAAGCGTAACACAAAAGCGATGTAAACACTTTCATTCGCTCAACAGGCTGCAATGCGTCAAAGTCAGCTTGCAACCTCCCAACGTTATTGTTTATAAACTCGGTAATCGCATTCTGCAAATTTGCTTTCGCCTTACCTTTTGCCCCTGTCGGTCTCCCTTTGGGATTTCCCGATTTTCCTTTTTCGTATTTCATTTTTTATTCCTTTTTTCCTGTTTATTTCCTGTAATTAACAGAAAGTGTATATATTACACTAAATACCGTTATTTTGTCCGAATTTTGATTTTAACGGCATTTCTCGGTTTGTGTGGTCAACTATACCGCCGACCGAAAAAACACCGTTAAAACGCAAATAAATAGTGTTTACCGAAATAGGTTCGGTTCGTGTTCCTCGATTGCGAAAATAATGCGTGGGTTTGCCCTGTCGATGTGCTTTTCTAAATGCAGCCCGACACAAAGATTGTCATTCGTTATCGCCCCGACCGTTTGCAGACAATCCAACACAATTTTGGGTGCATTGTCAAGGTCGTAACGGTTTGAACTCTCATACACAATCATATAAAACGTAAATGCTCGGTCAATGCCTCGGTCTCGATATATCTTACATTGCTCAAAGAAACTTCTTTCATATCGCCTTACTTCCTCCGACTTTATAATATATCTGTCGCCGTGCTTATTGTCGCCCACTTGGTAATTATTCGCCTTACTTACCACCTGTCCGAAAATGGTTTCTTTCTCCAACTCATTAAAACGTCCTGTCATCTCGAACCTCCAATTTAAATTTGTCAACTAATGTGGCGATGCTCGGATTGGCTGCTATCATAATTTTTAGAACCTCGGTCGGGTCGGTCGCCTGTTTCTGTCTCAAAATTATATCGGCGATGTCTGCCCCTTGCTCTCGCTCTCTCTCGGTCGCCCACCTGTCAACGTTTGGGCAAACCCTTATGTCAATGCCCTGTTGCCTCAATTCGGCTGCTTTCCTGTTCCATATCTCGAACCCCTTGCAATCGGGAAACGCTGACACCGTCCGACCTGTCAACACTCGCATTTTGGCGATGCTCATTTGGCTCAACCCGCCTGTTGCTAACCAATTGAATTTTGGATTGACACAGGAACAAATAACGGCGGTTTTTTCAGCCTCAACCAACGCAATGGGTTTGTCGGGGTACATTGTCAAAAGGTGTTCACCAAACAGGCATTGCGCCAAAGTGAAATCTTTTTTAATCAATCCTTTGCGCATAAGTGCGGAATGAACCCAATCGGCATTTGGACGTGTTCCGTTCTTTATGCGGTGTCCGTCCTTTCCGTACCAAATCATTTTGCCTGTCCGTACCTTTCCGCCGATGTCTATTTGCCAAAATATTGTTGCGCCTCCCTTGGAAACCCCAATGCCGTAATCGCCCCACGTCTCAATTAATCTGTCATAAGTGAATACTTCTGAAAGAAAATCATAAAGCGTGCCGCCGATGTTAAAGAATAGTTTCACGAACTCGCTCGGTATGAAATCGGGTCGCCGTGGCTCTGTCCGTGGAGACACAGGAACAAAGAACCTTTGAGGCATACCGCCCACGACCGCAAACCATTGTTTCGGTGTCAAATGGTAACCGCAACTTTGTTCGTGGTTGCATTTCCCAACGGTCGTGTCAACAGGTCGCCCCTGTTCGTCAACGTAATATGTAAAAGAATGGGGGTCGTGGCAATTTGGGCATTCGTGCCGTGTCGAACGACCTCGGTATTTCTCCAAATGATATTTATAATCAAACATTTTTACCTCCTATTTTTAAAGTTTGTGCATTGTGCATTGTTAGTGCATATTTAAGTGCATTGCACTTGGTAACGTGTATTTGTGCACAGGTGCACCCCCCTATATATAGGGGTGCATTGCAATGCACTACGTTACGGCTCATTCTGTACCTCCTTTTCACTATCCTCATTGTGCACTTCTTTTGATAGTCTGTACATACCGCCCACGACTGAAAGAATACCCTTTTGCCGTGCCTCGCTAATTCTATTTTGCGCACACCTTGTTTTGACACCTGTAATATTTTGGTAAATCTCGCACAATGCACCGTTCGTTAATTCTTGATGCTCTGCAAAGCAATCGGAAAAATCTCGCTTTAATGTCTCGGTCTGCTTTTGTTCCTTGCTCTCCTTGATTTCCAATACCGTGGTCGGTGTGCCGTGGTCGTCAATCTTAAATGCGAAATTCTCAATTGACAAATGTCTGCTTTCCGTTTCTTTGACTTTGAACGTGTCGCCGCTCTCGCTCCTTTCGACCTCGAAACAATCCGACAATTTATTCAGTAGCAATGAACCTAAATGCCCTTTCATATTCCTGTTGCTTTGGTCTTTGTTGGTATGCAGTACACAGACAATGCAGCAATCATTTTCGGCTGACAATCTCATAAGTGTTCCAATCAATTTGTTCGATGTTTCCACGTTATTGAAATCATTAATCAAATCGGCGATGCCGTCAATGAACACCAATGTTGGTTTCAATGCCTCAACCTCCGTCTCTATGAACCCAATTCTTTGCAGCGTGTCGAATGCTCTCAATGAGTATGCACGAAACAGGGGATTGTCATTCGTCAAATCCCAACCCAACAGGCGATGAACCCTTACCACGATTTTTTTTGTGTCAATCTCATTTTGCTCGGTGTCAAAATATAAAACCGTTGGTGTCGCCTGCTTGTTGGTCTTAAACCCGAATGTCTCGCAACCTAATGCCGATGCCGCAAGAATGGTGCAAAGGAATGACTTTCCGTTCTTCTGTTTCGCCTTAACCGCCACGATGTCGCCTTGGGGCATTGTGCCGATGCCGTTGCGATACAATATGTATTTCGGTTCGGGATAATCGCCTTTTATACTCACTTGGTTTGGTCTCAACCCTTGGGGTCTATTGTCAGCCTCAACCGTCTCATTTATCGCCCTTTCGATGTCGATATTTTTTCCGAAATCTTTTGCGGTCTCGGAATTATTCGCTACCTTTGCAGCGTTATTCTGACTATCATTCATATAACTCATAATGCGCTGCAATTAAAGGGTCTCACAATTCGTTGTTGAGGCTCTTTTTTCTTTCGCCCCACCTGTCATAACTCTCTCGATGTCGGAAAGCCTGTAACGGCTTTTAGAACCGATTTTGAACGGCATAAGATAACCGTTCTTATTCCACCGCCAAAGGGTATTTTCAGTAACACCGATTTTCTCGGCGGTCTCCTTTGGTGTCAAATAAACTTCCTGTTCCTGTCTCCTTTGCTCTTCCTCTCTCCGAACCTCTGCTATCAATGACAAAGCAAATTCTTTGAGGTCAACAGGGGAAACGGCAACGGTAATGTTACCGCCTGTCTCAATCAATTGTTGAATGTTCATTTCTCACCTCCTTTCTCAAAGCAATAGCCATCACACAGGATTTGCGCCTCGGTCAAATCCGCCGAAACTCTACCTAATAATTTAACGACCAATTTGTTGAGGTCGAACACCTCGGTTGATGTCAAATTCTCGCTTTGTGGTGCGCCTTTCAGCCTTTCGGCTGCATTCGCAAGGTCTTTGCAGTAATCCGCCAATCTCGCAATGTTTTTTTCTGTCAGCGGTCGAAAATTTATTTTACTCATATTCCTCAATGATTAATGAGTTATTTCGGGTAACGGTGTCGCTCGCTGCCTTATTCAGTTGCGACACTTCGCCCCCTTTCGTCTCCGTCATTCCTCCCTGTACAAATAAGGATTGCAAGGGGTCGGAAATCCTTTGACGCTGCAAAGATATAAAAGGGTTTCGGTATGGTGTACAAAAATTCAGTTGATAAAAGTTGATGTCAACAAATATCAACTTTTATCAACTTCTATCAACCGAACCGATATAAAAAATAAGGTTTTTCTTTATTGTTTTTCCTGTTCCTCGGTGTATGTGTCGCCTTGGAATATTGGCAAAAAATCCTTTTCGCCGAATACCCTTACATTGTCATTTAGATATTTGGCGATTGATTGCCACGAACATTTACCGTCCTTAACCCCTTTCTCCTTGGGGTTCGTTCTTATTATATTTTTAAATTCCTCTGCAAATTCTGTCTTGCTCGGTAAATCTATTAAATAACCGCTATATCTCGCACTCAACAAAATATTGGCGATGTCCTTACCTTTTTTGTTGACGAACAATTCATTCAACCTTTTAATGAGGCGGTCGGGGTCGGGGGTATCGGGGTGTATCAAATCCCGAAATGTCTTTTTTGTTGCGCTGCTTTGTTGAGGCTCTCGAACCGATGCCGATGCGCTGCTTTCTCCAACTTCCTGTTGCGGTTCTTTCTCAACTTCCTGTTGCGCCGATGCGCTGCGTTTTTTCTCATACCACTCGGACAATGTTTTTAGGTATCTCAACACCTCATTCAGTAACAAACCATCTTTTCTCAAAATAGCGTATTTATAGAACTCGGTGTTCATTCCCTTGGTTTTAAGGTATCTTTCAGCCTCAACAATGGTTTGATAGTATGATAACAATTCTTTCGCTTGCTCATACTTCTTGTTATCCTCAATGTAGGTAATAACAAAATCCAACATTTCGATAAATGGATTTTCGCTTGGTTTCTCACTTCTGACTTTGATTGCCTGTTTACGTTTCAAGCAATCGAATACGGATATAACACCCTCGAACAGGCGGTCAAATTTTGCCCTGTCATTCATTTTTCAACTCTCCATTGATTGATATTATTAAACACTCATTGCGCTGCGTGGCGATGCGCTGCGTTTTTCCTCTCAATTGTCTTTGTATTTCTGCATTCCACTTTTGGGAAATCTCCAAATACCTGTTGAGTGCGGCAAGGTATTCGACCGATGTTTTACCGTGCCTTGCCGCTCTCTCCAAATCTTTTGTCGCCTGTCTCAAATCGCTTTCGTATCTCATAACTTATCCCAATTGGTCGATTACTGCTTGCAATGTGCTAACCTCAATGTTACGGTATCTTGCGAATGCCGTTGAACCCTCGGTGTGTCCGCTCATTGCGCCGATAATGTTCGGGTCTGATACCTTGAAATATGCGTTACCAATGAACGTGCGCCGTGCCAAATGACTGCTTGCAATCTCATTCAAAGGTCTCATTTCATTGTCGCCTGTCAGCGAATTTCTTACTTCCACGTTGCGAGTTATGCCCACCGCCGTGAAAATCTCCTTAATCCTTTTGTTGTATTCCGATACCGAAATGAACGGAAACAATCTACCTTTCGGGTCGATGCCTCGGTATTTCTCAATTAATGCCGATGCCTTGGGGTGTAATGGTATTCGTGCCTGTTTGCCTGTCTCATTCTTTGTCTTTTGGGGTGTATAGATAAGAATGCCGTTCACGATGTTATTTTCTGTCAGTTTGATAAGGTCGCTTGCACGACACCCGATAAAACACTGAAATATAAAAATATCCCTTGTTACCTCCAACTTCGTGTTATTTGAGAAATCAAAATCGGCGATTTGGTTTCTTTCGGCGATGCTGATATAATACGGTGTTCCATATTGAGGCGCACCGACCTCGACACCCTCGAACGGTTTGTTGGTCGTTATGCCCTGTCTGTTGAGCCAATTGAAAAAGGAAAGCAAATCCCGAATAAAAACAATTATAGAATTATCCCCCCTTTTTCTCATTGCCGTTCTTTTGTCAAATTTCTGCTTGCAATCCCTGTAAATACGGCTGAATAGTTCGGGGTGTTCCTCTGTCAGCTGCTTTTCGTTTCTCAAATAGGAAATGAAATCTTCGATTGTATCTTTCGTTATCCTGTCAACGTCAAACGTGAAATTCTTATTCTCCGTGGCTCTGACAAACATTTCGTATCTCGCAACTATTTTCAACAATGATAATAAATTTCTTTTTGTGGTCGCCGCTGCTTTCCCCTCGGTGTATTCCTCGAACAATTTATGAAAATCTTTCTTTGCCGATGCAATGCCCCTGTTGGGATTTATGAACCTGTCAATTGTGGATTTCAGCCAATCGCCGCCGATGCTGCTTTTGTCAGCAGCATTAAATTCATTGATAACCGCCTGTTTCATTTTCTCGATGCGGTCTTTTTGCTCTCTATGATAAGACACTTCGGGGGTCTCCACTCTCTGTTTTACCACGATTTCGCCGCTATCTCTCAAAATGAAACCTTTCTTTGATGCCACCGCCATTGTCGCCGTGTCGCAATTTACAGGAATGCCCAACTTTGCGGTTGCTTTCCTGTCAATGTGGTATTCAAAGAAATCGGGATTGATAAACACTTCTGTTTTTGCACGCTGATTGATTTTGCCGTGAAAAAACCTCATAAGAACCTCGCACTTTGCGGTGTCCTTTTGAACCTTGCTCGAAAGTCTTAATTCTATTGTTGCCATATCATTTAAATTTTAAATCCGCTGCAAAGTTAATAAAAAAATCCGAACCACCAAAATTTTTGGCGACTTTTTGGCGACTTTTGGCGATTTTTTGGCGACTTTTTTAAAATCGGGTGCAATTTGATGCAAATTTTTAAAATCTTTCGACCTCTCCAAAGTACTGAAATTCAAAGGGTATTTGTTTTATTTGGTATTGTTTCGATTTTTGGCGATTTTATTAAATTTATTCATCCATTCAATTACTTCATCAAGTGAGTAATCACCACTGTGTGGACGGTTCCAAGCCAGTAGATAGTTAACATCCTTTCCCGCATTCTTTAGTTTATAAGCAAGATTGAGTGCTATCGGGAATGCTGTATCCCGGTCG
>Ga0181612_105453_pt1 | contig 12682 bp, 10 predicted proteins | sample HoacroProtozoa21_FD_119630 | JGI IMG/M metagenome (GOLD analysis project Ga0181612, IMG submission 119630) | Hoatzin crop microbial communities from Cojedes, Venezuel. Combined Assembly of Gp0051906, Gp0051904, Gp0051908 | reverse complement strand
TTCTTGCAGGAGATTTGGAATCAAAAGAAATAATTGATTTGCTAATATCGGGATTTGAATTTGTAAGAGATTATGAAGGTGATATTCCGGGAGCAAGTCCTGAAGAATGCGGTAATTATTTAGATCAAAATCTTCCTATGGCAAAATATCTGGCGGATAAATTTTTGAAAAATACTTTGATGAACATAGACGATAAACATATGTATTATCAACAGTAAACCTGAAATGTGAAACCAAAAAAAGAGAACTTAAATCTGAAAGGATAAAAAGGTAAGATGAAAAATATAAGTATAGGTATCATCGGAGCAATGGATGAAGAAGTGGAAGAAATTAAAGATAAGCTAATTGTAGATGAAATTATCGAAAAGGCCGGAATGAAGTTTTTCAAAGGAAAGCTTGACGAAGGTAAAAAGGATGTGGTTGTGGTAAGGTCCGGAATCGGTAAGGTTAATGCGGCTGTTTGCACACAGATATTAATAGATGATTTTGGTGTTGAAGGTATATTTAACACGGGTATTGCAGGTTCTCTTGATAATAACATAGACATAGGAGATATTGTACTTTCTGTGGATACACTTCAGCACGATATGGATGCCGTTGAATTCGGATATAATGTGGGCATTATTCCAAGAATGCCGGAGAGTACATTCAAGGCGGATTCGGAGCTTCTTGAAATTGCAGAAAAAGAATGCGATGAATTGTTCGATGATATTAAGATTCATAAAGGCAGGGTGGTAAGCGGAGATCAATTTATTTCCGATAAGAATAAAAAGAATTGGCTTGTTGAGACATTTAATGGTATGTGCACAGAGATGGAGGGAGCGGCTATAGCTCAGTGTGCATATCTTAACAATATTCCTTTTCTTATAATAAGATCCATATCCGATAAGGCTGATGACAGTGCCAATATGGATTATGCGACATTTGAAAAAGAAGCAATAGCCAATTCTGTAAAGTTAATGATTGCAGTTGCAGGAAAGCTTACTTAAACGAAAAAATTACCTAAATGAAAAATTTACCTAAATGAAAAATTTACCTAAATGTTATGATTGACATTTAGAAATATATTTGTTTTAACATTGTTTACTTAATTCAAAATATCTTGACGCAGTTGTTTTGGATTGTGTATATTTAAGTTGTTGTGTGTTATGTGATTTTACATCAAAATATTTATTTATATGGAGGCCGATATGGGTTATACAAAGGAAGAGATTATTAATATAATCGAAGAAGAAGATGTGGAATTTATAAGATTGCAGTTTACCGATATGTTCGGAGTTTTAAAAAACGTGGCGGTCACTGCAGGACAGATTGACAAGGTTCTTGCCAATAAATGTATGTTTGACGGATCATTAATTGACGGATTTGCAAGGGTTGAGGAGTCGGATATGTATCTTTGTCCGGATCTTGATACTTTTACAATTTTTCCGTGGAGACCTCAGACAGGTAAGGTTGCCAGATTTATTTGCGATATAAGAAGAACAAACGGTAACGAATTCGAGGGTGATTCAAGGTATATTCTTAAAAAGGCTATAAAGGATGCCAAGGATATGGGATATGATTTTCTTGCAAGCCCTGAGTGTGAGTTCTTTTTGTTTCATACCGATGATAACGGCAATCCGACAACGGTAACACACGAAAAAGCGGGATATTTTGACATAGGTCCTGTGGATATGGGGGAAAATGCTAGAAGAGATATAGTTCTTAACCTCGAATCTATGGGATTTGAAGTTATGGAATCTCATCATGAGGTTGCACCGGGTCAGCATGAGATTGACTTCAGACATTCCGATGCTTTAAGCACGGCGGATAATATTATGACCTTTAAGCTTGCTGTTAAATCTGTTGCCAAGAGACACGGATTACATGCCACATTTATGCCAAAGCCGAAGTCAGGTGTAAACGGTTCGGGAATGCATCTTAACATGGCTTTGTTTAAAGACGGCAAGAATGCATTTACAGATGAAAAAGATAAAAAGGGATTAAGCGAGGATGCTTATCATTTCATTGCCGGAGTTATGAAACATATCAAGGGAATGACAGTTATTACAAATCCGCTTATTAATTCATATAAGAGACTTGTTCCGGGATATGAGGCTCCGATATATATTGCCTGGTCAACAATCAGCAGAAGTCCGTTGATCAGAATATCTGATATAAAGGGTGAAGAAACCAAGATTGAGATTCGTTGTCCGGATCCTGCGGCTAATCCGTATTTGACACTTGCAGTTATTATGGAAGCAGGACTTGACGGTATAAAGAATAAGCTTGAAGCACCTGAAAGTATCGAAGAAAATATATTTGAAATGAGCAGAGATGAGATGGAGAATCTGGGAATCGAAGTTTTGCCGGATACTCTTAATGAAGCCATAAGGTGCTTTAATGAGGACGAATTTGTACAAAATGTACTGGGAACTCATATTTCAAAGAATTATATAAAATCAAAGAAAAATGAGTGGGAACAGTACAGAACTCAGGTTACGGATTGGGAGATAGAGCAATATTTACATAAGTTTTAAGGTCGTCGAGGGATGTAAATGATAGATATATTAATTGTATTTCCCAAACTTTCGGACGGGCAGGGTATCAGAAGTCTCCTTATGAGAAACGGATACAATGTTGCGGGAGTATATACCTCCGGAGCCCAGGCTATGTCTATGATGGATGAAATGGATTATGGTGTGGTTGTGTGCGGATATAAGTTCACGGATATGGTTTATTCGGAACTTTATGAAAATATGGGTTCGAATTTTCAGATGCTTTTGATAGCATCAAGAAGCAAGCTGGAATACGGTGTGCCGGAGGGCATTGTAAGTGTTGAAATGCCTCTTAAATCCAACGATATGTTGGAAACTCTGGGAGTAATGGTACAGGCCTTAGAAAGGGTTAGGAAAAAAGGAAGATCGAAACCGAGGGAAAGAAATGTTGCTCAGAAGGCTATCATAAACGAAGCGAAAGAAGTTCTTATGAGAAACAGAGGAATGACTGAAGAGGAAGCTCACAGATATATCCAGAAAAACAGTATGAACAGCGGAAACAGCATGGTTGAAACCGCAAGAATGGTTCTTGACCTGCTCCACTGAAGAATTAATTTGCTGAAATTGATACATTTTATTAAATGTAGTACAATATACATTATGGTGTACCGAGAAAAATATAAAAGTAGATGATACGGAAGTAGATGATGTAGCAGTAAATAATACGGAAGTAGGTAATACGGAAGTAGGTAATACGGAAGTAAATAATACAGCAGTACACAATACAGAAGATAGGAGATTTAAAATGTTTAAAATCAATGATAATTATTTAAAGTTACCGGGAAGTTATCTTTTTTCAACAATCGGTAAAAAGACAAGAGAATTCAAGGCAGCCAATCCGGACGTTAATGTTATAAGTCTTGGTATCGGTGATGTAACACAGCCTTTAGCACCTGCAGTTATTGAAGCTATGCACAAGGCTGTTGATGATATGGCAAGTGCCGATACATTCAAAGGATATGCACCGGATCTTGGATATGAGTTTCTAAGAAAGGCTATCGTTGATAATGATTATAAAGCAAGAAATGTTGATATAGATATCGATGAAGTATTTATAAGCGACGGAGCAAAGAGTGATTCCGGAAACATTGGAGATATTTTCTCTGAGGATAATAAGATTGCAGTATGTGATCCTGTATATCCTGTATATGTTGATACCAACGCAATGTCCGGAAGAACCGGTAACTATATTGCGGCAGAGGAAAAATGGAGCAATGTTATATACATGCCTTGTACAAAGGAAACAGGGTTTGCACCTGAATTGCCTTCAGAGGAACCGGATATTATATATCTTTGTTTCCCTAATAATCCTACGGGAGCCACTATTACTAAGGATGAGCTTCAGAAGTGGGTTGATTATGCATTGAAGATAGGTGCATGTATTATATATGATGCTGCTTATGAAGCATATATTTCAGAAGCAGATGTTCCACATTCAATATATGAGTGTGAGGGTGCAAAGGCTTGTGCTATTGAGATCAGAAGTTTCTCAAAGAATGCAGGATTTACAGGAACAAGACTTGGATTTACCGTAGTTCCTAAGGATCTTAAGAAGGACGGAGTTATGCTCAGAGATCTTTGGGCAAGACGTCACGGAACAAAGTTTAACGGAGCACCTTATATTATTCAGAGAGCAGGAGAGGCTGTTTACAGTGATGCAGGAAAGGCTCAGACAGGTGAACAGGTTAAATATTACATGGAAAATGCAAGAATTATAAGAGAGAGTCTTGCAAATATGGGATACAGCGTTTCCGGGGGTGTTAACGCACCTTATATATGGCTAGAAACTCCTAATGGAATGACATCATGGGAATTCTTTGATGTGCTTCTTACAAAGGCAAACGTTGTAGGTACTCCGGGATCGGGATTCGGACCTAGCGGAGAAGGATACTTCAGACTGACAGCATTCGGAAGCAGAGAGAATACCCTTGAAGCATTGGAGAGAATTAAGAATATATAATTTTCGGCGAAAGTGAGGAGGTGCGGCTATGAATACAGAAGAGTTAAACAATGAAATTAATGACCGTATGGCGGATCTTCAGAAAGATCTGGAGATTAAATATAATAAAAGACGTTTACTTAATGATAGCTATGAGCATCTTAAGAGTGTGGTAAAAAAAAGCGGGCTTGTAAGTCTGTGTGCACTTTTGGTGCAAGGAGTTTTGCTTACTCCTCATGCCTACGACAGAGTTCATCCGTCATTGGCCGGACTTTGCAGATTTTTAACGGCACCGGTATTGTTTACCTTTATTATTGCTCTTGTTATATTTATTTGGAAAGGCTGGGATCTCCTTGTTAATTCAGACACGGATATAGGAAATAAGATTGCGGAAAAAACAGAGACTACACCTGTGGCAAGAGTTTTAAAAGAGATGACTGCCGATATTAATAAAACGGAGCTTGATCTTAAAAATGCAGAGGAAGAGTTGTATGACAACGGTGGTTTATACAAGGAACAGAAGGTTGAAGTTCAGGATCGTTATATCAGTGATGATGTAAAGATTATGGATAAAGCAAAGGTTGAAGCGTTGTTAAAGCCTGCACCAAAGCCGGATTTCTCTGTAAGAAGAGAACAAAGCAGCTTTAATATTAAGGAATCCATAGGAGATAAGGGCTCTGATGCCGTGGATTTTATAAAGAATAAAGCAGCGTCTGTAAAGAGTAATGCTTCAAAGAATAATGCTTCAAAAAATAATGCATCAAAGAGTACTGTATCTAAGAAAGGCGTTGGAAAGAGTGTAGAAACCAAAAGCAGTACTTCAAGAAAGGACGCATCAGGAACCAAAGCAAGAAAATCAAGTTCTAAGAATTCTGATAATGAATTGAGAAAATTTGTTCATGCGGATACGGTTGATGATATAGATTTCTTTGATGATAACGATATATAAGAAAATTCATAATGATATAAAATTAACACCACCTCGAAGCAATTAGCTTGGAGGTGGTATTTTTGTGTCTGCTTTTTTTGACCGGTACACAAAAAATAAAAAAGTTGAAATAACGGAAGTATTTGCTATAAAAAATATTGAAATAACGGAAGTATTTGCTATAAAAAATATTGAAATAATGGAAGTTAGGCTTTAAAATAGCTGTATATATAATGATATTTATATAATAATTTAATAGAATAATAATATTAACAGGATAATTTTATTTTTATAGAAATTTATAGAAATTTATTGTAATTTGTAGGGGTTTATAATAATTTGTAGGGATTTATAGGAGGAGTTATGGTTTTCAAGCGTAAAATATATAATCGTTTATTGGATTGGAAAGAAAAGTATGCAAACAAATATGCAGCACTTCTTGAAGGAGCCAGGCGAGTAGGCAAAACCACTATTGTAAGAGAATTTGCCGAAAAGGAATATACAACGCATATATATATTGATTTTGCTGATGTAACTGCGAATGTTTTGGACTGTTTTGATGATATCGGAAATATAGATATTTTTTTATTAAGATTGCAGACAGCCACAGGTGTCCAATTGGTTGAAGGCGAATCTGTCATTGTATTTGATGAAGTTCAATTATATCCAAAAGCAAGACAAGCAATAAAATATCTTGTTGCAGATGGAAGATATCATTATATTGAAACAGGCTCATTAATTTCTATCAAAAAAAATGTCAAGGATATTCTTATTCCTTCTGAGGAAATGAAATTCCCTGTTTATCCGATGGATTATGAAGAATTTAAGATGGCTATAGGTGACGAGACATATTCTGTAATGGGAGGTTTTTTGAAAAATAATATATCTCCCGGAAATGTTAATCGTGGACTTATGAAGGATTTTCGTATATATATGGCTGTAGGAGGAATGCCTCAGGCAGTTGAGGCTTATATTGAAAAAAAGAGTTTTGCACAGATAGATGCTGTAAAGAGAGAGATTATCAGTTTATACGAAGATGATTTCAGAAAAATAGATTCAACCGGTAAGATATCGCGTATGTATCATTCTATACCGGCTCAATTGTCTCAAAATAAAAAAAGATACGTTATATCTCAAGCAACGGGAAGAAAAAAATTGAATTCAGATGAAAATCTGTTGTATGAACTGATTGATTCAAAAACTGTGCTTATATCATATAATTGCGACAATCCTACAACAGGACCGGCTGCTTCTAGAAATCTGAATAGTTATAAGTTATATCTTGCTGATACCGGATTATTTATTACTCTTATGTATATTGATCGCCCTGAAGGGGAAAATATTATATACGAAAAGCTTCTCGGAGATAAATTACCTGCTAATCTCGGATATCTTTATGAAAACGCAGTTGCGCAGATGATTGCAAGTCACGGAAGAGAACTGTTTTATCATACCTGGCAGAAATTAAACAGCAATCATTATTATGAAATAGATTTTTTGATTGCATACAGAGATAAAACAATACCGGTTGAGGTGAAATCCTCATCGATAAAATCACATGCGTCTTTAACGGAATACAGGAATAAATACGGTAAATTCATGTTTGAAGGTTTGATTGTTTCTCAGAAAGATATGCAGGAGACAGATGGGTTTAAAAATCTTCCTGTATATTTGTTTGCACATTATTTAGATAACATAGGGCAAATATAAAAAAGAGTTGACACGAAAAAAATATTGAGGTAGTATAAACGATATAAATTAAGAGTTAATAAATCTAAAGGCTGTGAAGGAAACCAAGCGGGCAGTTAATGTTTCAGAGAGTTGATGTTATAAGCTGTGAGCATCAATACAGTAATCCGTGAGGAACGGTCCGGAGCCGGTTTACCGAAGGACTGATATGTTGGTACAATGAAGATTGTAATTGTCGGAGAGCAGAATAAGGTTTGTGTAGGTAAACACGTAATTCATGCGTTAAATGTTAAAGAGCAGAGACAAAGGTGTCCTGAACGCGGGTGGTACCGCGGATTTTGTGATACCTGAAAAGATTAGCAAGTTAATCCGTCCCGAAATACTTTAAAAGTATTTCGGGATTTTTTTATTTTAAGAGAGTGAGGTTTGAGTTATGAAGAATCAGTACAGGGATATGGAGATCGATAAGATCGGAGAAGAACTTATAGGTGAGGAAATAAGAGTTTCCGGTTGGGTGGAAAATATAAGAGATCACGGAGGAGTATCTTTTATTGATTTAAGAGATATGTACGGTGTTCTTCAGGTAGTGCTCCGAGATACAAGCCTCCTTGACAATATTAATAAAGAAATGTGCATCTCCATTAAGGGAATAATCGAGAAGAGGGATGAAGAAACTTATAATCCTAAGATTCCTTCAGGAACCATAGAACTGGAAGCTAAGGAAATAGATGTTCTGGGAAAGGTTTATTCAACTCTTCCTTTTGAGGTCATGACATCAAAGGAAGTCAGAGAAGACGTTAGACTTACATACAGATACCTGGATCTCAGAAATAAAAAAGTAAAAGATAATATGATTTTTAGATCTAAGGTTATAAAGCATCTCAGAGAAAAGATGGAAGATATGGGATTCCTAGAGATTCAGACACCTATTCTTTGTGCATCATCTCCGGAGGGAGCAAGAGATTATATAGTTCCTTCAAGAAGATTCAAAGGTAAGTTTTATGCGCTTCCACAGGCACCTCAGCAGTATAAACAGCTTTTAATGGTATCGGGTTTTGACAAATATTATCAGATAGCACCTTGCTTCAGAGATGAAGATGCAAGGGCAGACAGATCTCCGGGAGAGTTCTATCAGTTGGATTTTGAGATGAGTTTTGCAACTCAGGAGGATGTATTTAAAGTAGGCGAAGAGGTTCTTACTTCAACCTTTGAAAAATTTGCTCCGGAAGGATATGAGGTAACAAAAGCACCGTATCCTATTATAAGCTACAAGCAGGCAATGCTTGAATACGGTACAGACAAACCGGATCTGAGAAATCCTCTTAAGATAACAGATGTAACTGAGTTTTTCTCAAGATGCAGCTTTAAGCCGTTTCACAACAGAACCGTAAGAGCTATAAAGGTTCATGCAGATATGTCAAAGGGATTTCATGAGAAGCTTTTAAAGTTTGCTCAGTCAATAGGAATGGGTGGCCTTGGATATCTTGAAGTTATGGAGGACCTTTCGTATAAGGGACCGATTGATAAATTCATTCCGGATGATATGAAAAAAGAATTGATGGAACTTGCGGGACTTGAGATAGGAGATACTATTTTCTTTATTGCAGATAAGGAAATGAAAGCTAACCTTTATGCGGGACAGATTAGAACCGAGCTTGGTGAAAAGCTTGGACTTATAGAAAAAAATGCATTCAGATTCTGTTATATCAACGATTTTCCGATGTTTGAATATGATGAGAAGGAAAAGCAGATAGGTTTTACTCATAATCCGTTTTCTATGCCTCAGGGTGGATTGGAGGCTTTAAATAATGAGGATCCTCTTGAGATTCTTGCATATCAGTATGATATAGTTTGTAACGGTGTGGAATTATCCAGCGGTGCCGTAAGAAACCATGATATGGAGATTATGAAAAAAGCCTTTGAAATAGCGGGATACGATGAGGAAACTTTAAAGAGTAAGTTCGGAGCTTTATATACGGCCTTTCAATTTGGAGCACCACCACATGCAGGAATGGCTCCGGGAGTGGACAGAATGATAATGTTACTTAAAAATGAGGATAATATCAGAGAGGTTATTCCTTTCCCAATGAACGGAAACGGACAGGAGCTTATGACGAAGGCACCTACAGAAGTTACCGAGAAACAGTTAAGGGAAGTTCATATCAAGATAAGAGATTAAGATTTTACCGTGTATATTGGCAAATGTTCTTAATGGTTATAAAATAAGGGATGGATAATAATGTTATAGAATAACGAGAATGAAATATAACGAGAATGTAATATAACGAGAATGTAATATAACGAGAATGTAATATAACGATGTAATCGGCAAATAAGTACAATAAGTATATGTAAAATAAGTATATGTAAAATAAGTATATGAGGGAAAGGGGCTGAATTTATATGAATTATAATATAGATGATGAAATGATTGACTATGTCGGAATTCTTGCAAAGCTGGAGTTAAATGAAAAAGAGCGTGAAGAAGCAAGAAACGATATGGAAAAGATGCTTGATTATATAGATAAGTTAAATGAGTTGGATACCGAAAATGTTGAACCTATGAGCCATGTTTTTTCTGATACCAATGTTTTCAGAGAGGATGAGGTGACTAACGGAGATGACAGAGACAACATATTAAGCAATGCGCCGGAATCGGACAAGGGCATGTTTACTGTACCTAAGACATTTGATTGATAATTATAATTAAGAGGTGTTTATGATGAATATAACGGATATGACAGGGCTTGAAGCGGCCCGTAAAATAAAGAATAAAGAGATATCGGCAAGGGAATTGCTGGATGAGATTTATAAAAATATTGATGAAAGGGAAGGGGATATTAATGCCTATGTAACCCTTTCAAAGGAAGAAGCTTATGAAACGGCAAAACTTGTGGATGAGGGTAAAATAACGGGACGACTTGCGGGAGTTCCTATTGCTGTTAAGGATAATATATGTACAAAGGGAATTAAGACAACTTGCTCTTCAAAGATTCTCGAGAATTTTGTGCCGGGATACGATGCCGAGGTTATTACAAGACTTAAGGCTGAAGGTGCGATTATTGTAGGAAAAACAAATATGGATGAATTTGCCATGGGTTCTACAACGGAGACATCTTATTTTAAACCGACAAAGAACCCGAGAAATACCGAATATGTACCGGGAGGATCATCAGGTGGTTCTGCAGCGGCGGTTGCTGCGGGAGAATGTTTTATGTCACTGGGAAGCGATACGGGAGGTTCCATCAGACAACCTGCGGGATATTGCGGAGTTGTGGGTTTAAAACCTACATATTCAACGGTTTCCAGATACGGCCTTATAGCTTACGGTTCATCCCTGGATCAGATAGGTACCCTTGCTAATAACACAGAGGATACAGCAGCGCTTTTGGATGTTATAGCATCATATGACAAAAAGGACTCTACATCTGCAAAAAATATTAACAGAGATTTTTCGAGATTTATAAAGGAAGCTGATGAGACAGGTATAAAAGGATTAAAAATTGGAATTCCGAAGGAATATTTTGCAGAAGGACTTGATGATGGAGTAAGGGGAAAAGTTCTTGAAGGGGTAAAGGTGCTTGAAGAGGCGGGAGCAATTGTTGAAGAGTTTAGCCTTGGGTTGGTTGAATATGCCATACCCGCATATTATACAATAGCTGCAGCGGAAGCAAGTTCAAACCTTGAAAGATTCGACGGAATCAAATACGGTTACAGAACGGAAAAGTATACTAATCTTCATAATCTCTATAAGAAGACCAGATCGGAAGGCTTTGGTTCGGAGGTTAAAAGAAGAATAATGCTGGGGTCTTTTGTATTAAGTTCGGGATATTACGATGCTTATTATCTTAAGGCATTAAGAGTTAAAAAGCTTATAAAGGACGAATTTAATAAGGCTTTTGAAAAATATGATGTTATAGTAAGTCCTACTTCACCGACTACGGCACCGAAGATTGGAGAAAGTCTTGCGGATCCTATAAAGATGTATCTGGGAGATATTTATACAGTATCTGTTAACCTTGCGGGACTTCCGGGAATAAGTATTCCTTGCGGCAGTGATAAATCAGGTCTTCCAATCGGAATGCAGCTTATAGGAGACTGCTATAAAGAGGGAAATATTATAAAGGCAGCTCGTTGTTATGAAAACGCAGTAATATGTGATAAGAATTCGGCAGTAAGTAATAACAATGCGGAAATGTACAGCAATAATGCGGAAATGTGCAGCAATAATGAGGTAAAGGAGGTTGAATAAATGGATTATGATGTAGTAATCGGTTTGGAAGTTCATGTGGAACTTGCAACCAAAACAAAGATATTTTGCGGATGTTCAACCGCCTTCGGTGCAGAGCCGAATACACAGACTTGCCCTGTATGCACGGGAATGCCGGGTTCTCTTCCGGTGTTGAATAAGCAGGTGGTTAAATATGCGACAGCAGTAGGTTTGGCAACTAATTGCGATATTACAAGATATTCAAAATTTGACAGAAAAAATTATTTTTATCCGGATAATCCTCAGAATTATCAGATATCTCAGTTGTATCTGCCTATTTGTAGAAACGGTTATGTGGAGATAGGAGATACAGAGGAAACAAAGAAAAAAATCAGAATTCATGAGATTCACATGGAGGAGGATGCAGGAAAGCTTATTCATGATGAATGGGATGAAACAACCTATGTGGATTACAACAGATCCGGAGTGCCTCTTATTGAAATAGTATCGGAGCCGGATATGAGCAGTGCGGAGGAGGTTATCGCTTATCTTGAAAAGCTCAGAATGACAATTCAGTATCTCGGTGCATCGGATTGTAAGCTTAATGAGGGCTCCATGAGAGCCGATGTAAACTTATCCGTAAAGAAAAAAGGAAGCAGTGAATTCGGAACCAGAACAGAGATGAAAAACCTTAATTCTTTTAAGGCTATTACAAGAGCAATTGAAAACGAAACCAACAGACAGATAGATATTATCGAATCGGGGGAAAAGGTTGTTCAGGAAACCAGAAGATGGGATGACAACAGTGGTTATTCTTACGCCATGAGATCAAAAGAGGATGCAAAGGATTACAGATATTTCCCGGATCCGGATCTTATGCCTATAGTTATAACTGATGACATGATAGAAGAAGTGAAGAAAGAACAACCGGAATTCAGAGAGGAAAAACTTAAGAGATACATGGATGAATACGGACTTCCTTTTTACGATGCAGATATAATTACATCGGAAAAGGAAATGGCAGACTTCTTTGAAAAGACTGTGGAAACCGGAGCTAATCCGAAGAAAATAAGTAATTACCTTTTGGGAGAAATAACCAGACTTATGAAAGAATCTGATATGAGCGTAAAGGATATTACATTTTCACCGGAGAATCTTGCAAAGCTTATTAAACTTCAGGAGGACGGAGTTATAAACAGCTCTGTTGCAAAGGAAATTTTTGAAAAGGTATTCAAGGAGGATATAGATCCCGAAAAATATGTTGAGGAAAACGGCCTTAAGATGGACAATGACGAGGATGAATTAAAGGCAGTCATAGAACGTATAGTAAATGATAATCCTAAATCTGTGGAAGATTACAGAAACGGTAAAAAGAAGGC
>Ga0181612_126831_pt1 | contig 12683 bp, 10 predicted proteins | sample HoacroProtozoa21_FD_119630 | JGI IMG/M metagenome (GOLD analysis project Ga0181612, IMG submission 119630) | Hoatzin crop microbial communities from Cojedes, Venezuel. Combined Assembly of Gp0051906, Gp0051904, Gp0051908 | reverse complement strand
TTTTTCGGGAGGTCTTTGCTATATTAACAACTAAATTTTAGAATTTCCGCCTATATTATATATAAGGTGTAGTTCTACAGCTTAGGCCTTTGCGGGAGTTGCTGTGGCTACGGCCTCTGTCTCCGGCTCTTCTTTAATCTTGCGACCCATCACGAGGTATGCCACAGGAGCAGCGATGAAGATAGAGCTGAGTGTACCGAAGATTACACCGAGCGACATTGCGAATGAGAAGCTGCGGATGCTCTCTCCACCGAGGAAGAAGATACAGAGCAGCACGAGCAATGTGGTGCCGGAGGTGTTTACGGTACGTGCGAGGGTGGCGTTGATAGCCTGGTTGAAGGTCTTCTGCACGTCGATGTTCTTGCGGCCTTTCTGCAGGTTGAACATCTCACGCACACGGTCGAACACCACCACCTTATCGTTGATGGAGTAACCCACCACAGTCAGGATGGCACCGATGAAGGTCTGGTCAATCTCAAGTGAGAAAGGCACGATGCCCCAAAGCACGGAGAAGAAACCTATCACCACGATGGTATCGATGGTAAGCGCTACCACAGAGCCCACTGAGTATGCCACGTTGCGGAAACGCAAGAGGATATACAAGAAGATGGCGATGAGTGCGAGGATCACACTTACGATAGCTCCGTGTGTGATGTCCTTAGCCACTGACGGTCCCACCTTAGAACTGCTGATGATAGAACCACCCTCACGTGCGTCCGGATCCTTGAATGTCTTGAGGTCTTTCTGTGTAATCATACCAGCGCCAGAGAGTGCTTTGAAGAGGATTTCCTCTGCCTCATCATCGATGGTGGGGCTGTTGCTCTCAATCTTATAGTTGGTAGAGATACGTATTGTCTTTCCGTCGGTACCGAGTGCGATGGCGCCCACGGTGCTCTCGGGGAAGGCGTTGCCCAATACTGTGCGCACCTCCTCCGGCTCCACGGCTTTGTCCATCACCACCACATAGTTGCGGCCACCGGTGAAGTCGATACTCTTAGAGAGGCCTTTCACGAAGAAGCTCACCACAAACAGGGCCACGAGGATGCCGAAGATTGCAAAGCTCTTCTTATACATACCCATGAAGTTGTAGTTGCAGTTCTGCATCAGGTTCTTTGAGAACCCAGTGGTGAAGGTGAGGTTGAGCCATTTGTCTTTCTTCATCTGATGCTCATACACGATACGTGTGAGGAACACTGCTGTGAAGAAGGAGATACAGATACCGATTATCCAGGTGGTTGCGAAACCTCTGATAGGACCTGTACCGAAGACATAGAGGATGACACCTGTGATAAGTGATGTTACGTTGGAGTCGAAGATTGCCGAGAAGGCGTTGGAGTAACCGGCGTCGATAGCTTTCTTGATGCCCTTGCCGCTTCTGAGCTCCTCTTTGATGCGCTCGTAGATAAGCACGTTGGCATCCACGGCAGTACCTAACGACAGCACGATTACCGGCGATACCCGGCATTGTCAAGGCTGCCTGGAACGAGGTGAGGATACCCAAGGTGAAGAAAAGGTTAAGGATAAGGGCGCAGTTGGCCAACATACCCGGTATCACATTATATAATATAACCATATATATCATCAGGAGCACGAATGCGATGATGAATGATATGAATCCTTGTTTGATTGACTGTGCTCCGAGTGAAGGACCAACCACCTCTTCCTGTACGATACGTGTAGGAGCCGGCATCTTACCCGACTTCAGTGTGTTGGAGAGGTCTTTGGTATCCTCGATGGTGAAGTTACCGGTAATCTGGCTGTTACCGCCGTCAATCTCGCCGTTTACTCTCGGTGCGCTATACACGGCGTCGTCAAGTACGATGGCGATGGCCTTGCCGATGTTGGCTTTCGTGAGTTGTGCCCAGCGGCGTGCGCCGTCGCTGTTCATCTGCATGCTCACGCAAGGCTGTCCAAACTGTGTGAACTCGTCTTTGGCGTCGGTAATCACATCACCCTCGATAGGTGCGCGGCCGTCGGGCTGTGTCACTTTCAGTGCGTAGAGCTCGTAAATCTCGCCGTTCTTGGCAAACTCTGACGGTTTGGCGCTCCACAGCAGTTTCAGGTCTGCGGGCAATATTTTCTTTGCCTCGTCAGAGTAGATGATTTTGTTCACCTCTGCTGTGTCGCGGTAGCTTGCATATCCCACGAGGCTCAGACCCTCCTGCATAGGCTGGAAGATGGAGAAGAGCGGGTTTTGCTTCTTCATCTCTGCTATTTGTGCCTCGCTCAGCTCGTTGGATTTGCTGTTGTCGCCCGGTTTAGCATTGATTTGTGAAGCGAGGTCGCCTTTCACGTCGGTTTTTGCTGTGTCAGCCTTGGCACTGTCAGCTTTTGCCACGGTCTTGTCGGCGGCTTTCTCGTCTTTAGCAGCCTTGGTGCTGTCGCTCTGTGTGTCTTTGCCGGCGAAAGCCTGGTTGAGCTGGCTCAGGTAAGGCACTATTTGCTGTGCGTTGTATGTCTCCCAGAACTCCAGGTTGGCGCTTCCTTGGAGGAGTTTTCTCACACGCTCGGGCTCTTTGATACCCGGCATCTCCACCATGATGCGTCCCTCTTGTCCTTCCAGTTTCTGGATGTTGGGCTGTACGACGCCGAATTTGTCGATACGTGTGCGGACGATGTTGAATGAGTTGTCCACAGCTGCCTGCACCTCTGCGCGGAGAGCTTTCTCCACCTCTGCGTCAGTGCTCTTGGTGCTCACTTTGCCTTTCATCTGCTGTGTGGCGAAGATCTCTGCCAGACGATGTCCGGGAGCGTTACGCTTGTAGGCGTCGATAAAGAGTGTGATGAAGTCCTTCTGGCTCTTCTCCTCCTCTTTCTTCGCCTCGCTCATCGATTTCACGTAAGCGGCGTCTTTCTTGTGGTCGGCCAACACATCTACTACGTCGGGCACGGAGATTTCGAGGATGACGTTCATACCACCCTTAAGGTCCAGACCCAATCCAATTTCCATCTCACGGCACTGCTGCAAGGAGTAGATCCCCATATATACCTTCTCGTTCTTCAGAGAGTCGAGGTACGACTGTCCTGAACCGGGTTTCACCTGCTCCATCGCAGCCGCCTTACTGTCGTAATGACGTGTTACGAAAGAGAACGAAAGATAGAAGAGACACACCAAGATAAGCGCTAGTGCGATAAACTTAACTAATCCTTTGTTTTGCATTTTTTTATTTGTTGATTCTATGTTTCAGTTGTCCGTTTCAAAAATCAAGGTGCAAATATACGCATTTTTTTACAATTGAGAAAATTTATTCGCTTTTTTCATTAAAAAAATGACGATTTCACCGTTTTTTTAACCAACAGTAGACGGGATAATGGTCGGAAGTGGCTATTTTCGTGTCTACCTTGCACTTAAAGGGCTGCCAGTCGCTGCTGCACATAATGTAGTCGATCCTGACGGGAAATGCCCGTTTGTTGTACGACAGTCCCAGTCCGTTGCCCGTCTCCCTGTAGCAGTCGGTGAGCAGTGTCGCCAACTTCTGTCGCGAGTAGGAGATGGGGTTGTCGTTGAAGTCACCGCAGAGTATGATGCTCTCGTCTCGGTGGCTCTCGATAAACACGGCTACGGAGTCCACCTGCTTGCAGCGTGCCTTCGCACTCTCTGCCAGTCGGGTGAGCAGCAGCTTCGATGTGGTCTGTGCCTCCCTGCGCCCCATCTCGCCCTTGATGATGGTGCTATACTCCCGTCGCTCGGTGGTGTCGAGGTGGCAGTTCTCAAAGTGGTTGTTGATCACTATCACCGTGTCCTTCCCCGTCTTCACCCAGAAGGCTACGCTGCCGTTGTTGTCCGACTCATACCGTATCCTCTCCTTCTTCACGATGGGGAAACGGGAGTAGAGGGCGATGATATTGCCTTTGTTCATCGCCAGACTGTCGTGATACATGAACTTGGGATACAGCTGTTTCTGGATCTCGTCGCGGCAGTGCCCTCCAATATTGGCCTCCTGCAGGCAGGCGATGTCGGCCCCGCTCTTGGCGATGTAGTCAATCACGGTAAACCGCATCTTCGAGGGGTCGTCCTTGTCCTTCTCGTGTGCGAAACAGTGCACGTTGTACGTCAGCACCTTGATAGCTCCCTCCGGCGCCTCCTCGCTCGAGGGGTTGAGAGGCAGGTAGGTGCGTATCGACGGCAGGCAGAGGGCGAAACCCAACAGGGGTATCCATATATATCGGAAGTGGATCAATACCCACAACACCAGGAATAACATATTGATTGCCAAGAAGATGGGGAATGCCAGTCCGCTACATGCCATATACGGGTGTGAGTAGGGGTAGAGGCGGTCGCTATATGCTATCAGCAGCATGATGATGATGGTGGCCACATTGGCGCCGGCAATCATCCGCAGCGTCACAGTCTTTAGTTTCTTAAACATTATTGGTTGTTTTCAAACAGTTTCTTCTTCTCTTTCTCCGTCAGCGAGTCGTAGCCGCTCTTGCGGATCTTGTCTAATATACGGTCAATCTCCTCCTGCTCCTTCTGCTTCTGAGCGTTGTAGTCCCAGTCTTTGTTGCCCGTCGACGAACTGCCGCCATAGAGGTCGTCGGCCGATTTGTTCGACCGCTTCTCCCAGTTGCGCTTCATCTGCTCGAAGAACTGTCCGCCCTTCGAGGTGCCGAAGCCGCCGTTCGACGCGGAGTAGGGGTGCTTCTGCCAGTAGCGTATCATAATGAAACCGAAGAGCATACCTCCCAGGTGTGCGAAATGAGCCACGCCGTCGCCCGATGAACCGAGTGCGGAGAAGAGCTCTATTGCCACGTAGATGAGCACGAACCACTTCGCCTTGATGGGAATGGGCAGGGGGAAGATAAAGAGGCGCTCGTTGGGGTAGATCATACCGAAGGCGAGCAGGATGGCATATACCGCTCCCGATGCACCGATGGTGGTCCAGCTGTTAAGGGCGCTGCCGTTGGCTGCCGCCACCTCCTGGAGCATGCCGAAGCCCGACACCTCAAACGAGCCGGAGACGGTGAGGTAGAACTGCACGAACTGCACCAACTCCTGCATAATACCTGCTCCCACGCCGCATGAAATGTAATAAAAAAGGAATTTTTTCGGACCCCATGTACTCTCGATCACCGAGCCAAACATCCACAGTGCGAACATATTAAAAAATATGTGGGTGATGTTGGCATGCATGAACATGTAGGTGATAAACTGGTAAACGTGGAAGTCGGGAGCCATAAAGAAGTGCAGTCCCAACAGTGAGGTGAGGTTCACCCCCTGCCGCTCCACCACAAACGTGGCGAGAAACATCAGCACGTTGATGATGAGAAGGTTCTTTACTATCGTCGTTAATCGTAACATCTTACTGTATTAATATCATTTAGCAGCGCGCCGCCTAAAAAGCACGAGGTGTCGCTTGGCAGCTTTTCGCTCCGTTTTGGCTGCAAAATTACGAAAAATATCGGCAAAAGCGGCGAAAAAGGGGATAATAAGCACTTTTTTTTAACTTTTTCGTCATTTTTTTCAAAAATAGTTGTGATTATGAAAACTTTAGCCTATATTTGCGAACGAAAAAGTATTAAAACCATTTTAATTATTAACTTATTTAATTCAATTAATTATGAACAAAACAGAATTAGTAGCCAAGATTGCAGAGGCAGGTCTGACAAAGGCTCAGGCAAAGGATGCTCTCGACGCAGCTATTGCAGCTATTAAGGGAGCTCTCGTAGCAGGTGACAAAGTACAGCTCATTGGTTTCGGTACATTCAGCGTTAACGAGCGTCCAGAGCGCGATGGTATCAACCCCGCAACAAAGGCTAAGATCAAAATCGCAGCTAAGAAAGTGGCTAAGTTCAAAGCTGGCGCTGAACTCGACGATGCTATCAACGCATAAGAGGAACAAAATCGTAAAGATTTTTCAAAATTGCCCGAAGCAGCGCTTCGGGTAATTTTTTTGGAATCCCCTTCGCCGCCTGTTGCGATTTTCTTTATCTTTCTTCTCTTTTCTCCTCTATCTTTCACCCTCTCCCCTTTTCCTTTTTCTTCTGTTCTTCCACGAATTGCTCTTGGGTGACCTTATTTTATATTATAAGGTATATTTTCGATAGTATCATTCAGGCATTTCTTTGTTGATAGTAAAAAGCCAAATGAGCAGCGTCAAACTGGCTCGAGTTGCGCCATGATTAAAAAACGGAGGATGAAAATCCCAACTTTTTGCCAAAATCCTTTGCATCCTTCAAAAAAATCATTACCTTTGTAACTTGTAAGTCCTTAAAGGAAAAGAAAATATCCCCACCATCCACGATTTTGCGAGGGGAAAACGATAACGAATAAACATAAAACGGAATAAGAATATGGAAAATCTTTTCACAAGAACCAAGTTGTTGGGAGCCACACTGCTCTTTATGCTCGTAGCTTTCGCCCCCGGCAAGGCCTTTGCCGATGATAACTTATCATCATACTATTATACGACGGATGATGGCTCGTCAAAGCAATTATCCTCGTTAGCAGGATATTCTTTCTTGAAGGTGGAGTCAACGACCACATCATTTTCAGACAACACGGTATATGTGTTAACAGATGACGATATAACCATCGACACGCGCATCACTTGTGGAAAGGATGTTATCTTGGTGCTGCTTGATGGCAAAAAGATGACAGCCCAAAGGGGTATCACTGTAGAAGAGGGCAGTTCAATAACAATCACTGCCGGAAATGCATCGGATGAAATATACGGTACAGGATACCTCCTATCCATAGGTCTTTCAAGCCGTGCCACGGCTTATAATGCTGCTATCGGAGGACGTGATAATGCTACTTGTGGCACTGTCACCATTAACAATGGAACAGTAACGGCATATTGCACGAACAGCACGGAGAGTGATGATAGTAGCAGAGGTTTTGGCGCCGGCATCGGAGGAGGACGATGGGGTTCTGGCGGTACGATCAACATCAATGGCGGCACTGTAACGGCTGCCTCCTCATTTATGGTTGGCAAGGGTGCTGGCATCGGAGGAGGATTTAATGGCTCTGGCGGTACGATTAACATCAGTGGAGGCGTGATAACAGCAGCTTCAAGTATGGGACAAATGGGAGTAGGTGCTGGCATCGGAGGAGGAGTTGAAGGCTCTGGCGGTACGATTAACATCAGTGGAGGCGTGATAACAGCATCCTCAAGTGTAGAACAAGCGGAAGGAGGAGAATACGATGGGGCCGGCATTGGACGGGGACATGATGGCTCTGGCGGTACACTTACTATTACGGGAGAGCCTGTGATTGAAGCAATGGGAGATTCTGCCATTATGTGTGATGAGGCAAAAGCAGTGGGGGATGTATGTTACAGAATCCAATATGAGGATAATGAGTACGTTCAACGAGATGAAGTAGACCTTTTTGATTTTGACGATGGAAAATCGGTGTCAAATTACAATTATGCAAAGATCACCGCGTCTGAAAATTTCTATCTTGTAACCTTCATCGATAGCGACAGCATATTGAAGGCGTGTTATGTAGAAGCCGATTCTGTAGTCGAATCTTACGAATACACGAAAGAAGGATATACACTTGAGGGTTGGTATGCAGATGTTTATCTGACCCAAAAATTCGATTTCAGAGACGGGATAACGAGCGACACAAGGCTATATGCAGTTTGGGAGGTCAACAAATATATTGCAATATATACGATAAACGATAGCGCTAAGTATATATCAGCCAAATACAATGAGACGTTCTTACTTCCCACCCCCACAAAGTCTGGCTACACTTTCGCTGGTTGGACTGCATCCGAAGTGGATAGTACTGCAATGAGCGGCACATCAGAGGAAGACTTCACAAGTTGGGATGGAACGGCAACAATGAACAACTATTTTAAGAATATAACCACAGAGAATGGTGCGATAGTGGCGTTCATAGCTACATGGAATGAGAATAGCGGTTCTTCGGCAGGCGACGATGAAGGCGACCAGTCGTTCAGCCTCAACGTTAGTTCTTACGGTGTGGCAACAATGTATCTCGATTATCCCGTGAAGATTCCATTCGATGAATACGACAAGCTGCTTGCCGTGGGATATGTTTGCGAGGTTACGGATGACGAGATGGTTTTGAAACGACTCGACGATTACATCCCAGCCAACACTGGTGTGGTGATCTTCGCAAGTAGCGGCACTTACACCTTCAAGCAAACGACGGAGGAAGTAGAGGCTCTTTCCGACAGCAAACTCTCTGGAGTAGTTGAAGCGATAGACACTGCGACGATAAACGGTGGCAACGGAACCATCTATTGCCTCGGAAAGAATACAGAGTCGCACTATGTGGGATTCTATCACTACTCTTCCGCCAAAATTCCGGCAAACAAAGCTTATTATCTCTCAACGGATGGTAACTCAGCCAAGTATTACACCTTTGGTTTCGCCAGCGGTACTAACGGCATCGAGGAACTCCTCTATGATAGTGGCAAGACTGCTGCCATAGGTCTCGGCAATGGCTTCTACTACGACCTCAAAGGGCAGAAAGTAACCGACGATGCCACAAAACTGCCTAACGGCATCTATATTAAGAACGGCCGCAAGGTTGTGGTGAATAAACAGTAGGAAAAATTAAAGAGAATGAAGAATCGCAAATATTTACAGCCGCAGACACAAATCATCAGCGCCACTGCCGATGGCGAAATAATGGTTAATTGGGGCGAAGGTGACACAAGTACAGCCTTTGCCAAGCCAGCAACTTCAGAAGGGCTTGATGGCGAGCAAAGCTCCGCCTGGGAAGAATGACGCAAAACTTTGATCACTATAAACGTAAAAGAGGGCGCGCTGCTGAGCACGCCCTCTTTACGTATCGTTTCGATTTGGGCAAATAATCATGCCTAATCGCCAGTCTTCCCAATATGGCATCAATCGCAGAAGAACTCTTTCGGAGACGTTTTATACATATTCCCGAAGCAGTCGTAGTTGTGCAGGGAGACGTGCGAGCCCAGAGTCTTTGTCTTTAGGTAGAGATACAAGTCTCTGTAGTAGGCGCTGGGATTGGCTGTTATGTAAGAAACGAAATTGTTGGTGAAACGGTCGCTCAGCCATACTCCCAGTTCATAACTCCTGTTTTCGGCAAACGATGTTTCCTGACCTGTGGCAGAAGAGAGTCCCAAGACGCCCTGAATGCCATCGACAGCGGAAATGACGCCTCCCGAGTAGCATGGCTCGCCGACGATAAACATCTTGCGGAATTTATTCTCGTCCTTCATCCTGCCAACCGTTTCTGCCATGTCGGCAGCAGAAAAGTTTCCGGCCTTCCCGTCTATCCATTCGTATGAGCCCTCCGTTCCGTGACTGCTCCAATAGAAGAACACATTGGAATGCTCGTCGGTATCGAGCACCTTCGGCAGATGGACCGACTTGTTGCCTAGCAGGATATTCGGGATATCCTCTACCGACATGGTGTCGACACGATAATCGAGGGTGAAATCGTCATAAAGGTTTTCTCCTCCGATACTGCTGTATATCTGTCCCTGCCATTTGTTTTTCGAATTATATGCGATATCATCCGCCATCAATAAGATGATATGGTCATCGTCGTATCCGAAGTTCTTGAGCATACGGTAAACATTCAGCACGTCGGACTGGTGCCGGTAGTTTGTCCACGAATTGGAGCTGCTAACCAATACAGCCCACCGGTCTCGTAGTTCACCATAGTCAATAAGCACATCCTCGTCGACGATATCTTCGGATATCTGTGCCTGCCAATACCAGGAGGCGAGGTTCGATGTGGTGCCTTGCGTGCCGCTTCGCGACGTGTAGTCCAATATCACTATCTCGCCGTCGTAAACCATCCAATGGGCATAGGTGGTGGAGAGTACGGAGGTGTAGGCTTCGGAGTCGAACCGCAGGTCACCGCTGGCGCCCTTAAAATTCAGGTCTCTCCCCGATTTTAATGCCGCCATATACTGCGTCATTCCCATCATATCCCATGCGTTGATGTCAAACTCCCCCTCTCCGTCGGTAATTTCGCAGATGGTCTGGTTTAAGTCGTCGGTTCCGTTCAGCAGATTGTAGTTTGCCGCGAATCCTACCAAGAGGAGGGCGTCGTACAACTGCGCCTCGAAAGGACCGGGAGCGTATCCGAATCTCGACTGGTATTGTATAAGGAATCCGGAGGTGGGGTTGGCATACATCGTAACGCCTTCCGTGCCGTTCACAACCTCTTCGCCAAGGGTGAGCAAGTCGCCTCCCAACGATGCATCAGCAAAGAGCAGCTTCGGTCCGTCATCGCCCATCTTACTGCGCATGGTGACGATGGCGCACGCTTCGGACACATTATTGGTGACGCATATCAGATATTCGGCATCGGTCTGAAGGGCGGTCTTCATGGTCTGAGTGAAGTTCCCGTCTTCATATTGCAGGTTTTCGTGCATATTAAGCCCCAGCTCGGTAGCGATGAAAGGAGTCCATTCGTAGAAAGTCTTTCCGTAGAGGTTGTCGGGCGACACAAGTGCGACCGACTTTCCGCCCAGACTACCAATCTTTCCCAGTAGGGCCTCGCTCTGCGAGATATCGCTCTCGGTAATCACCCACAGGAACGGACGCTTCACCTCGCCCGTCTCGCTCACGGCATAACTCCTCGCCACCTCTTCCGACGATGCCGTAGGGGTGAGCAGCGGCTTCTTCGTCTTCGCGCAATAGCCTGCCATGATATCCACATCGTGTGAATAGAAGGGACCTACTATGGCAAGTATGTCGTCGCGGTCGTAGAGGGCCTGAGCCAGGGAGTCCATATCCAGGACCGACTCGTCGAACCATTCGTACTCCAGTTTTATTCCCAACGAGTCGCGCGTCTGTGACTTATAAAGATTCTCGGAAAACCACTCCACCGTCTGCTTTACGCGGGTGGTATAGTCGTCGGTATTGCTGAGCGGTGCTATTATTGCCACTTTCTTCGTTACCCATTCCGTAGTAACCACGTCGCCCGTGGGAGAGTCCTCACTACAGCTAAAGAATGCGATGGTGAGGAGGAAGAGTAGTATCAGGTATTTATTGTGCTGTGTCATATTCATTTTCCTTTGCAATAGCTGTCTTTTCTATTTTTTCCTTGTATTCGCTAAGGTTTTCAAAACCCTTGGAGATAATGAGTTCGGTGTAGCCTTCCTCCAGACCCAGATCTTGATGATGGGGCAAGCCCGACGATGAGAGCCACTGACCGATACAGGTCTCCATCACGCGATTCATGTGTTTTACGCACGAGAAGGGAACGCGAGAGGAATAGATTGACATATCCACGTCGACTCCGATGGTATAGAAGGAATTGGCATGCTCGCGGTTGTAGCGGAGCAGTCCCTGGGTGCTGCCGCCACAGAGGGGGAATACCATATCCACGCTGTCGTCTACATTGTAGGCATTACGGTAGAGCGAATCGGCGATATTGAATCCTCCGTAACCCGTAGCCAATGTCTTTACTATAATGTTTTTGTCGTCGGCGAAGGCATCTGCGAACGCCTGTTCGGCTTCTGCCAAGGTCTCCACCGTATCGTTTGCCTTTATTATGCCCACTTTTTCCACGCCGTCCATATATTTGGCGAGATAGCCAGCCTCGTAGGCGATGCCGTAGAAGGGCACGTAAACGGTATGGGCGTTGCAGTCCATCTCCCTACTTTCCAAAAGCAAGAGCTGATTATTTTCATCATCGGGAATGCGGTCGGCATTTTCCTCTATAAAGTCCTTATATATCTTGGATGCAACGATATATATACGTTTCACTCCATCGTTAAGCGAGACATGAAACGGCTGTTTCAGATACTCAATACCTTCCTCGTATGTCGACGGCTCCAGCGTCTGCACCCTTATGCCATACTTCTTCGACGCACTGACCATGCCATGATATATCATGTCGTTAAACGACAGGTCGCCCAGCGACTGCGGTTCATAGAGTATGATGGCTAGCGGAGAGTTGTCGATATATTCATATTCCGTGTCGTCGTTCGAGCATCCTGTCAGCAGCAGTAATGCCATTAACGACAAAGCACACTTCTGCAATATGCGATGTATAGTGGTCATTTTAAGCAATTCTTTCATACCTATGTATGTGTAATAGTTATACGGCACGGCAAAAGTACATATTTTTTTTGAAAAACATTTTTTCTAAATGCAGAAAAATGTTATTTTGCAAGTTTTCTCCGTTTTTTCGCCTTGTCTAAGTAATGGGGCTCATTATAATAATGGCTGCAACCATATTAGGATTGCAGCCATTATTATAAGTTGTTCAAAAAGTGTAGTTCAGCGAATGCTTACGGTTATTTGGGCTGTTTGCCGATATAAGCGAGGATACCGCCGTCAACATACAGCACGTGTCCGTTCACTGCATCCGAAGCGTGAGAAGCGAGGAACACAGCGGGACCGCCGAGCTCTGATGGGTCGAGCCAACGACCAGCGGGGGTCTTGGCGCAGATGAAGCTGTCGAACGGATGACGGCTGCCATCGGGCTGACGCTCGCGCAGAGGAGCTGTCTGTGGGGTAGCGATGTAACCCGGTCCGATACCGTTGCACTGGATGTTATACTCGCCATACTCGCTGCAGATATTGCGTGTGAGCATCTTCAGACCACCCTTGGCGGCAGCGTAAGCGCTAACGGTCTCACGACCCAGCTCACTCATCATTGAGCAGATATTGATGATCTTACCCTCTTTGCGCTCCATCATCTCGGGGAGCACAGCGCTGGAGCAGATGAATGGTCCAACGAGGTCGATATCAATCACCTGCTG
>Ga0181612_120085_pt1 | contig 12683 bp, 6 predicted proteins | sample HoacroProtozoa21_FD_119630 | JGI IMG/M metagenome (GOLD analysis project Ga0181612, IMG submission 119630) | Hoatzin crop microbial communities from Cojedes, Venezuel. Combined Assembly of Gp0051906, Gp0051904, Gp0051908 | reverse complement strand
GGCCAAAAAGAGAAAGAAAGTTTTCAAGAAAAAAAGGAAGCAAAAGACAAAAATTTTTGGGGAAATGCTTGTAAAAAAAAAAAAAAAAAAGGCAAAACAACCAAAAACCCCACCACAAGAAAACAAAGGCTTACCAAGCATCCCTGAATAGCCAGTGGAGTTGAAGTCTTGAACTGCTACTGTTTTTCGTAAGAACATATCTGTGTATTTTCTTTCCTTAATTTTTCATTAATTACAGCTAAAACCTGCTTCATATTTCACAGAGAGGTCTCATGAAAGTTGCTTATACAAGTGCATGGAGATGCGATTCGCGTGCAGTAAGGATGCGTGAGAAGTCTAGCTCAGACTATTTTTAAGGGTCCCCAGGCACATCTGGTTTGTGTCAATCAGTCGCTACCTCAAAATGTTTGTGTTTTTCTAGATGGGAACAGCTTGAGGTGTCATAGAAAATCGCTTTTGTGCCACACAGACGACAATTCTATAATTAGCTTCAGGCAGTGAGACAGCTGGAAAGATTTTTTGCCAATTTTTAAAGCTTATTTTGGCAGATTTTTATTAAAATAAAAGCTGCTCATTAAAATAACTTTTATTTTGAACTCTCAGACCTTGTTTTCAGGAGTGCTTCTATACTTCTAAGAAACAGAAATAAAGAAAGAACATCTATCATAAAACTTGATGATATTTAGAAAACGTGTACAATAGGCTGATGTCTCATGTATTTTAATGAGAAAGAAAACACAAAATAACTTAACTTTAAGGATTTGAATGTGTCCCTAATGAGGATAATGTCCTGCCCCCAGGTCCTTGTGGTACAAAAGAGCTGAATTACAAAGCAGAGAAGTGAAGAATAATTTAAGGATGGTGAGCAGTTCAAGATACAAAATATTGTTAGCTCAGGTGGAATTTGAATTGAAGTCATAAACTGAAACACACAGAGAAGTGTGAGAAAAAACAATCCTCTGCCCGTGTCTGGGAGAATGATTCTCGAGAAAAATTAGAGATGGCTGGGCAATTTGTCACCAAAAACATAGTGGTTTTAAGGAAATTCTTCTTCTTCAGTGACACCTGTGGTGCTCGGTGTGCCATGGACTGCAGGTGCTTGGTTGCAGGGCGGTGCAGAGAACAGACAGCCTGGGGACTCAGTGTGGACATCCCTGACATTGAGCTGGGGACATGGGAGTCCCAGGAGAATCTTACCATCCTAGGGCAAGAGCATTTCAAATGCTTTTTGAATAAAACTATTTCTAACCACTTTCTCCTCCTGCCCCAATGGAATTTTGCCTGTTCTGCCGCAGGAAATCTGTGATATTTATAGCTTTTTGCTGTAAAATGGAGAGATTTCTCCCTTCACCTGAATTTTCAGAGATTCTTAGGAAAAAGGAATCTCAAATCTCAGCTTACTTAGTGCAGGCCTGTTGATGCATTTTCCAGAAACTTGCAAAACCCACAAGAGACATTTCCATACCTTCTCCCTGCTGCCACAGACCTGGGCATGTTCCTTGCTCTTGCAGCCCCTTGCCACAGGTACTCTCCTCTGCTTCAGGTCTAGAGGCTACGTGGGCTTGACCCTGCCACCAGTGCAATACAGGGACAATTTTGCACACTGCAATTGAGTTGTGTGCATTTTATAACATGCAGTTTTCCCAGTGTAATTAGTCCTTTAGATAGCTGGTGAAGCTGACATTCGGTCGTGCCCAGGCACTAGCAAGTGTATGACTGTGCAGCCAGCTGGATAAGCAAGATGGTCTGGGCCATCCAAACAACTGCTGAAGTGTTTGTATCAGCATTGGTGGGGACATGACAAGTCTGATAGTGGAAGGGAGAGAGCACAGGATCATCCTTCTGTAGTGAAGGTGCCATCTCACACTGGCAAAAGCAAATCAGAGTCCTGCCTTGCAGCAGTTGTCAACGCAGGACAATATTAGTCCTCTCAAGCAAAGAGATTCTGTCCAAACGATGATTACCATGTCATTTCTAGCATTTGGGACTCTTAGAGGCTTTCAAAGGACACTTTTTTTTCTTCTTACATGAAAATCAGTTAACATGATTCACACTATTTGTAATCTGTATTGATAGCATTGAGGGAAACATTGAGGTCAGGTTCTGCAGTACTTTGCTGCAGAGTCATTTAGGTGTGACGTGAGTGTCCCCAGCAGTGGGGAGGGAAGAAGTCTGGCTTGATGGTGCTTTGCAGATACCATAAACCAGCTGTAAATGACCACTATTAAAGCAATGCTGCACGAGCCTAGCAGTAAACAGTGGTGGTAAACATCAGTGCTTATCTGTTCTCCATGCTAATGTGCTTGTAGTGCTCTTCACCTGCTCCTGGAGCCCACACCTACCTCTGAGCCCATCTTCTCATAGTTCAGATGAAGCCAGATTCAGAACTAGACTCCAAAATTGTCCCTGTTGGTGTCAAAAAAGTGAATGGGGATTTTAACAGTCTTTTGTTACACACTATAAATATTTGTTATTTTCATTTGGGTGACTCTCCACAGCATGTCCTTCTCTGAGCTGGTGGAGGTGCTGCAGTCACCATCTATCTCCTAGTGCCTGAATAAAGGCCTCAACTTGTGAAGAGTGGATACCAAAAATGCATTTTTAGGAGTTTATAGTATATAAATTGTTTTGTTCATTGAGCAAGAAGCATTTTTTAATGTCTTTCATAGAAATGTGGTTTATAGAATAAAAAACCTCTTTTTAGCTTGGTCTTGTACATACTTCTATTTCAAAAGAAAAGGCTTAGTTTTGTTAAATAAAGCTTAGTATTGTTATTGTGATGAGGTACACAACTATCTTTCAAAATCCCCAGTACATTTTTCTGCTCAGAGGAGTTAGTCTTGTTTTCTGTAAAGTCTCCTCAAAGTGTAATGCTTCATTAAAATTAAGAAGGCTGTGACCTACATAGTTTACAAAAAAATAGATACTGTAATAATATGAAAACCATATTCCTATTGTGCGGTTAATTTGCATTTTTTCTTTGTATTATGAATGTTCACTTCTTCCTTTTAAGTATGGGTCAGACTAAAGCACAAATAGTGTTCACCAAATGAGAGTGGAAAAAGGGTGTCTTGTGGCCTTTTCTGGAGACTATGTTGATAGTTTTAATGTTGCCTTGTCTCCTAACCCACTGGTCCTGGTGACTGATTAAACATGCTAGCACCAGCTTTTGTTGAACTTTCATTTTGGGGGGGGTTGTTTTTGGTTTTATTTTTTTGCTTCTCGGGATTCCACAAAGAACAGGAGTCTGATCTTGTTAAAAATGCAAAGAAAAACTGTCCAAATATCATGTACTGCTGAGGTCCAGGTCCACTTGGTATCCAGATCTTTGAAGCAAAAGCAAACTCTAAGCTTTGGTCCTTCCATGAAGAAAGCTTGAGGCATTTATGGACCTGTGTTCTGGATTTCCCTAGAAAAGTTTGCCTAAGCAAGAGCAGCAGAATATGGGTTAGGACACAAGCTGGAGGCAGATGAGCAGTTGGTAGTTAGCACAGGTGGACATGTTAGCTGAACTACTGTTGTTGCCTAACTTCATCCATTATAAGCCCACTATCGGTAGTTGGCTGACGCTTGGCTGATGTCATTCACGTAGGCTGATGGCTTATAGTGAGGTGAAGTCCGTCAATGGAAATGGCTAGTTAAAAGCCAATTAAAAGAGTACAACTTTACAGGAATGTCCTTGTTCCCAGGCTTGGTGCAAGAAAAGGGCATTTTCATTTAGCAAAATTTGAAAGAAAGTCTTCAAAGAAGTGTTTTCTTTGATGGAATACAAAGAAGTCCTTTGTCCTTGAGGAGGATTGTTGGCGTTCTACAACAGCTTCCATAATTGGAGACTATGCGTAGCGTGTTTGTCTCTGGGTTTCTTTTAATTGGCATGTAACAAATGTAAAATTAGAAAGTGAAACAGAATAAAAGAAGTTACCGTTAAAGAAAATCTTAGCAGACTTGAACTACATTACTTTCCTGGAAGTTTGAGTTAGGCCTCATGGGTCTTCACTGCGTTTCACATTTTAAAAATTATTGTGACCTGTAATTGTAACAGAGAACTTCTTTATAGTCGATCAAAGAATAAGACATTGCTGCAGCCTGAGCAGCTGTTAAAACTTATATTTAATCTTTATACTGACTTTATGTGGCTGTGTGGTACTGGTAATGTTCAGCATGTTTAGCTTGTTTAATAAAAATTTATTTCTTTTTCCTTCTTTCAGTTGATCTTAAGAAAGGTTCGTGTCCAAGTGCTGCAAAGTCAAATCTCCCCAAGCCCTGCCAGTCTGGACTTCGTCCTCCAGGTTATTCACGGTTGCCAGCGGCTAAGCTGGCCACATTTGGTTTTGTCAGGAGCTCAAGCATATCCTCTGTCTCCAGCAACCAGTCAAACGACAGTGCTCAGAGTGATCAAAGCAGGACAACCAACCGTAAGTCCAAAATGTGACCTTCTTTCTGGGGGGATATTAAATAGATGTCTTCCAGGATTGTCCAGACTGGAGTTTCTGTCTAATTTAGTGCTAATGTAATCTGTGCAGCACTCACGAACCTCTGCTGTGCCACTGAGTTGCAGGTTTGATATATTGATTACCCAGTGTTGTTTTTTAAAATATTGTTAATAATAGATGAATAGGTGCTGAACATACATTGCATATAGAAGGGGCTGGTTTCCGTGCTGTTGAGAAAAATCACACTAAGAGTGAACCTGAAGCAAGTCTGTATTTTGTTTACTTAAAATATCCCTTCTTACAAGATGAAGTCAGGAAATAATCATAGTAAACTGTGTTTGATAAGTACTTTGCAGCCACGTAGAACAGTTTAGAAAAAAGATTCAGTAAGATGAGCAACACAGCCTTTCTCATCTGCTTTTCTTTTGCTTCTTAATATGCAGTAGAATAAACTTAGTTTAGGAAATTAATAAAATAATGACAGTGATATGAAAGGGATCAGAACTGCTATCATGGCTATTGTCTTATCTACCAGACTTGGAAGGATCCCGTAGCTGAAATGTCGTTTCAAATCCTATTTTCCGTAATGACTGTTAATTTTACTAAGTACAAAATAATTCCCACTGGATTTTGCAGTCCTTGGGAAGTGTGTGCATGCCCTGGGCTCAGAGCGGAAGAGGGGACTGGGGGATTTTCATGCCCATTTTTCTTTGAAGATTCGATTGAGCCTGAACTGTGTCAATATCAAAGCAAGTGGTATCAGCCCAGGAGGGGTGCAGACAACAGGGACCAGGTGATACAAAGTGCCAGAGGAGACAAGATGCTGCAGGCTCCTAAATCATTCAGTGTTTGTATTAATTTGAAAGGAATTTAAATAAAGAACATGAAAATAGTTAAAAAACCCTAAGGATTTTCTCCTTCCCCATTTATATGGGGTAATTCAAATGCCAAAGACTAATGTGTCCAGGGACTTCTAACTTTTCCAATACCCCCAAACGTATGCTCATATCCCCTGTTTTACTGTTGGACTGATTGCTCATTTCTGTTTATTTCCTGATAAACTTTACTTTAATGGTAGGCAACCTCTTTCACCTTGCACTTTTACCCTACATTTGCACCTTTGGAAAGCTTTTCCTTTTATATAACATTGTAATCTTTTTGTCTTTGGTTACATAAAGCCTTTGTTAGGGACAGAATTACCTGATTTCTGATTAGATCTAAGCTACATCTCTGCAAGAAATGTTTCTGTCTAGCAATTTCAGGTGTGAATCTGAAAAAAATAACAGCAGTAGGTACAGCACTATCCTTGAACACAGTGGATGCATACAGCTTCATACAACTGAGAATTCTTTAAAAGACAAATACTTCAAACTGGGGAATTTGATTTCTGTTCAAAAACTGTGGAAGAAGCATTAGTAATCTCAGACCCAGACCCAGAAAGTTACGTCTAACTCTTTATTCGTCTTAAAAGAAGCTGATTTCATTGTATTTTCTGGTGTATTTTTATATTACATTTGTGCATGAAGCCCATAAAAACTGAAACCATATTCCAGTCACCAGAAGGACGTGAAAGTATTTGGAGCATACATCTTGTTCCAGCCCACTTGGTTAAGAATGGCAACCCTCTTTATGTTAGGATTAGCATTTTGTGACCAGCTTGTGCATGTTGCAAGAATGTTTCTGGATGGATATGAAAGTTACCTGGGGAAGTGTTCTGCTTGTACAAATTTGTGTAGAGACAGGCTCAGCCTGTCACCTGAAAATTAGGACTTACCATTTCTGCTCTTCCCAACAAGCTAGATAGCTCATCTAAGCAGTTGCCTAGTTTTCCTCCATCACCATGGGAGGGCGAGAGAATTGGCACCTCCTGGTGGCCATCTCTCTGACGTGGTTCCTGTGACATGCACCTCTGTCCAGCCCAGAAGCCTTTCATTTGTGTTTAATTCCAAATGGATAATGCTTCCTCCTGGCCCAGGGAGAGAGAAGGAGAAAGTATGTTGCCACGGAGGTGAGTGCACATGCCGTGTTTAGGGTGTCAGCCCTCGGGTAAGTCATCACACGAGAAGACACCTAACAGCACCCCCTTTCTTTGGATTAAGGGCAACACAGTGCCTGCTCATCACTGCTGATAGGAAAGATAGATAGGGGAAAAAAATGCTTACTGTTGAATTATTAACGTTCATAGAAATGTTATCAGTATGAAACTGTATCATCTTTTCTATTTATAGACTATGTGCCAGCAAGAGTTAAATTAATTGCCCAGCACCCAGGGAGCACAAATTAGTTGCCTTCCGTTCTGCTGCAGCTTATTTAACACAGATCAGCAGAGCACTTCAACACGCACGGAAAGTAACCCAGGAGTGGATGTAGGAGAGAAGTATTGGCTCAGGAATCTTAGCATGACATATTATTTCTTCCCTTCACTGTCTGCTGGAAGAATGGTTGTATTTAAATTGAATAAATAGCTGATTCTGTAGTTACTACCTGAGATCATGTCTTTGACTAAATCAGGCTTCCTAGAGGGCAGAGTAAAGTTTTACTGTTAATTTCCTAGCTCAGTAGGGTAGAAAATGCAAAATGGTCTAGCTTTAGAAATCTTCACAGATATGTGATAACAGTTTCTTATTTAAGCAGTATTTCTGCATGTCAGGGAGACAGAAGCAATTGAAAACATCTTACAAGCGTGCATATGTTATAAATTGAGGGACTGCCACTGTTGTAAATAGAAGGGCTCCCCTCAAGATCTTATATCTGCTGTGAAAAAAATCATGACATATTCCAAGTTGCTAAAAAGCAGATGGCTATGGCTGAAGGAGATGAAAACATAGATTTATTTTAGAGGCAACGTGTTTTAGGGGAAACAGTCATTCTTCTAGACTTCATAGTGCGATCCTGTTCTTGCTTTTCTCTCCCCTGCTAGATGTCTTGTGGTGCTAGCTCTTCCCAAACCTGTAATGGTTAAATTTCTAACCAGAAATCCCAAGTAGTGTCTCATTTTGACATACTAATACTGATTAAGTGCTGTCTAGAGAGTAAAACTCCACTTGTTTACAGTAAGGAGACATGATGTTTGTGTTGTGGGGAAGTTTGTTAATGGAGCTGCGATGTGGCAGCTTTGTTCTTCACCAGATTTCTCCCTTTCCTTTGACCTCTCTGAAAGCAGTAAACCTGCATGTGCACAGAGCCTGTGCTACGCTCCTTGGCTGACTTTCTGGCAACAGCTTGCATATTCTGATTGACTCAATTAAATGGATTTGCAGCGGTAGGACTGTGCTCTTTACACATGGTAGGGACAGGGCAGGTTGTGCAGCACTTGCCTGCTTGTCCTCTGGTCTTTCCTGGAGTCCCGTCCCTGGGATGTGGGTACAAGACAAGCTGCTGTTCGCCGATAACATGCCAACATCAACAGCCATGCCATCAGCTACTAATCAGGATCAGTCATAACGGGACTCTGCTCCTATTGGGTGCTACTCAATTTTGTGCTGGGGCTGGAGGGACAGCTCTGACACAGAGCCAAATCAACCAGCATCTCACCAGCTTCTGGGGCAGGGAACTGACCTGAAAGCCAGAGTCACTGGTCCATTTTGACCGATTAAAATCCACTTTCTGGTGCTTATGAATGACTTGTGCTTTCTACACAGGGGAGCTGGGGTCCATGAAGCTCATTCAGGATGATGGTGGTGTGTGAGGCAGCTTCTCTCCTTGCTGAAGGAGGTGCCTCGCTTCTTGCCTAGCTGAGGGGGGATGCAATGACAGAAGCTCCATTTCGAAGCTGGATCCTAGGATGAAGCAGGGTAGCTTACCACAGCTCACCACTGGCTGTCCTGTCGTGTTCAAAACAAAATGGTTAAAGTGGTTCAGGGTGAGCTCTTTGTTCCAAATGGCGAACAAGGGCAGTTGTGTTTGAACAAAACCACTCAGAGAAGTGGAGGCAGTGAGAACTCACTGTACCGATGGAGGGGGCTCATCCTTTGTTGCTGCTAACTTTCCTCTCTACTCGGTGTGGAGTGCGCAGCTCTCCCTCCCACTTTTGCACTGCTCATCCATGGCTTTCCACACAGTAAGTTCTGTACTGAGCTGCAGCAAGGCACAGATGAGGTCTTCTCCTGGGGCAAAGCCACATGGCCTGACACCACAACACGTGGGATGGCTGGGAAACTCTGGGCTGAGGTGCAGCTCCAGGTCCTGCTATCAGCCCCCTCCCAGATTTGTTCTGTGCTACAGATAGGATTTCCAATAATATTTCTGTTCAAGATTACTTGAAAAGTTCCTGTTTAAACTCAGCTCTGGCCTACTACTTTTGAGATTTAAAAATCCTTAATCTTCTAAATAATTTTTCTTTATTTAGGGAGAGTTTATTTGTATGTCATAAACCTTGTGTAGTTTGTTTACACTCCAAATTGGCTAGAATTGAAAAATTCAGATACTTCAATCTGTCTAAGAGGGGCATGAGTGCTCTCTGCTAAATGTGAGAAAAAGTGAATGACTAGCAAAGTCATTATAAGGTTGAAACCAGTATGATTTGGAGTGGAGTGAAACAATTGTGTCACTATAAAGAAAAAACCTAAATAGCTAACTTTTGTAAGAAAATAACTGACTTCGCATATTTTCCCTTAGACTTTAGATACTCTATATTGAAGCTTCTCCTGTGTCTTCCCCCCTAAAATTTGTCTAAGAGGTTTGGAATCTGAATTTCACATCATACACCAGAGTTGTGGGATGTGGTTCCCAATATTGTCTTGTGATTCTGCAGTACAGTAACACGACGCCCAGGCCATAGTTTCTGTTTTACCAGTTTAAGGGGCTTAGAGTTCTCTCACTTTCTTGTATCTGTATTTCTAGTGATTGGCTGAATATCCTGGTCACACAATTAGTTGTATGTACTTCATCAGAATAGACTCTAACATGCTGCAAACACCACATGGGAAACAGTTCATTAAGCACTGTGAAACAGCTTGGTGTGTGGAGCATTGGAAGAAAGATGGATTGTTTAGAATGAGTTGAGGTATGATAACTGCTATGAATTCAGGAAATGGAAGAATGTAGGTGCAATATCAGGAAATACATCATAGTCATAAGGTCTACTAGTCTGTTAAATAATCTTCCAAATCAAGTGATGAAATCCCTGTTGCTTAAAGATTCTTAAAATAGAATAATAGCATGGTGTTACAGGCAATTCTTCTCCAGCAAGGTGCTAGGCTACAAGGCATAATGCTATTCAATATCTGCCCACAGCTCTGAGTGCTGAAGCAATTGCTTTTCAGAACGAGCAAGAAAATGGTGATGAATATTTCAAAACTTGCATTAGTTTCTCATGACAGCTATTGTTTTGCTTAAAGTTATAGAAATATGAATCTACTTGTTTTGCATAAAATTTCACGATCCCTTCTTCAATGTATACATTTCATGCTGGTTTTTGACCTTGTGTATCTTGGCTTTTCTAAATGTTGAATTTCCATTCTAGTAAGCAAAGATGTCAAAGTGTCAGATTCAGGTGGGTGGAGAAATGGGGAAATTAAAGTGAGCACAGAAGCCTTGAATAGATGGCTAATTGCCTCCAAAATAAGTAGAACATTCAAAGCTGTGACGTGGTGGACAGATATACCAATTGTTGTTAAATACATAGGTAAATACAAAGATTTTCCTACATGAAAATACATTCCAATCATATTTCTATTAGTGATTTTCTGTTCATTTTTCTACACTGCAAATTTGGGGTTCTTATCCTTTTGATCTTGTTCTGATATCAATATTTCGAGGAAAGAATCACTGTATGCCATCACTTCACTCTGAATAGAACTAAAATAAAACAGTATCACATTAAGATTTTCAGCTGAAAAACGGCAGTATGTCAGCCAGGAAGAGCAAGGGCTGAAAAGATATTTTAGCTGCCTTCCACACTGTCAGCATTTACTTTTCATACTCTAGTTGGTACAGCTGGGAAGAAGAATCATCCAAAGAATGAAAGACTGGAGGTGTAGGCACCGCAATTTCTCTCTGTTTGCAGAGACTGAAACAACAGCGATGAAGTCTAAGCTGTCCATTAATTTCAGTGGGTTTTAGATACTGTGCTTTTGATAGTATTTTAAATGTGATAATATTTTAATAGCTTAGATAACATTTTTGCTGTCTACACTGTTACCTCCTCACCTGCCTGTCAGAGCACACAGAAGAGGGAAGCAGTCCCACTCTGGGAGGGTCTATGCTGCTCCCCACAATGAATAAGTAGAGGCAGGGAGATTAAGCGTTTTGGAAATGCGGAACTACTTTTGTCATAGAATCATGGAATCATAGAATCATTAAGGTTGGAAAAGACCTCTAAGATCATCAAGCCCAACTGTCAACCCAACACCACCATGCCTGCTAAATCATGTCCTGAAGTGCCATATCTACATGTTTTTAGAACACCTCGAGGGATGGTGACTCCACCACTTCCCTTGGTAGCCTATTGCAATGCCTGACCACTTTTTCAATAAAGAAATTTTTCCTAATATCCAATCTAAATCTCTCTGACGTTCTTCACTGAGAGGGTAGTCTGTCACTGGAACAGGCTCCCCAGGGCAGTGGTCACAGCATCAAGCCTGTCAGAGTTCAAGAAGCGTTCAAGGTGATGCTTTTAGTCATATGTTTTAGTTTCAGGTAGTCCTATGAGGAGCAGGGAGATGGACTTGATGATGTTTATGGGTCCCTCCCAGCTTGAGATAATTTATGATTCTATATTTGCATCTTTTTTCTTCTATGCATCTGCTACTGGCTAAGACAGTAGATAGGCCTTTGGTCTAAAATATCATGGTTTTCCTCACATTTTGAGAAACAGTCTACCTTCTGTCATTCTTGAAAGTATGAAGTAGGTAGGATTTAACAGTACAAAAGGGTTCATTCTTAAATCTAGAAATTGTGGTTTTGTCTGACAGTTGGCTAGCTGTTGATCAGAACTTTCTAACCTCTTGTTTTGTCTGCTAGCTAATCTGTTCTACTACTTTGCTATGAACACTCTCACTCATAAAAATCAATAAAAATGATTGGAAAGTTCATTACTGCTCCGGTTCTTTGTGTGTTTTGTTCAGACAAACCTTAGGATGATTGCAAATTTGAAATGTAGCCTTACCTAAACTAGAGAAGGTACTTGAGAGAATTGTAGGGCAGCATCTTATGAAAACTGAGGAAATTTAAAAACTTATTTCACTGATAGACTGACACTTCAGTTGGTTCCACGACAGACTCTCGGTTTTCTTTTAGAGAGATTCATCAAAGCACTCAATGTGTGTGTCTCATCAAAAATGCTGATGTAAGGAGTTAAACCTTAGATGCTGCCATGTTCACAGGCTTTTGAAACTCCATAGATCTCATAAGCTGAAATCTGCTTTTCTTGCTGAAAGTTTAGATAGGCTCAAGGGGATACTGGCAAGGTATCTTGAAGAGGAGTCTGCTGAGGAATATTAAAAACACAAAATCACATCTGTCTCGGGAAGTAACCTGAATTGAAGGTAGTCGGAGCATGGGTGGTAGCAGGAGGGAGCATTGTATATGCTTATTCTGTTCTTATTCTTTGCTGTGTATCTGTTAATGGCTACTGCTGCTGGAAGCAAGGTGCTGAGCTGGATCAGTCTTTGGTCTGACCTGGTATGAATGAAAAAAGGAGCATGTCTCACTCCAGGTTGTTCTTGCTTTCTCTGAGAGATCAGTAATTTTGTATGTCTAGGAAGAAAGAACAGGTGGAAAGATTTGAACTTCTGATACTGAAATAACCACCCCTACTTATGCCTTTCATTAGTTCCCAGAGATCCACCTAACAAGACAAACTTGTTTGCAAGGCTGCATATGATTCATTGATAAGATGCATGTTTGTGGCTGGCACTGTTAACTCTTTGGTTGTGGACTGTCACAATTTTGCATTTAATTGATTTAAAAAGATCAATTCTTAAAATGTTCATTTTTGCTTCTTTGTCTTGGGTCCCAAAATCCTAGGGATTATTTGATCTTCAACCTTGAGAGTCTCACTAAGGAAAAATTCTGGGTTTATTATTGCCTTCGGATTTGGTAGACAAAAACATTCATAGCTGTAGTCATACAGGTTGTGCTGCTTTGGTTGGGATGAGCAGGGACATAGGGGACCTTATAAATGCTTACAAATATCTGAAGGGTGGGTGTTAGGAGGATGGGGCCAAACTCTTTTCAGTAGTGCCCAGTGACAGAACAAGGGACAAGGGGCACAAACTGAAGCACGGGAAGTTCCATCTGAATATGAGG
>Ga0181612_116795_pt1 | contig 12683 bp, 9 predicted proteins | sample HoacroProtozoa21_FD_119630 | JGI IMG/M metagenome (GOLD analysis project Ga0181612, IMG submission 119630) | Hoatzin crop microbial communities from Cojedes, Venezuel. Combined Assembly of Gp0051906, Gp0051904, Gp0051908 | reverse complement strand
TTAAAAAGGCCAAAATCTTGTATTTCTGCATATCTTTCTATCAAGTGCAGTTAATCCTTTTTACAGTCAGAAACTCAGTGCTCAAGCCTCTATCAAACTCAAACAGACATGTGGCACCCCACAGCCTTCGCAGTGCTCCCCAGCCTGGAGACCCACCAGCTTGATGTATCCGAAAGCATCACTGTGTCTCTTGGGCTTGCTTCCTCCTACTCTCCTGGAAGAGCTGAGACAAGCCTGCAAGTGCTCCTCTTTTTCTGCCCTCAGCAGCACACATCCTGTTCAGCTGGGATTTAGGGTCAGACCTTGGACTGAGTTACATGGGCATAGCGATGTGTGCCATATTAACAATGAAGGTCCGGCTTTTTCCTTATACTAAATAGAAATTAAAATATCTTAGTTTAAAGATCAGCACAAATCATACCACCAATAGGTCATGCCACACTTGAACAGGCGGGATCAGGTGGTAGATACAATTCAGTTGCAGTGGACAAGAGCTCTGTGCAAGGTAGTTGCCTTGGGCTAAGCTGCACGTTGCTCTTGCAGCTGAAGTAGCCTGGGAGTGCTCACCTGGGTAGCCTGGTGCTGCACTTCAGACCGCAGAGTAGAAGCCCTGATGTTCCCTTGCTCCAGGTTCACCACTGCATCCTTTCTGTTCTCAACCTGTATTAGCATAAAGAATTATTATTTTAGAATCATTTCAGTTGGAAAGCACTGATGGATCAGCAAGAAAATACATTAATCCCCCAGAGCAGCAGTCCTCTCAATGCCCCAAAGGGTATTTTCGTAACTTTTCTGCTTTGCAGCCAGACAGCAACACAGGGGATGCTCACCTCTCCCTGTTTCTACACTGCCCCACAAATCACACAATATAGTCCTTGTTCTGAACTTGGCAGAGATACAATAATTTGCCCAAAGGCCCTACACTCACAAAAGAAATCACAGGCTGGAGGCACAACTTACAGACCAGGTGCCCATCCTATGGTGCTTGCATGGCCTCAAATGTGTTTGCTGCTTGTTCTTCAGCATCTGGGGTATCTGACAGCCCCAAGACACAAAAGCCTGAAGTTCTGAATGAGGTTTGTCTAAAGTCCTCAGACAACTGGTAATTCAGATGCACTGAAAGCGTTCCAGAAAACCCAGTGCCAGCTGCAGATTTGTTATTGGAAATATTGGAGGTTTTTTACACAGTATCTGATTCCCTCTCTAGGTGAGCCCTCTCCTGTTGCAGGCCAAGGTGGAAGGTGGCCAGGGGTCCATCTGAACAGCATCACAGGGCCTCAGGAGCCTGCCTGGTGACAAGATGACAAACAGTAGATAGGATGTGTGTAACAAAAATGGTGACTGAGAGATTCCTGAGGAAAAACGCACAAGGTTAGGTGTTTGCTGCAATCCAGGAGTCCACTGCAAGCTAATGTTGGGATCTTTGCCTGTACTAGTGGAGTCAAGAGCCACAGGGATGTGCCACACATAGATCGTCCCTGCACCACGTAAAGGTAATGTCGATGTTTCCAGAAGAACTGAGCACTGCTTAAAAGATATCAAGTAACCACCATCTGATGTGCTATAACAGTAACCAAGACATTTTTTCCCTGAAGCAGAGCCTGGAAATCATAGTAAAAAGAAAAATCACGATTTAGAAATGGAATCCTAAAAGACTGCTTCTTTGAAGAGAGCTCAGTAAATCTCTCTAAATTAGCTTCTGAATAGCTCTAAATTAACTTCTATTCAGCACTAGATTAAGGCAGCCTGGGTTCAAAGGTGCCTTATGAGAGTGAGCCACCAAATGATCCTGCAATCATCCAAATAATCTACCTGCGATAGCTAGAGTGACTGAAAGTATAGCTCAGGCCCTTTCTCCCTCTCAGGAGCACTGGTCAGGTCTGTCCTCTGGTCTGAAGGGAAACCTTAATTACCAAGAGGGTAGATTAGCTCTGGTGGACACATGGGGAGACCTATGGCACTTCTCCCCCCTGCCACACCACAGTGTCTCTTACTAGTATTTCACGCTGGTGCTTTGGGTCTAGCAAGCACCACGATACTTACTGCAGCTTCAGGCTCTGGGGAAGCAGAGGCAGCTCAAGCAACGTCGAACACAGTCAGGTTACATTGCTGACATCTGCTCATTTATGGCTTGAGACATAGCAGCACCACACACCTTTGTACTGAAAGCAAATTAATTTTTTTTTAAATTAAATTTAATAAAATTAAATAAATTTAAAAGTTTAAATTAAATTTTAATTTTAAATTAAATAAAAATTAAAATTTATTACAATGCCCTATAATATGGTAATTCCTTAGTAGCTTGTTCAATAATTCCAGGGAATCAGTGCTATTTTTAACCAAAACTAGTATCATATACATCTGCACTCCTAAATAATTAGATTACTTTCACTCCAGCATATTCATACTAAGGTCAGCTTCACAAGATTTTGGCTACATCTTGCAGCTTTTATATTTGGAGGGGATAACTGTAGCCTTCAGGAAGACAGAGGAGTTTTGCATACCTTACCATACCTCTTCCCATTATCTGACCCCGTTTTCTCCATCCCACACTCTCACAAAATAAACCTACCTATAATGACTTTTCCCCCCATTGGTGCCAATTTTGCTGGTTTCTGTGCCCCAGTCTGGTATTTCTGACATAATTTCCTAGGTAATCGCAGCCTGACATGGTATGACTGACAGCATTACCTAGTTGCTGTTGTCCTTGCAAAACTGTTCCTCAGAGACAGATTTCAAAAATGAGGCCTGATCCTGCTTCCTTGTGCCCACTGAGCGATTTGATTATTCAGAAGCGGTAATATTTATATATATAGTGAAAAGACATCATAATCATCAGCTCTTTGAAACAAGATTCTCTTTTTAATTGAAATGGTAATTTCAAGTATCTTATCGTGTGACTAAAGCTTGTCTTAAGGAAACAGACTAAACTCCACACTCTACATTTGCTTCTGCATGAGAAATGGGCATCTGTACTGCACAATTTAAATAATGAAGGACTAACAATTGTGATTAATGATAGATATTTAAAAGCCTCCAGTTTTAGAAAGGTATTAAGGCAATAGCTTACCCCCACAAAAAATTGTCGTGGCATGAAGAGCATCCTGAATTGTTAATTTTTATACATTGATGTGAAAGTTCGAAGTGCTAAATACTATAGATGATCAAAACCTGCGGAAATGCAAACATTTTCATGAATATGCACTGTAATTCAAATAAATTTTGTTTGTCATGAGTGACTTTTGCTAATACCACTTCCCTTCTTTTGAATATGAAAAATAAATCCAAGTGCCTTTTGTCAAAACTCGTATTATTTACAGCTTTCCTTTGAGTATAGGCCCTGCAGAGAGGGTAGCAGGAGATATAAGTAGCAGAATTCACATCTTAGCAGCAGCTTGCAAATAAAGAGATGTGCACCTACAATTTTCCTCACCTTGCATACATATACCCTTAATCAGCTATTTAGGATGTTCAAGGACTCCACAGGATTGTACCTGCAGAGCCTGTACTCCTACATTATAAAGTTAAGAGTACATAGAGGTTATATTCCTTATCTTAATGTCTGGTCTCCGTTTTAATCTTACACATTTAAATGAAAGATATAAAACTGCAAATACTCCTCTTCCACTGCTGAATTTTCCAGTGCTCTCTGATGACTTCAAAATGATAATTCAGCTTGAGTTTGTGTGTCTTAAGCCAGTGATATCTGTAGAGCAGAGAATTACAGCACCTTACCTCAGTCTTCAAGAGTTTTAAAAGATACTATAAGATTCTCATCACAAAGCACAATTGCATGAAGTAGTAGTGAACTTTTGCTAATCACATTTAATCTCTTATTCCAAATAATGCACACAATAAATAGGAACAGGAAAAAAGGGCAAATAATCAAAAACTTCATAATAATGGGTCTTAAACTCAGCTTCTATGTAATAACTCGGCCACCAGCAGCCCAAAGTTAATTTAAAAGACATTAGACAGACATTATATGACAAAAGAGGAAAAATTCAGCAAACTTTTAGCCTGGGAGATGAAGCAGGTAAAAGGTCTGCAGAATGGTATTTTCAATTAACACCTTATATGTTTCCACAACCTGTAACCTGCCCAAAATTAATGACAACTTTTGTGCACCCTGTGCTAATTTATAGGAGCAAATTTCTGCTATAAAGAGATAGAGAGAGAGAGAGAGAGAGAGAGCGCGCGAGCACTATGCACTTGGAACTGGCGTTTCTTTCCTGCTCACACAATGGTGACCTAAGTCCGTGAATTTTCTACTGCTTCTTGCTATGGGTTTCTGTTTAGTTTTGAACAATTCTTTCTGTGAACCTGAGATCTATAGCACTGCAGCTGATTATTCTTTTCAGATGGTTTCCTTCACTAACATCCTGAGACTTAATTCTTGTTACAGTACTCTCCCTACCCCAAGGAGCACATTTCCTATTGACCAATACTGCTCAATTCTGATTATAATTGTAAAGGCACTGCACTGAGATTAAACCTCCTACTTCCACATCTCATGCACAGCAATCTGAAAGGGTTATTAAAATAGACTCCCTTCTGATCATCTCTGTAGACATTTTAATCTTACATTCAGTGTTTTTATATCCAAACCTTGCTCCTCACACACAGGGGGGAGGGAATTAATTGAATTGAGTGGGAGGTTGATTTGGTGGAGTCCATTGGAACTGAGCAAAAGTGTATCTCATCTATTGAAAAGCACTTACCCTGAATTCCAACAAAATAAGCCCATTTTTAAACTGCTCACTTCAAAGGGAAGAGTGGGAATTGCTTGTGCTCTGTCTTCCCCCACTAGTGTTTCCATTATCATTTTTCTTAAAAACAAAACAGGCACCTGGGAAAGGATGATACAACTGCAATGTATGGAGGGGAATGTGTTTGGTTTTTTTTTTTCCCCTGCTAATGTTATTTCTAATATGGAAACATGAAAGGCCTTTCAGCATGGAATGAGGATGGACTGTGAGGGAGACAGTGATGTAGGCAGTTAACCACACTTCATTTCCTCTCTCTGCCCACTGCATGAAATTTAAGGGTCTGGGTTCACTTGCTGATTTTCTTATGTCATCTTGCTTATATGTAAAGGACACAAAAAGTACCAACAGCAGGAGAAAGCATTTGCCTACAACCTCCACTGAGACGTTAGTGCACAATGCAAACTGGAGCTTCCTCCTCTCGGGATTGTGAAACTTCCTGTACACCCCAGCACCTCCCAGAACAGAGTGTGCTTTAAAGAACAGACTGCGGGGTTTCTCTTGGAAGAGAAGAGGATCGTGGACTGGGAGGACGGTGGGAGGACATTGGGTGTGCTGCTAGGTTTACCCTCACGACCTGTCAGCATCTCTGGAGAGATATGTTCATTAGGAATGAATCAGGATTTGCATAAGTCAAGGAAATAACAATGCGTAGGTGCCCCATATCCTACCCCCACACTGAGGATCTTTAGCAAGAAGGCAGAATATTTGCCAGGAAGGCCAGAGAGAAGAGAGAAAGACTAACACTAATATTAGACATAGGGATACTCACGTGTCTGACTCCCAAGTTTGCAGCCAAGGCTCAGGAACAGACTCGTTAAATCCTAAGCCCCTTGTACTTCTTTAAATAACCTAGAACATGACACGATATTATAGTATTTTAAGGTAACATGGATATAGCGAGCTCAAAATCTCCTCTGCTTTCCTTGGCCATGTTAGGACTAAGACCTGTGTATTCACCTAAAACATAGGTGTAAAGTATCCTTTTGGCTTCTGAGACTAAACAATGTTTCAAAGAGGCCAAGACTAGAAGACAGCACTCTCAAGGACTGCCATGGAGCTGAGCCTTTGGTTTCCAGGACCCAGAGATCTCTCAGAGAAAGTACAGACAAGCCTCAATGCCAGTTATGTGTCAGTGTGATCTCTGGAGTTCCCTATTTCCAGTTTTGTCATTTTCTGGAACGCTTCTCCTATGAAGAAAGGCTGGGAGAGTTGGGATTGTTCAGCCTAGAGAAACGTCTGGGGACACCTCCTTGTGGTCTTTCAGTACTTAAAAGGGGCCTATAAGAAAGACGGGGACAAATATTTTAGCAGGGCCTGTAGCAATAGGACAAAGGGTAATGGTTTTCAACTAAAAGAGGGCAGATTTAGACTGGATATAAGGAAGGAATCTTTTACACCGCGGGTGGTGAAACACTGTAACGTGTTGCCCAGAGAGGTGGTAGATGCCCCACCCTTGGAAACCTTCATGGTCATGTTGGACAGGGCTCTGAGCAACCTGGTCTAGTTGAAGATGTCCCTGCTCATTTCACGGGGGTTGGAGCAGGTGACCTTTAAAGGTCCCTTCCAGCCCAAACCATTCCATGATTCAGTGATTCTGCATCCAACACTGGAGAAACCCCAGCATGACTGCATGACACACTTGCCTCTACACGCTGATCTACAGGCAGCAGCAGTGTTGTCTTACCAGTGTCCAGTCCAAATCACAATCCTTAATCCTGTACCATTCAACGGTACCTTTGCAAGACTGCAGTGACTGCAATAGCTTTAGCACATTGCTCCTTCCATACTTGCACGGAAGGAGTTTCTCATCTTCATGGGAAACTGTCATTTTGCATATTGTACAAAGATGCAGGAGAAGGCAAATGGATTTGTGACTGGTTTTCAGGCAGTGCAGGAAAGCAAAGCTGCTCTTAGTATCTAAGAGCATCAGTAGTCCTCATATGCTTTAGTGTAAGTAAAACATGCAATAGAGGAAAAACATTGAGGAAATGTGTGCAAGTGAGTGAAATTAGCTTTTTCCTAAAATGGAGAATTAGAATGTTTCATGAAATTAATGAAAAGAGGATCTTAGAAAGAATAAAAAGGTGCCTGGATAAATTAAAGATTTTATCTGAAACCAAACTGGAGTAATTGACTGAATTAACTTGTCTTAAAGAGACATGTACTGAGACATTGCAAAATAAAGAAAAGATAAAAGGAAATTAGAGAGTGTAATATGGCATATAAACAGCACTAGGGAAAAAATGAAGGGAAAAGTAAGAATGTTATTGTCACAGGGAAAGAAGACAGGCTTTGCATATAAGTGACTAAATGTACCATTTTATTTTTCAACAAGCAATATAAAAATATTCTTGCTGTTTCCCAATAATAAGAAATCAATATTCAGATAACATATCTCAGGGACAAGTCTACAAACAAGTACACCTCACAGTCATTTCAGGCTTACTTTATTTATTAATTAAAATGTCAAGAAATCATGGGAAGGCCCTGAGCACAGATCTTAATTTGTCTTTTTCTATTGATGTGTATAATAAGCCAAGACAAACAATATAATAGATATTTTATGATTTGGGCAGTATCTAAAATGAATCATGGGCAACATTTTTTGTTCAATACAATAATAAAAAAAAATTGTAAGCTTTTTAAAAATAACTTTCTTTTGCTAAGGCAGCTAACACAAACCTGCTGAAGCAGTACAAACTCATCTGTGTGGTGTGTTAACAGAACATATTTCAGCGACCTCAGTTTAGAGGATATTACTATCGAGGAATAATGTTAATGATGCAAAACCCCTGCATAAACCAAGGAAAGCTTTTTGCACAACTCCTTCTTAATTCCTGATCAGAATATTAAATTAAGATTGCATTAAGCAATGAAGAAAAAGTGATTTTGTTAATCTTGCAGACCACCCTTCAAAGCTCTTTTTCTTTTTATTCTGTATATCCTAGATTGCTTCTTATTATTACTGTTTAATATCACAGTTGCAATTAGTTGCCCCAATCAGAGACCGAATGCACTCGATTAAATACTTTATATATATACACACACACATATATATATGCACATACGCACATGCTTAAAAACTTTCCTGTGATCCAGTGGGTTAAACAGCATTGGCAATTGCTCATCTTTAAGGACTGAGCAGCTGGGAGGGAATGAGCATTTCAGTGACAAAGAAGGATATTTTTTCAGAGTCTAGCTTCATAACACAAAGAGGCAGTTTATTAAGGGAGATATTTTTCTTTAATTCTAAAAAAAAAATGTAGGTTATCTTAAGGGAGGAGAAGCATCTTTAATTTGTGATCAGACCTAAAATAAAAAGGAGTATTAAAATAAACCTTTTACTGCTGCTATTCATGTCAGCTGGCATCACTTCATAGAAATAACCTACTGCACAGAAAATATACTGCCCATTTAAAATTTTTTTTGAGACTATATCGGAATCTTGTTCAACAACTTAATTAATAGACAGATAACGATGTTCTGCTGTGATTTAACTAGCCATTTTTGTTCTAAGGAAGTAAATCTCTGGTTGCTGCTGAGGAAATGCACACCATCCGTTTTACTGGGTTTCCTACATATCTTGCTACAAGGAAGCCAGCTCTGTGACAGATCTGCAGCAACAATACTTCACAGATCTTTTGGGCAGAAAAAAAATCAAACTGAGGTCAGGAAAAGAACAAAGCAAGATTTTTCTTTTGAAAGATGTGCGATGAAATGCCACTCTACTGGGAGAAGGCCTGCAAGGAGATGTTCACTTGAAAGTTTATAATCTCTATAGTTTTTAACCTGGTGCCAGGGTCATGAAGCAGAGGTGTCCTGCAGGGCTGTCAGATCTTCAGGGCAAGGAGGAGGTGTAGTGTGAGATCTTCGTCTCCAGAGAGGGTGGCTGGAGGGCAGGGTCCAGACAGTGCCCAGCTATGGGAGCTGTCTCAGAGCCGTGCTGAGCATAGGGCACCTAATCCAATTCAGTACCAATGCAGTAAGTATTAGCTCAAGGACTAGCTGTGAACTCCATAGCACCATGGAAATGCAATCACAGAGCTGCTCTTCAGTATTTTCACAGCCTGTGGATCCTTCTAAAAGCCAGAATTTGGCTTCTATGGTCACACACCTGGACACGATTTCCTCCTGTGAAAGTAGTTGCACTTTTTTCTTGAAAGAGCATGGGAATTTAAGCAATGTATTGTAATGTTTCTGAGCTGAAGGAGAACCAGAGCGTTGAGGCTGAGAGGGGTCTTGCTAGAAGTGCTGCCTTGCTTGCAACGCTGTGGGAGAACCGTCACATTTTGTCGCAGAGATGACTCATTTTAGGCCAGTGCGTGTCTCCAGTTCCTTGGAGGAGTTCTTGATTCCTCGCATGGACAAATTAACACCACTTTGCAGCCTGTTTCAACAGAATGAGCTGTGGACTGAAGATACTTTGAAGCTCAGCAATCCTACAGTCTCCTGGAGATCCACCATGCTGTGTGGTATGTGACCTGTCCAAATCCCAGCTCCAGTAAGGAGCAAAGTGTTGAGATTTTTGTATCATTCACTCTCCAAGAAGCTGGGGTCAAGGTGGGAGAAACATTTGGCAGGGCCCACTTCTGCAGCAGTGCTGGTGCAAGACAGAAGCAAAAAAAGACTCACAGTACTCTCATCCTATGGAAAGGGATAAGTGGTGACACTGGAATCACAACACATTTTTATTCTGCACTTGACAGGGGCACACACTCTGTCTATTATGTTCAGCCCTCCTGTTAATTTCAAATCCTATCAAAATCAAACCCCTAGCAGCATTATCTTTTGTTAGTCCCAGTAAGATTTCAGCAGATTCTCACTCTTAACGACTGTAACTTGAGACACCCATTTTGCCCCATTTTTAACCTGTTTTTCTAGGGAATGATGGGGGTGGGAAATATCTATTCAGGTTCTGTGCATATGTGTCTGTCAGTGTGTGTCCCTCAGAATATTTTTAAGACAGAAGTTTAAGGCTTGCAATGAGAATACTCATATTCCAACAAACTGCAAAAAGTCATTAAGAGAAGACAGTGGATATTAGTCCTCCCATTGAAGGGAAAAGATCACATTAGTTAGAAACCTAAGAATTAACATGGGAAGGAGATCTTACAGATAGATGAAACAGGAAAAGTATACATGCTCATAGACACCAAAGCAGTCAAGATACTGGTTGAATAGTGAAGTAGTAAAAATGGAAAACTGAGGCAGGATTCTCCAAAGTGTTGAAATGCTCTATTTCAAAGAAATAAATGGCATTCAAGCCAATGAGTGAGCTGCCAGCATCCTATTCAAAGCCCTGTGGCAAGGGAGGGACTCAAATCTACATTTCCCAAGCCCCCAGCCACCGTTCCCATAACTGGATGAGCTCTCTGCTGCCTCATTTCACAACATCACCATGACAACAGTGGCTGCTCTCTTTTTGGGTAGTGCTCAATGTGCATATTTATGGTGATCAACAATGAGGTGCTACCACGATGAGTAAATAGATTAGACCCAAGTGTTACCCTATGGTCAACACGCACAATGAGCAGATCTGTAGCCTTCAGATCACTGCTGTTATTCCTTCTCCCGAGTCCTGCAGTGTCTTTTCTACTGACACATAAGCTAGTATATGACGATAGTATTATTTACATTTTTAATTACATTGTGTGTACTGGGTATTTACTCTGAGCACAAGTGGCAAGCTGTTTGGGAGCTAGTGTTTCTGCAGTGCTGCTAATTAATTGATGATAAATAAGTAAATAAAGAGCCCAGCAAAAGCAAAAGGAAAGACTATAGCCTACTGCTTTCCTTTCCAGAAAACCCTATCCTCCCTACTCTTTTTTTTTTCTTTTCTTCTTTTCCCTTTCCTTTCTTTCCCCTGTTATCATTCACCTGTTAATTGAAACAAGTTTGTCATTTGGCTGCCAAACCTTCCCCTGTAAGGAATGCATGGCACTGAAGACCAGTCTAAAAGTTTTTTTTTTCTTTTCTGTTCTTGCTGCACAGGAATGATGGGTCCTTAGGTTAGTCTGCAATTCCTTACACGCACATAACCTGAGAAGTCAGGTCTGGGAAATCTTCCATATATGCCATCATTTGAAATTTAACTTGGGAACAACGAAGGGGAACCGTGGCAAATACAGGAAAGGAGCTGGTGTGAAAACAGAGCAAGAAGAGCTCCCCTGCCTAGTTTTATTGAGAGTGAAATAATATTTCACCCTCTTCTCCAAAAGTAACCCTCTCTTACACTGCACAGATAGGAGACAAAGTTTAATAAAGTGCAACCACAAGAGTTAAACTTTCATATGTTACACCTACGGCTGCTGCAGGTTTCCCAAGAATGTCTCATTGAGTAAATTCTGCCCACTTTCATTAAGTGACTAAGGCTTTCTTCAGCCTGTCAGCATGTACCTAAAGCCATCTTCATTTGCTTAGCTCTTATGCATTTAAAATTCTGGTCAAGATGAGACAAGCTACATATTATAACATATGTTTAAATATGACTCGGCCCAATGACTGTTTTAAGAGGACTGGATAGTTGGTTCATGTTCGTTAACAGATGGAGCGGTCCAGTAAAGGAAAGGCCAAATTTGGGAGTTGAGTTATGTAGCAAATCTGAGCTTTCTGGAACTGTTGATGGTTTTATAACCACTTTACCTAGATGGGTCCAATTATGCAAAGGGCAGGCCCAGGCAATAGAGAACATCACAATGGGTGCTAGTAGAGCCTGTAGCCTCACTGAAGAAATGATACAACCTCTAAAAGTCTTAGACCTGTAAAAGGACTACTGAAAAAGGAGGAAATTTTAGAAATATACCTAAAGAAGCTACTGTATACGTATAAAGGTTAGATTCTGTGGAAGACCAAGAATAAGATGTGAGAAGGTCGCAGCACTCCAGCCCCAAGTGGGAAACATAACTGAATCTCTTTTCTCTTTGGGACTGTTTTAACCTATATTCAGCACCCTGTTGATAAGCGTCCTGGGTTGTGAAGTGCAGGGGGAAGTTTCCACAATCTTTCTTGTCAAGGCTATTTCACTCTGCATGAATTTTCATCAATTCTGTTAAAGGAAAAGCACAGTTAAAGACAGATCTATAGTTTAATGATAGGAGAGACTCAAGTTCCCAACGCATTTAATACTTAATAGCAAGTATTGAAATATTTAGTGTCCTCCAGGCTACAACCCAAGCTTCCTCTCCCCTCATGCCAGGTTAATACCTTAACTAGGTTATGAAACAGCACTGTACCATATCAAGACCTTTTTGTAGCTGAGATCCACACAGCAAAACATACCTTGGAGAGACAAAGAGAGCGGGAACTCCAAGAGCAGCTGATATGCACGTAGTAACTGCAGCTTCCCTACTGTGCTTGGAAGCACTTTTATTTTGGGCTTAAGGAATATTGAATTTTTGCCTGCAAACTGGAACGGCTTCAGCTAGGAGATCTAAGATCTTCCATGCCCCTAGAACATCTCAATTAATTAATCCTGTATTTTACTTGCAATCAACTGTAATCAATTAGTCACTACACAGCTCCTGGGACAGAGATGTGAGGTGTGGAGTGTGATTCTCTGCATTTTGCAAGTGATGTGAACCCTCCTGAAGTGAGGACTGTTGCTGCCTATGACGCTCTAGTTAGGATGTCTATCTGTTAAATGAGAGGTGTCGAGTGGGAATAGAAATTAATGTAGGTCCTTGGCAGCAGGGTACGCTTTATCTGGGGAGTCCTTATACAAGTGACAAATGTTCTTTAGCTGCCTCCCAAATTGAGAACCAGAAGACCAACCACCTTAACGGTGGGTATGGATATGGCGGATCCTCATGCACCACTCCAGGGAAACCTGCATGCTCAATTACCTCTCTGAAATGCCTCTACACCAATGCACAGAGCATGGGCAATAAATGGGAAGAACTAGAGATCTGTGTGTGG
>Ga0181612_157458_pt1:7500-12684 | contig 12684 bp, 9 predicted proteins | sample HoacroProtozoa21_FD_119630 | JGI IMG/M metagenome (GOLD analysis project Ga0181612, IMG submission 119630) | Hoatzin crop microbial communities from Cojedes, Venezuel. Combined Assembly of Gp0051906, Gp0051904, Gp0051908 | reverse complement strand
GAGTGGTCAGGCATTGGAATAGGTTGCCCAGGGAAGTGGTTGAGTCACCATCACTGGAGGTGTTTAAAAACCATGTAGATGTGGCACTTTGGGATATGGTTTAATAGGCATGGTGGTGTTGGGTGGATTGTTGGACTTGATAATCTAAGAGATCTTTTCCAATCTGTGATTCTATGAGGAAAGAAAAAGATAAAAGATAAAACAAAATATGAGCTTTTCTGGAAATTTTATAAAACCATGGAGAGCCGAGAAACAAAATGTAGTTCAGAGACCCAGCCTCAAACAATGGGGCTCTAATATTAGGCTGACTATTGACCCACCGTTGTAAAATGTTGCTGCTCTTCACAGTTTTTAAATAATGTACCCATTGCTTCTGAATCCATCAGGCCTGGGAGTCTAAGTAAAGTGCTAAAAATGCAAATGGCTTTGAAGCTGCACTAATGTGAAATGAGACAGTCACTCAATGTTAAGCTGTCTAGACTTGTGAATAAAGCCCCCTTAAATTGGACAAACCCACGTAGCAAATAAGCTCACCCATGAGCCCTATCCACATGTAACATCTCAGGATGTCTGGCTTCCTCAGACCTGTGCCAAAAAGCCTTCCTTAAACTCCCTGATAGCTTCAAAACCTCAGGAGTTTGCAGTCCCATTGAAATTTTGCAAAGGCATCTTGAAATTGCAAGTTGAGCACAACGTGGGAGCTGAAGGTAGATTTAAGAAATACCAAAGGAAAAAATGAATGGAAAAGTAACCTATCTACCTCCTTTAGACTTTTGTTGTTGGGTGGGGTTTTTTGGGTTTTTTTTGTGTTTGAGGTTTTTTTTAAACCTTCAGACACTATTTGAAATTACTCACAATGCAAATCAGATTGAATTCTGCAGTGCATTGTGTCCCAGGGCTAAGGACAAAATTATCACCACACTGAAGTCATTGAACAAATATATGACTTCTTCTCAAGTCTAAGAAAAAAATCAACTGTCAACAAATAAAAAGACCACCTTTGACAACTGATTTGGGCTTGTGTCCAGAAGTTCATCTGAATATCCATACAAAGTTTTCTGCAGGCTCCCTGGTGTTTGCTCAGGAGGGACCATTAAATCACGGGAAGATAGAAACTAGCGCCTAAGTATCTGATATTGCTAAGCCAGTTTGTGATTAAAAACAAAAGAAATTTGTTGTGAAATGTGAAACGTATCTGTTTTTCCTTTAGACGTGTGTGAATGAATGTGGCAGTATGCATATGAATGTTGATGAGATGAGGCTGGAGAGCTGAGGGAAGTCTTGAGGGATTGCTCAGTGGTAGGAAAGGGAAAAAAAAAAAACACCACCACCAAAAACCCAAAACCTGGGATTTCTTCCTGCAACATATGGCAACAAAACAGAGTGCTGCATAACTTAAACCTGCCCGAGGTCCTTGCTTTCATTCCTGAGCCCTGTTTTGCTGAGAAATAACACAAAACTGGCTCTTTTTGCCCATTCCCACCTCTCCCTGCCCTTTCCATCCCCAGTCTGTTCAACACTGCCAAGCCCCGCACCATTTGCTCTGTCTTTGAAAGGACAAGAAAGTGTTTGTAAGTAACAGAGACACTCCTGAATAAATTCTCCCTTGGGAAATAAAATATGTGAACAGCCACTCCATGTCACATGCGGTTTATGTGCCACACATGGAGCCAGGCTGGAGTCCAGGTCCATGCAGGTCAAGAAATCCCTCAATTGAAAAGATTTTTGGGGCCAAGACCAGCTGCTCATAAAATGTTGATAAATGGTAGTATGAAATATGCAGGTGGGGGACGGTTTGGTAAAGCTTCATTCACATTCGCCTACTGCCTTCCTCTGCTGCCTCTTTGCAAACCAAAACATGCAGGTGGAGCTTTTCAGTCCAGGGTGGGTTTTCGTCACCCTCCCACCCCCTTTTTTTTATTTTTTAAACATTTTGAGAAGCTCAGACCCAAGCTAGTCTCCCCAAGTCCTGCATCGTGGGTCTTTTCATGACCATTCTGCTGGTACAAGTCAAGACTTGATGGACAACAAACAGCAACTGCATGCAGAAAGCACAGTGGAGCTGGCAGTATCGGTCTAAGAGGAAAATTCTTCCATAACAAGTCACTCCTATGGATAGCTTTTTCACTTACCAGTTCCCAAGACTACAGCACCTGCTTTCACACCTCACTTTCTGCTGCACATACAGATAATTAAGGTTCTGGGTGTCCCTCCCGCATCCCAAAATGCCATGGCCACCAGATGAACCATGTGCAATTTGGAAAACTTTCCATTTTTACCCTGACGCAGCAGCGCCATGAGCCCAGCAGCACAGTGGAGGATGCAAGGCCCAGCCTGGAGTGGTGTAGGGCTCCCTGTCACCACTGGCATTGCCCTCTCCAGTGCTGGCCAGCACTGGAAGCAATCTGTAATGCTAGCCCAGGGGAGTTCAGATCCCAGCAGCTCCTCTGCTTTTAGAGGCCCTTCTGCCAGCCTAAGGTTTTCCTCCAAAACTTGGCCCGAGAAGTCAACAGGGGGCTTTCCAATCAGCGCACTTGGCATTAGCTCAGAAAGATTTTCCTGGCTTTACAGTTACAGGAGCAACAACATTCACACAGCAAAATAAGCTTTCCCTCCTCTATCATCCAGAAAAAGTAAAATCCAGACTAAAAAGTCTGGCTTCACAAGAAATAGTGCTTTCTGTAAAGCCAGAGGTACAATCCCAGACCAGGGCAGCATTTCAAGAACAGCTACCAGCAGTGCACTGCTGGGCAGGGATGGAGGCAAGATGAGTTGAGGTGTCTCTCCAGACCCAAGCACAGAAATGACCCTACCATAAACATCAGCTGCACAGGGTCATTAACTCATGGCCAGGAGAACATCTGCAAGGGATGGGCATAAGGCCCAGGCTCCCCTCTTGTTCGCTGTGGGGTGATGCGAGATGGCACCTAAGCAGGAGGTGAAATGCCCAACCGTCAGCCCAGTATCTGCCTTTCCCTTTGCATGGTAAGAGCTACAGCTTTTGGGTTTAGATTTGGCAATTCTGACAGTTAAAGACCCTTTATTAATTTGGAACAAAACCCCCAAGATTATTTTTTTTTAATTCAGTAAGTTGAAAAACCCTGCAAATTGCTTCAGGTTGATGATATATTGATTTTCCAAAATAATACTGATTATTCCAATAAAATTGAAATCAATTTTTCAGATGAAAGCCTTTTCAGGATCAGACAGATTCAATAGTCTATACAACAGGCACGCACTCACACAACAGGAGCCCCTTAAAAAGTGGTCAGTGGGAAGGGCTTGCCCCTTCTCCAAGGAAGCCAGGCTGGAACAGCATGCCCTGGCAGATATATGTCCTAGCAGCTATACATCCCAACACCCATATATGCCCCAGCAAAGCAGCACGGTCCTGTGACTGAGATGGTGTAACTGAAAAAATCTCAACCATCTCTGCCCTGCACTCTGCCTGCGGATACTCCATGTCTGGGCAGTCGTGACAGCCACTTCAGGTGGAAAATGCCTCCTGAGATGACATTAAAAATCTACCACTGAGCTGGAGAGTCAAATTTTCCCCTGCATCGGGTCCAGCGTGTTGGGCTGACTATGCACTTCCATTGGTGAACCTACAGCAGTGTCAGTGCGAGCCAGACGTACCTGTTCCCAGAGAGACACTGAATGTTGTATGCAATATCTGCTAATGGAAAGGTCACAAAGCAAATATTAGCCAAAGCAATCAAGAACGTCAAGTGGAAATTCCCTTGGGAACGTGTCCCCTTATAGCCCACAAATTCAGGTTGGCAACTTGTGACAGGTACAATCTGGCTCCCATATGTCTTGCGTGTAGAGCGGAGGAATGTGTATCCATGCTCCTTCCATCACTATAACAACATGTCAAAAGAGCCACCTCTCAGCAGGAAGGCACACAGAAACACCAAAAAAAAAAAAACAGAAAGAAAAAAACCCAGACAATCATGCAGCACTTGGCATCATCCCTGGAAAAGACGGTGCTTGAAGAGCCACAATGAAAGCGAGGTTTGCTCTCCCCATAGCTTAGCCACTGCCACAGCTCCTGTGGATCACCGGGGGGCTGGCCAGGACCACCAGGGCTGGACCCTGTCCCCAGCAGCTCACAGCAAGCGATATGCCAAACACCTCTTTTATTCCTGTTTTACAAGGTTGACAAATTCTTTATAAAAGGTTTTCTCCTTCCTGATGCTTCCTTATTATCCAAGCTTGGATAATTGGTTTGAGATTTGTGGTTTGGGTTTGGTTTTTTTTTTGCTATTCTGTGCTACCCTTTGAAGAGCAATTTCCCTTCTGTCAACCAAGGGGGAAGTTAAAATCACTGACACCAGCCAAACCCATGCTCTTCCATCAACTATGGCTGGATAACGGTGCCTGAAGGATGGGTGTGCACAGGTAAATTTGGGCTCAACCACTACCACTTTTGCAGACTTAGCAGAGTTGCTTTGCTCTGACTGAATATCCTCAAAAAGCATTCGGTCTTTTTTATATCCTAATAAACCCCCCTGGTTCTGGATATAAATCAGTTTTACAGGCCAGCGCCATCAGTGGTACCCAAGGCAGGGCTTCGGCTGGCCTCAGGAAGGGTTATTCCTGGGCTGGGTGTAAGGCTTGAATGGGGAGACACCTGACATCTTCTGCAGGCTTTCCAACAGCTACATCTGAGCAAAACCTGTTTCGAGATGACACAGATAAAACACAAAAATATTAATTTACTATTATAGCTTAATTGTATGATTCTCTCTCCCTGTTCTCCCGAGCTGATGCAGCGCTCGGGGGCCAGTTCTCTTTCCAACCCTACAATACTGCCTTTATTTTAAAAAGCATAACCCTATAATCCGTAGTTGGAGGGGAAAAGAGGCTATTTAAAGATTGGTATCACCATCACAGGCTCTTCCTTGGCAAGAACAACCCCACAAATGCACAAGCGTGTCTTTAAATTCACAGAGGCTGAATATCCAAAATTAAAGAATTCAGGTGCAAAGGCTTTTTCCTAGATGAGTTTCCATAAAGTTAGTTAAAACCAAACCATGAGCAAACACGAACGTGATGCTGAGTACACCTGGTTAAAAGCAGTTCAGAGGGCATCACTTCTTTTAAGCCATGGACATTTTTTTCCAGGTGAGAGCTTTTATTTTCCCCCCAGCTTGGTGCTAGGCTGTGGCTTCCCAGAGCATC
>Ga0181612_157458_pt1:0-2500 | contig 12684 bp, 9 predicted proteins | sample HoacroProtozoa21_FD_119630 | JGI IMG/M metagenome (GOLD analysis project Ga0181612, IMG submission 119630) | Hoatzin crop microbial communities from Cojedes, Venezuel. Combined Assembly of Gp0051906, Gp0051904, Gp0051908 | reverse complement strand
TCTGCCGTGACCATTTGGCCGCTGCAGTTCCGTCTCCCCAGCTGCTCCCCCAAACCCAAGAGCTGAAATCAGCCAATTCACCAGAAAACAGACACTTGCCTGCTCCTTCCTCCCCAGAAAATGCTACCCCTGCCACTAGACCAGAGACCCTGTGATGGGCACCCACCCAGCTCCACAAGCTGAAGAAGGCAGGTGACAGACACAACTCCTCTCCACCCATTTAGAAGCTTAATTTCAGACAGTCTTTTTTTTCTTTTATTTTTTTTGTTTTGAAATCTTGCCCTGCATTTCTTCCGTTCACTGCTTCATTGAAGTTATGTCTCCAGCATAAACAAGGTGTCTCTGCTAGGAGGAGGGAAGGTTTGTAAATGGCCTGGACCTTGTGCTATGTAATACGGCAACAAGTATTTCAACAGTAGTTTATATTGTACACAGAACAACATGGAGCAAGCCAGGGGCAACACACCAGGATCCTTTAAGTGAACTCTCTTTTTCCCTTCAGCTCCTTAAAAGTTAATGATTTAGGATTGCAATTTTCTAATAAGAATTATTCTCCAAAACGAGCAGGATGTCATGCAGTCAAAGTATTCTGCTTATGCAATGCAGCCAGGCTTGTCTTGGATATTTAACCATTTCTCCCTACTCCGCTCTCAAAAAAACGCAGCCAGCAACAATCCCAAATACCTGGACAGACACTCAAACACTTGTGTGCATACAATGGATTTGGGTGTAGGTATAGAGATCAATAGATACTGAAGGGATCAATAGATGCTGAAGGGAATGTAGCATTCGCTAAATCAGTCAGCAGAACTGATGGTGCCAATCAGGGATAAAACAGTTATAACATATTTGTCTGGTTTGGTAACACTCTATTTTTCTCACTGAATAACAGTATTATTTCTATGAACTGTCCAGCATGACCTGGTACACAGTGTGGCTCCCTTGCCACTCCCATACTTCCTATTCAGCATGCCTAAAACTCTCCAATTCAGCCTCATTTTGCCAATATTTTCAACTAACTGAAAATATTTCACTGCCCACATATAACAATGACCGTCTGGTTTTTTTTTCAGAGTGGATTGTGTGAGCCATTATCTTTAAATTCCCCCTTTGCATCCAGATTCACAGTTTAATCCCTATTTGGGGCATTTTCACTCCCAAATGGCCAACACACTACACATGGACATCAGAAGGTACCAGTTGCTTCCCATGCTGCTTTCAAATATAAATGTAACGCTTTCTTCTTAGGCAATTCAATATACACTTTCCCCATCAATCTCTAGTGCTTCATCAAGTTTCTCTACTAACTTTAACACCCAGGCACATGAATGTATTTTGCACATGCTGAGGCTACGGAGTGAAGCCCCCAGTGTTCAAGCAGAAAGAGATTCCCACCAAACCTTAACCACACCAAATCTCCAGGTTTCGGCTGGCTCCAGGCTGGAGTGACACCATCTTCCCCTTCACAGTCTCACCAGCAAATGCTGCAAGGATTTAACTGACAGAAGCTTCTGGGCAGAACAATATTAGCTGTGTTTGGCAGTCTCTTTGCTTCTACACTGACTAGTTTGGCCAAAAAAAAAAAAAAAAGATGGATCAGACAATAAGTTTCATCCTAAATATTAAAAATTGAAATGAAGGACCCTTTTTAGATATGGCATTGGTAGCTCTTCATAATTAACCTAGCCTCCTCCCCAGAGAAATTTGGCTTTAATTTAATTTTTAGGGGGATGAGGAGCATTATTTATTGGTTTCTTTCAGGAAGGCTGTGGGCAAGTACACCAGGAGCAGTGAAAGGAGCCAGATTCCAACCCCGGTGAGTTTTGGAGGTTGAAGCACGGAAACCAGGACAACACACAGGACGTAATTTAAAGACAAAGATGGGGTATGCAGACCAAATGGGAAGACCCAGACACAAAAAAAAAAACCAGAAGAGGCAGACTTTGAAGGATGCAAGTGATGCCAAACGCTAGATATTATCTGAGCTACATCATCCAAGACAGGCAAAGATGTTGAACCAGATTTAACCACGTACTAAGATGTTAGGGAATACATAAGCCTATGTGTTGCATCTGTATCATATATTCCCCTCTGCTGGGAGTGGGTGTCTTGGGCCAAACTATTCAACCCCAGGCATGGGCTACAAGGGCTCAGCAGTTCAAAAAATTAAGTCTGGTTTTGGGATTAAACCACAGAAGGTGCAAGAGGCATAGTGTAAAGGCACTTACCACCAGCTTTGCTTCCAGGATCGTAAACTTTGTCCCTGGCAGGAGTGCTACAAACTCAGTCTAAGAAGGAGATGCTTATTAACACGTGGATGTGTTGTAGCGGGTCCAGAGGAGGGCCACAAAGATGATCAGAGGGCCGGAGTACCTCTCCTACGAGGACAGGCTAAGAGAGTTGGGGCTGTTCAGCCTGGAGAAGAGAAGGCTGCAGGGTGACCTTATAGCAGCCTTCCAGTACCTGAAGGTGCCCTACAGGAAGGATAGAGAGGGACTTT
>Ga0181612_137888_pt1 | contig 12684 bp, 5 predicted proteins | sample HoacroProtozoa21_FD_119630 | JGI IMG/M metagenome (GOLD analysis project Ga0181612, IMG submission 119630) | Hoatzin crop microbial communities from Cojedes, Venezuel. Combined Assembly of Gp0051906, Gp0051904, Gp0051908 | reverse complement strand
CATTTCATCGGGGCCCATGGATTTGTAGGCATCCAGATCGCTTAAGCAATCCCTCACACAGTCCTCCTTAATGAAGGGAAAGTCATCCTCTCTGTGGGCTTCCCGAAGTACTGAACACTAACAGATGTTGAGGCAAGATGCAGGCAGTGTGTATTCACCTTCCTAGAGATATTCAACTCCCCTGTTCACATGCTCAGGTTTTAACGCTCAAACTTACTTTGGGATCATGAAACACTTTTCAATCACAAGACGGTGAATTTTTTTAGGATCCTCTGTGAGGATTATCTATGTTTCTTAATGTTCTGCCAATTCAGATATTTACTTGATGCTCTCAGTTTCTGATTCTTTCTGTAGCAAGGTATTGTTTCTAATCTCTTGATTCATGTGTGAAATATAAAAGTAAGTGCTGGGAAGTGTGTGGGGAATGTGAAGTAGCTGTTCTGTGGTCCCTTCTAAACTGGACACACATGTTGCTTATCGTCAACAAGGAAATGGGTTTGAAGATCCAAGCCTGTGTGCCTAAATTCCACACCAGTGAAGTGTATGGTGCCTGAGCAAGAAGAGCTTTGGTGATTGTAATAAGATCAGCCTACAGTTTGCTTGTTGCCAGACAAATACACAGTGATGAGGTAAATATGATGCCAAACCAGGAATTCAAATCAGTAAGTGAGGATAAGCAGGGTATATAACCAGGCATAGATATATCTGTGAAATAGCTCAGGAAGGATCAAGGCCTGAGCTTAAATGCAGCTCCTGAGTGAAGGGGGAGGTCACCAACAAGGCTTCTCACAGCTTTTTCTCACACAAATCTGATCCAAGGCTATAGCTGTACCACATCAAAGCTGTCCTCCAGCACAGGCAGCCAAACTCCTAGGAGGGGAGATAGATGTTGCAGAGTCTGTTGGACCACAGGGTGCCTGACTGTATGACCAGAACAACAGGTTTATTGTGCTAATCCAGGTTCTGTTGATTACGGCAGTGACCTGTAAATCAGGTACCCTTTTCTTTCTCTCACATAAACAGCTTGTCCCCCTTTTACACTTTTACCATTATTCCCAGAGTTATTAATGTTTGAGTTTTGGTTTTGTTTTTTTGTTTGGGGAGTGAGGGAGAATGCATCCTTGCTTGACAGTTTCAGCCTTTGTCAGTGGCCTCAGTAAATGAACACATGCCTCTTTACTATCTTTTCAGTCTTCACCCAAAGGGAGTTCTGGATACTCCCTTTTCGGTATTTTATATCCAGAAGTTTCTCCTGTTACTGTCCTATTAATTTAGCCCCAGGTTAAGTTTGGCCGGCTGATTTCCCCCCTTCCATTGTCTACAGCATCTGGCAATTTCTCACGACATGTTGGGTTAACCCTGACCAGGTCTGGCCTTCTGTATGCGTGCCTGAACAATTAATGAGTATTACTGAAAGTGATGAACTTTGTACTTAAATTATTATATTCATTGCATTCTATTTTACTGCACTGATAGTGATAGCAGTCATTTCTTATTGGACGCTTAAACTCTAGTGTCATCATTTAATCCCTGTGTTTAGATGATTTTGGTTTACATTTTTCAGCTGCAGGAGTTAAAAAGAAAAGAATAATGAATGACTATACCTGTTGTAGTGACAGCTCCATGTATGTTTGGTGCTTCAGGCATGTCTGTATTTCTGCTTCTGGGGTAAAGCAATAGTAAGTCAGCTCATTCTGTAGAGCTACTTGTAATCAATTCATAGAGCATGTGGGCAACTGTACACAAATAGTCTTCATTCCAACTACTGCAGTGTGGCAACCTACTGTTGCATACTTCATGTTGCTGTCCTGGGTTCAGCCAGGATAGGGTTAATTTTTACAGGAAGCGAGGAGGGGACACAGCTGGGCAGCTGACCCAAAGTGGCCCAACAAATGGGGTATTCGATACCATGTGCCATCATGTTCTGAGTGAGCTGGGGAAGCTGGCAGGGTGGAAGTTAATGTCGGCTCGGAAGCGCACTGGGCATCTGGATGTTGTTCTGTGCATTCTGTTGTTTGTTTTGTATATTCTTCTTATCAGTATTATTGTTGTTACTCTTGGCTTGCTTTGCGGTTCTGTTAAACTGCCCTTATCCCAACCCACGAGTTTTGCCTTTTACTTCCGATTCTCCTCCCCACTCCAGTGGGAGGAGGTGCAATACAGTGACCGCATGGTCCTTTGTTGCCTGCCCAGGCTAAACCATGACAGTTGCTTATCCATTATATTTCTTTTTTCACAATCATTGTCAATAACTAAATAAGCTGTCAGACAGGCCTTTTGAGAGGTGCTAATAGTTAACAAATTTACTAATTACACACCACAGAGCTCTGTTTACAGAAATGATGTTGTTTGTGGTTAAGGAGCTAAAGAGGGACTTTGGAGACCTGAGTTCCTTTCTTGACTCTGCTACATGCTTCCTTGATGGTCTTGAGAGATTCACTGAATTTCCATGGCCTTGATTCAGGGAAGTATTTGAGTAAAGACTGAATAATAAAGTCAAGCGTGTTGTCAAGGTCCTTCTTGAATTCAGACCATTAGAAGTGGGATGACAGGCTCTTCCCTCCCCCTTGTTTTCCTTTAGTGTGCCATTTATTTAGGGCTCAGTCCGTAACCCATCCAAAGTCTCTCCATTTATTTCAGCAAGCTCTGAGTTGGGCCTTCAGAAAAACTAAGGAATATCAGACCCTGACCAGGTACCTAACAGAATGGGACCCTGGTCCCAGCTGGGGCCTCTACTATAACATAAATTATAGAAATTGTGCTCATGTGTTTGGGAAAAGAAGAGGTGTATAGTGATTTTGCAAAACCCAGTAGCTATCCTGTAAGCATACCCCAAAATAATGCTTTCATAAATCTTCATTGTAGTGTTTGCCATTCAGTATTACCCACTTCAGAGACCAAATGTGACTCATTATTAAATTACTTCAATCTCTGTTGATGTAGAAGCACCTCTGACACATCTCTGTGAGCCATTTCTTCAGAGTAATTGCATTAGTAATAGCCGATTACACTGCAATCTTATGTTCCTACAAAATTAAGGTAATTACTGTAGCTAGAAACACATCCCTCTGTATTCTGTCTTAGCAAGGGAACTGGTAAAAGGCTATGTAATTCTTCAATTCTTTGCAACAAGAGAAACATTAAGGTATAATTATATTATTGATGTGGCATAGGAGAAGTTTTCATATCTGAAAGGAGCATGGAAACAAAATTATAGTTTGAAGCTACAAATTCCTAGTCCATAAAGGGGAAAAAAAGATCTTCTGCATTTAGGTTCCTTAACAAGTATGGAGCAAATGTGTTTGAAATTTGTGAGTGAGTTTATGTTCTGTACTTTGAAAGGAGTAGATGTCTGTCTTTGAAGTAGATTTGTTATATAAAAGGTGCATTTTTATTTGAACTGCATTGTCAAGAGAAGCTGGTATGGATTTATTTTTATACTGAAGTAAATAGATATTAATTTGTTCATATGGCAAACCTGCTGAATACGAAGGTCAACTTCTAATTAGTCTGCATGCTATAAAATTTAACTTGTTTTTTAATTTTCACCTTTCTTTGTGTCTTTGAGGGAAACCTGACATTTCACATTTTCATTAATACAATACTACATGTTTAATAGAACAGCTGAGGCACAACAGACAGGCCATTCCCAGTAAACTTAGCTAAGTAATTCAGTCCTAATAGTCTAGAAGGGATACTGAAAAGCCAGCCTCTTCACAGGTATTATGCAGTGACAAAATTCATAGAGGGTACCACTAAGTCATTTGACAGTTGCAGTTTGTGTGTAGGCTAATGAAAGTGTGTTGCATGGTAGAAATACTCCTTGCAGGTTTTACTTTCTGTTGCATTAATGTGCCATGTGTGAATTGCTGAGTGCAAACTGATGGCCCTGGAGTAGAAAAGAAACGTTCACTTGTGGAATAGTGCTTGCAATATATGATATATAAAATTGTTAAGAATAACATGGTGCCCAAAATTACTTTGATTACAAAGGTAAAACCCAGCAACTGAGTATGGATTGTTCAATTAACGTAGCAGAATATGAGAAAATCAAGTGTCAGGTTAAGCTGAATTCCTTTGATGCGAGGATCTTAGCAAATGTTGTATGTAGTTGCCATTTATTAATAATATGTATGGTGAATGAAGTGGCTCCTTTAAAATATCTAGAAATGAGAAATCTTACAGGATCAGACTGACAACTTTAAAAACATCTTTTTTGCAAGAAGAGAAATTATGGAAGAAAACACTGTATTTTTCTGTTACATACCAACAGGACTGGGGACAATGGAAAGCAACTTCAGTAGGAAGCTGTCCAAATTTACAAGTTTTTCACATTTTTGTGTAAGTAATCCAGCCTCATTTCATTGCATTTCTTTTCTCTTGTTTCTTGCTAAGAAGCCTATTAAGGTGTACATACTGTCAAAAGCAGTAACAGGCAATCCTCAAGAGAGGTTCTGACTGCAGTGAGTATAATAACAATAATAATCATGAGAGATTGCTGCAGGTTGGCCATGATTTGGAAGCTGTCAGTGCTAGTGCAGATATGACTATGGAAAAGGTATAAGTGATACATTGTCAGAGTCTAGTAAGCATATCTGAATTGTTAATAGAGTTTGGTTGGGTACTACTGTTTGAAAAATTAGAACAGTAGCAACAAAAACACTAGTATTTAAGTTTATCTGTTTGGTTATTTGTTTATTTATATGTTTTTAATCAAGTGGAATGCAGTACTGCTCCCCTGTCTCTGGGAGTCAGTTTGTGTTACTGATCATTTCAATTTGTTGTTCCAGTCACAGTCATATTTAAGTAATAGCGCACATCAAAATTGGGATCATTGTACGAATGCAGCAAGAGAAAATCTCCCTGTAAAGAGCACTGTCTACCTCATTGATGTAAATCAGGAGTATATGGGATGTAAGTGAAAACAAATGTTATGAGCTCTATTTTTTCAGACTGGGAAGTTTTGAAGTTTCAAGCAACTTTTCAGTTTAGAGCCATAAGTAGAAGACTGTGTGTTGCTTCACAGAGTGACCCTGAGAAACCCAGTTCTGGAGATTTCTTATTATGCACTTAGAAAGTACAGAAAAAAATTGAGATAGGCAGGTGAATACAGAATAGACATCTTTACTGGAAGTGAATATGTGTGTATAGACACATCACTTTTTTTCCTTTGGTAGAAATGAGTAGGCGCTTTTTTTTTTTGTCACTTCTATCTTTTAAGATTTTTGCTTGATTTAAGAATTTTGTTTTTTGAGTTTCATATGGTTTTACTGAGAATCTGTCTTGTAGCATCACTTTCTTTGTTTTTACAACATACTCTTTTCTTTGCTCCAGGTGAATATGAGGCACATGTAACAGCTATGTTCTTTATTGGAACAAGAGATACGGAGCGTTGAAAAATTTTCTTCCTTGGGAGCTGTCCTTGCAATTGGAGCTACTAGTGGGATTTTCATAGCCAAATTGAATAGCCATCTTGAATATGTTCTGTTTTGCATTATAGTGCTGGGACAGGCAAGAAGGAAAGATTTTGCTTTCTTATGCAGGGTCAGTGAAATCAGTAGAAGTCTTTCCCTTACTTCAGTCAGTTATGAAAGGCAGTGGTCTTAGACATAGACTTGCCTATACTCTTCTTTGTGCCTTCACATCTCACCCACACATAGCTCTGTGCCTTTTGGAGATAAAATCTTGTGTTTGTGCAGTGTCATTCACTGTTTCCTTTAGCTCTGCTAAAAGAAATAGTGAATACTCAAGTCCAGTAATTTTTCCTACTTTGCTAGAGCACGGAAGATAGGACAGGTGTGTGGTGAAAGTGGCAGCAAACCTCACTGAATGCAGAACTGCAAGCAAAAGTGCTATTTAGTATTTATCAGGAAGCAACAGCAGGCTATGTGATCCTAGATGATTCTTTTAACTATATACTACACAGAGATTGTGAAAATTATCACCATTTATTACAATTATAATATATTAAACTTAGACTAGGGCACCTGTTTTTCACTTTTGTTCATGTATGTTACCATTTTGCCAAGGACCCTTGTAACTGAGTAGGACTAGGACTCTCTTCAATGGCAGAAATTCCATCAAAATCCCATCGTGGTAAATTAAAAATAAAACCAAACAGAGATGATTAAAGAACACTGTGAACTAGTGTCAGCACTGCAGTACAGAAATGGTAAAATATCACAGACAGATCAGAGTCAGTGTTTGGAACTTATATCATCTTCATACCCAAACACAGACCGCAACTGTTTGCCAGATCGTAGCAGCATAAATGATTTAATCTGTTTTATGCAAGTGAATGTAGCAGCTGTCCTGTGTCAGTATGATGGGTGAGCAGTTGAGGCAGCTTTTCAGTGGGTAATTAACAAAATTTAACATTTGCACAGAAAAGATCAGAAGCAGCATTCTTGTGAGATTTTTTTTCTAGATCTTATGTAAGAATCCAGCATATTTTTTAGGAAAGTTCATGAAATTGGCAGCAACAATATCTGTTAAATATCTGTTCAGATTTCTGAGCTCTGTTGTGGCAAAGCTGGAGAAGAAATCAAACACTCTAAGTTTAATTTAATTCAAATATGTGAACTAGTAACAGAAGAGACATGTACCTGCTTATTAATGTTCTGGCAATTACCTGAATGAGGGATAGAAACATTATAATCTTTAACTTCTTTTTAAAGACAATGTGATCACTTGCACATGTTGATATTTGGCATCTTTTGTGTTGTGAGAATCACAAAGACTGTGTCTACATGGAGACACCTCATACTCTTTAGCAACTTAGCATGTGAGAGTGATAGGCCCAGGCACAGAGAGAAGCTGAGTATAATTCATTGAGTTGAATGAATACTGTAGCATTATGTATGACAGGTTTTGTAAAGAAGACCTTTAAGGACAGCAAAGAAATATTTATCTAATGTTTTGAATACTGCTGCTTCCCACAGACAATTATGAAAATTATAAGGGGAATTATAAGCTTTTCATTTACTTACATTGTGTCTTGTGAGTGAAGTAAGGGGACTAGAAAAAAGATGTGTCATATTAGTAAGCCTTTAGCTTTCATGACTTTCAGATGTAACATTAATGAGATAAAATGAAGATTTGTCTTGGAACAAGCTCATTTAACATTTTCTGGTCTTTAAAGAGACTTACCTTGTGACATTTACAGTAGTTACATTCATTTAACATTTGTATTATTGTTTTTCAGCATAAGGAGATGTTTGCAGCAAACAGCAGGAAAGCTTTGTTTTATTTAAAGCAGGTGGTGTCTGTATTTTGGGCTGTAAATCTTTGATGTTCAGAAAGTTCATTGGTGTTGAATTCAGCCTAAAATTAAAGAAAAAAACATAAATGTATGTGTTCTCTTGTGGCATATGACGTCACAGACTCAGTTGTGGTGCAAGTGAGACCAAGTTTATTTTGCAAGCAGTGCTTTATACATCTTTATGCGGACGTTAGTTCCTGGGAACTGTCTATCCCGATAAGACAGCTATTTGCATGAGGCTGTCTATTCTACTTCTGTCCAATCCATAGCCATATCACACACCAGGTCAGTCAATGGGGTTGCTGATCACACGTTGTCCATGCGCTGGCTGGCAGTACACAACAGCTGTTTTTTAACTCCTTATCATTAACTCGGCTGCTTCAGCACATCCACAAGTCCTGTTTACTTCAGCATTTTTCTCTTCTGTTTATTACAGCAATCTGCTTTTGTCCCCATCCTCTACATTCTCTGGACATTCTGCAGAAAACAGTGCTTGGTCTCTATGATTAATTTTCATAAATAATCTAGCTACACTGAGGACAAGATCTTTCCTTTGACATAAGCAGGTGTTGGCTTTGGGTCTTACATATGTACAGCAGCTGTTGCAGATGTGTATCTGTCTATCTTAGAATCCTGGAATATTGTTCTTGCTGATCCAGCCTTGAAAGTATGTACTTAGCTAGTCCCATACTAGGAGCTGAAAGCTTAACATTGAATGTTCTGCTTAGGCCCAACTGAACTGTGACACTTTCTTTCCACGACAGCAATTCAAGTACAAGGGAGAGGCTGCCCATGAAAGAGAATTGCTTTTCCATTACTTTGGTCTATTTTCTTTAAACCTTCCAGCAGCATCCCTATGGGCTAAGTCAATGAAACAAAAACTAAGTGTTCATTTTCTAGGGCTGGCTGAACTGACATTGTGAACATCCTTTACTTTCCCATGTAAATCTTAGTTTCTGCCATTAATCTTCTGGTAATGATTACTTCTACAGGCACTATTCTAGGAAGATTCTGCAGCATGTATTTATAGTCTTGTCTCTGCTATGTATATGCTTAATCACCTTTCTTGCACAAGAACATTTTCCCTAAACTGTTGACGTGGTCTGCAAACTGATCTCATAATGCTAACAATTTCTGATATTTCTCAGAAGCAGCTGAAGAATTAGGGATTATGCTGAAGACTCCCAGGTCTCTTTCTGAGGACTACTCCAAATTCCTTTTTGTCCCTGTCAAAATAGTGGGAACGTAATCTGTGTGTCCCACTCCAGAAAAAGTGGAATCTTCAGATTGTACTGTTGCATTAGGAGACAGTGGTGCTGTATCTTCAAGCAGCAGGTTCCCAACAGTATAACTCTGCTTTGTAGTCATGGAGAGGGATTATACCGTCATAAGCACTGAACAAATTCTACTTCCAATAACACCAAAATTACTCTTTCTTTCTGCCACCTGGCATCATCTCGTTCTGTCTGTATGTGGTATTTGCACTACTTCACTGCATCCTTCTCTTGTCAGGGCTGCTTCTGTTCCCTGCTGTCATCCTGTTGCAGTCACAGTTGTTTTGGATATGGGAAATGCACTATGTTGCTGCTGGCCTTTTCTCAACTCCAGATATACAGAAAGATCACCGAACTTCTGATGTGTTTTTTTCCAAAGAAACAGTTGAATTCTTAGAAAACCACTGGTTTTAAAGGGAGGACAGTCTTGTGTTCTTGGTTAATTCTGCTGTTAGAGAATTCAAATTGCCACAGGCAGCAGAGACAGAATAATTTTGACCACTTTGAAAAATCATGGCCTCCATCTGTTTTCCCTTAGATTTCAGTTAGTGTACCAAACCAAGGAATGGATACTCTGTTATGTAAATAATCCTGTGGAGTTAGAACTGCTTACACTAGCAAAAAAGGATTTTGATTTTAATGTGATAAAAAGCAACAGATATTTATCTGTAGCTAGTATACTGGTCAATTATATTTATTTTTCTTTAAAAATTACTTTTATAAAATGCACTGAAGACCTCCAGATTAAGCTTGTAATCCTGTCCATCATTGTCGGAGGCATATCTCCTGCCATCTAGTAAAAATGAAAGAGAGAAACAATTCAGGAAAACCATTCTATCAACACAGCATCCAGTTCAAGGCAACAGGTATTAGTTTTCTGTGTGTATAAGGGGTAGACTGGATGTGGAAAGAGGAGTAATTGTGCAGCTTCTTCCTACAGAATGTCAACACTGGCTTTAAAAGACAAGGCTCTGGCCCTGGCTCAGCTAACCTGAAAGTTACTGCAGTAACCCAGAGTTGAGATTTGCATTGCCCAGGCAATTAGTTAGATTAAATAGTTCAAATTCCTCATGTATTACTTCCAACAAAGAAATAACATGGCCTCTGGGTTCTGCTTATCACTATGGAACGAAAGCTAAAGTAATCCTGTACAGCTTTTTGTGCTCGTATATTGAGATTCAGCCTGCCTGACAGTACACATGTTGACAGTCAGACATTTACATAAGCTAGTTGCACAGACTCTTTCCACCATCAATGAAGAAGAAGAGCAAGAGACAGAGGTCTCCAAATACAATTAACTGATTTCTGCACATATTTCTCCCTCTTTCTCTCTCTCTTCATAGATGGTTTGATCTCATCTTAGGATGGGGTACATCATGCTCTGGAGGTGTTTCTTTTCCTCTGACTGGAGAAGAAAACTGGACAAGTAGCTTAGGCTAGATAACTGCTATTTAGCTAAACTTAGGCAAGATGAACTCCAGCCCTGCCTCAACTCTGCCATCTCAGAAATACAGTTAAACAACACCCTTACTAGTCTTCGTGATGGAATTGCTTAAGCCTTGTATGTGGAGCTTTTAGAGGGTGAAAAGTGCATAGCACAGGTCAAAGGAGGATATTTCATATAAAATCTCACATGCCTCAGTTTCTCTGTATAATGTACTCAGCCAAGTCACTATATCCTGCACTTTTCAAACATCTTTACATTCTGTGCAGTGTCTGTAAGAGTATAGATACAGATAGGGAAGAACATGAGACCTCTGAAAAATCAGTTCTGGGAGCTTGAAGTCAGCTCCATGGTTTGGTGTGACTAGAACAATAAGATGTATGCCTTATGTTTTGGAGTTTCTTGCCCTTGAGGTGCCACCCTCAGTTGTGTATGTACAGTAGAGGTATGTTGAATAATCTGGAATATATCTCCCAAAATCATAAAATTAGCAACATCCACCTCAATTATTTATTGCCAGATTGTTTTCATCTTCAGTGTATGATAGTTCCGATCACTTCTTTGTCTGGTGTGTTTTGGAAAAGAGTCTTGGTTTGAAGACAGCATTTAGAATGGAGATGAGGTCAAGGTAGCTATTTGTATGAGGTTATCTTATGACTAATGTAGGGTGAGAAAGGAGTCACATGATTATGATACCTAGCTATGAGTGGTCAGATCTTAAGCTGTGATTTTATTCCTCTGAGTTGATTTAATTTTGTGAATATGTGAGGTAGTTCCTTGTAGGGGAGTAGGAGGCACCATGAGCTGTTTACAGCTAGAGGTGTGAAAACATGCGATTCTTTGGCTAGAAAGCATATATGAGAGGAAAGTCCGAAGTTTATATAATCTTATGCAAGGTAAGATTTATGTAAGCTTTCTATAAATCTTAAGCTGCAGGTTATTTGGAGGAAGGTAGTGAGCATATGATTTCTTTTTCATTTAGCTATTTTATGACAATAGAGGAGTAATTCATCATCATCAGGCTTGTAAACAGAAGCAAAACTTCTGGCCAAATGGGTTCTCTTGTATAATAATTGTTTGTACATTAATATGTAAATATAGCCTATTTACTGGTGCTATTTGATTATAGAAAAAAGGTATAGTTCTTCAGAAATATCCCATGATCTTAGGTGGCAGGAAAAGATGAGGGTAAGATTGTTGGCTTGCATCTGAAATCTTTAATTCTTTGCAATTTTTGAAGCACTAACACACATTTTGCTTACAGAATCTTTTTTTTTTTTAATATCACAGCAACATTGTCCTTGTTTTTTCTGTTTTTTTAACTGCTGGTCCGTATTTACAAACCTCAAGTCTATATGGAAACTCTTCAGAGGAACAAGGAAAAAAATTACTGAAGTAATAGCAAATTCTAAAAGAACATCACTGTGGTGTGCTTTGTTGTGATGGTATGCTCCGCCACCACCCTGACCTGACCTTTTCCTGTAGCCCTGCTCAAGCGATAACCACCAATGGCAGTTGTGATGTATGCGTCTGGTCAAAATGGATTTAGGGAGACAGATAATAGCCTAATAGCCAAGGTCTAATTTATGTCAATCCGCCCACCTAGCCACAGTGCTTGTCAATGCCCATCTCAAGCCATATTTGGAATCTGTAGTATGTATGCAAATATGACTATGAGTCAATCATCTCACCTTATAAATAGTGAGCAGCCCAAGAGCCCTTTAAGCTTTCCTGCACAGCAGTGGGCTGCACGCCAGTATCTTCCCTTGAGTTAGGGATGCCTCTCAAGGCTACTCCTCGAGGCTGAGAGATTCCTTGCAGCAACAGATTCTCAGGAAGCATGCTGAAACTTTGAAAAATCTTAGCTGAGTGATATAAAGGATTGATTGTGCACGTATAATCCTTTAGACATAAACCATTGACGCAGTCTGTGGCTCAGTCTGGGCCAGCCACACCTAGAGTCCTCTCTCAGAAGGAGTTTAGAAAGGAAGGGGGTCCTCCCTGAACTTCATGACTCAATGGGACGGTCTCCCTGACAGTTTTGTCTGATCCTGTTCTCTATGCAGTAAATAATCAAGTGTACCTTGCCATCAAATCTTGTTAAACCACTGTCTCATTTACCACTGAATTTTGTTAAATCACTGGTTTATATCAATAAAATATATTGTTGCTTCTCTCTTACAAGTGAAGTGCATCACTCCTTCAGTGACACTGGTAAATTTAGAAACCTAACAGAAATTTGTAGTACAGTTTTGTAGTACTGCTAATAGAGCTGTAGAAGTCCATATGATTGTACTTCTTCAAGCGTGGTCCTTTTTATCCAAGATGTCAGTGTGACAGGATTTTACATATTAGGGCCTTCACTCTTGTTTCAGTGGGCCCAATTCTGGGGTTCAGCTGCAAATCTAATGCAAACTACATGGACTAGGAAAGCAGAAGTAGTTTTCAATCAATCTCCTTATTCCTTTGATTATCGACTACCTGCTGTTGGCCTACACTAGTCTTCAGCCAGCACAGATTCAAAAGCATGGAGAAGATATAACTTGCTGCAATTCCATAAAGCTATTCTGATACCTAGAATAACTGTGGAAGAATCATTTGCTGCTCAGCTTGCCTTTCACTGTTGCAATCAGAGAATCCTATGACTGGTTAAATTCACCTCAGGCCTACTGTGTATACGCCTCCAAAATATCTTGATTTCAAGT
>Ga0181612_121051_pt1 | contig 12684 bp, 10 predicted proteins | sample HoacroProtozoa21_FD_119630 | JGI IMG/M metagenome (GOLD analysis project Ga0181612, IMG submission 119630) | Hoatzin crop microbial communities from Cojedes, Venezuel. Combined Assembly of Gp0051906, Gp0051904, Gp0051908 | reverse complement strand
TGTAACTTTTTATGACTCAGACTCCCTGAGATTTTCAGTTTGAGTTTCAGATGCTGGGATCTATCTACAGCTGCTGGCTTTACTGTGAGCAATTTTAAAATTACTTCATGGAAACAGACGTATTCATAGGAAAGCTAATCCATTTTTGACCTTCTGAACTTTGAAGACAGTCCTCCACCATGCTAGAGAGAATACATTATTCCCAGGCTACCAGAATATCTTTCAGGCTTCGTCCCATGTTGTGGTTTCAGCAGAGTAGCTGGAAATACAGTTAATGAGAAGACAGGACCAAAATACATTGTAGTGTTGATGGTACTTTCTAATAAGTACCACCAGAGGAAAGTTGTAACTCTGCGTTCTATGTTGTAACTTGATGTATACATACCCTGCAGCTCCTTGCAGCATATTCACTCTTGCAACCTAGATGCAAGGTAACAGAGAAGTCTGATTTCTTATTCAAAAAGAACCTCATGTGCTATGGCAGAATTATAATTGCTTCTTTTTCAAGCAAGTTTCCTTATCTGTCTGCAACAGTTATATTCTGTATTTTTGTTTTAGGCAGTCGTTTTGTATTACACAAAAATGTTATGGCATCTGTCCGCATTATATGGGTTTCCTTTTTAGTTACATGCATAAGGCAGGTCTATACCTAGCTTTTCACCTTTCCCAGTAAACCATTTCTGGTCCCTCGGGACAACTCTATTATCAGAAAGATCAGTTGTCAAAGGCAGCTTATGCTCCTCCATCCCAGGGAAAGTAAATACAGCTTCTTTCTAAGGCACTTCTGAATCCTAAACCGTTTGCAGCTTTTTTCTGGAAATAATTCTCAGTTCCCTCGCCGCTAAATGGGATGACAAAATGGAAAAAAATGCACCATGAAAAGTAAGTTTGTTTGGATTGTTGTTTAAGGAGTTATTTGCAAATGCAAAAAGATGTGAGAAAATTACGTCCAAAAGTTACCTTCAGAAAATCCTGAGGTCAAATAGCCTTAGTGCTGCTCCTTGTGTATCTTTACAATGAGAATTTTAAGCGGATTCCTCCTGCATGGCAGTCCATAGGTTAAAGGTTAACAACTGACCAATTCCTTGGACAAGGTGTTATTCAAAATCAGGTACTTAAAACATTTGCTAGAGGACTTAGCCATTATAGCTGTTTGCAATCAGTGCATTTTCCAGCAGGGAAAGTATTTAGGGGAACAAAAAGAGTGCGGAGATGGGGAATTCCAGAAAGCCTGTCGCCATATAAACTAAAAACCACCATTAGAAGCTGAGCTTTCTTTACAAAAATCTGACAGTATCCAAATACGTTGTGTGGAAATCATGATCGCTAGAAAGAGATGAGAGTGTTCTCCACAAATACTTTTGCTTGGCTCTCTTTAAGCTCTGTTTTCAATGTACACATGGGTTGTCTCTTCCCATGTTGCTTTCCTTTGATGTAGTTCTGCCTCTCGAGCTGACTTCTTTTTCAGAGCTTGTAAAGTAAGTGGTAATTTTACAGTCAGATCTGAATCAAAGGAAAAAGCTGTTGGAGGCTTCTGATCTTGCACTCTTCGAAGCAGTATCTCATCAGGGATTGGAGTTTACTTGGGGGAATCCTAAAATAATAAAAACGCTCCAGGTTATGTTGTCCTATTTTGAAGAAGACTTTATAATGTAGGTGGCCTGAAATATTCATATTGTTTAAGCAGCGAGTACAGCTGCTGGATCTCCTTTCTGATCTGGGTTGCAGACTTTCTTTTCTAGTTTTTTTGGTGTTCCTGGATCTTCTGGGTGTTGGAGCGATTGGCTGTTATGGACAACACCGCTATTTTCTTCATTGGATATGAAAATGTCCACCATGGCTTTGAGCAGGATTTCGAGAAGAAAAGACAGGCACTTCTACAGCCTTAAAGGACTAATACAGTTCTCAGGACTAATACTTTGTGTGTGCATAAAGATGAACATACTGGATTCCAGTAATACATTAAAAAAATGATAAATATGGGATTCCACTGCTGTTGGGAGGGGGGGTTGGGGTGGAGATGAGGAAATGTTAATTCCATCTTCTGCTAATTCACTAGTTCGATTCAGGGAGATAAATAGCTGGTGTCCTACTGGTTGCATTTTGGCTTTTCTGTGGCAGATCTGTGCCACAGCCTCCCGGTGTGTAACATAGCTTTTAGCTCTAAGGCAATTACGACGCTGAAAGTAAAGGCATTGTGTTTGTAAGGAAGAATAGGAAATGTTATATTTAGATATGTTTGGACAAAAAAGCAATACTAGATAGCAATGCAACACATACATTTTGGAGAACTGAATTTACAATTACGTGGATTCCTTAATGTGCTTGCTTTAACGTATACTTTTGTACTTAGAGGAATTTTGAAACCCCAATCAAAACAGCTGTGTCTCTAAAGAGAATAGAAGAAGAAAGTTTGAGCTCAAGCGTGATTCAAAGACTAACTAAACAATGATAGCCTTGTGTAGCTTTGAAAATATTTTAATCTTTTTTTTGTCTCAGACTCTTCTCATTGTGGAAATAAAATTCTCAATACGCATTTCAATGAGACTCTTTTAACCTGCTTATTTCTTCTGACTGCAGATGTGATAAAATTGACAGAATACCAGTCTTAGATATGACAGTTGGGAGCTGGTATCATCCCCCTGGACTTTGGCCAGTAGCCTTTGGTTCCATCCAGTTTTGAAAGGCACGCTATCCATTTTAAAAAGAACAGTACAAAAAAAGCTAGAGTGGCTGTTTAAAAGAAAAAAAGGATTTGTGGGAGCACTAGTAACAATACTTCGCTTCATTTGCTTAAAAATATTTTGCAGAGCAAGACATTCAAACAAAGAAACAAAGGAAATGGTAGAGATGCAATTTACCCAAAATCATATATATATATATATGTAGCAAAGAAGTGCTGAGACCAGAAACAATGGTTGGATTTTACAATCTGTAACTTGCTCCTTGTCTAAGCAGTTATTAACGGTGTTGAATAAGGTCAGTGTGCCCAGTCTAACCCAACACAACAGAACAAGAAGGGGGAATGTGTGTGGAGAAAAGATAAAAAGAATCTTCATCTAACAAGTATAAATGCTTTTAACCGGGTGAAATAGGACCCAGGTCTGGATATTCCAGCTCCCCAAACTTGGATGAAGATTTGGGTTCTATCACATAAATGCTTTTTATTTATTCTGTTATAATGACCTGTTATTTGGTTGAGGTTTATCTTGCTTTCTTATAACTGAGGAATGACCATCTGGAGATGAGGAATTAGAAACAGGGTTTTTTAATGTCTTCTATTACTTGAGTTATGAAGATGGTTTGGTAGGAATTGTGGCCTATGGTAAGGCCTGACAAGCTCAGGCTAAGCAGAATTTCTTACAGACTGTAGCTAAGATTGTAAAAGGTCTGGTTTTCATGTAATGTAGTGGATGGATGCTCCTGGGTTGATGGTTTTGATGTTGACCTCAAAGGGATAACATGCGTGAAATAATTTTTACTCAAGTATTTTTATTCCAGCCCAACTGTGGTTTTAGATAAAACACAGGAACGACGACAATTGTGCCATCCTCCTAGAGCAGAAGAGATCACTCCAAGGCAAATCAGGACTGCACCGCTCTTATTTGTCTAGCAAGGTGTTTCCTTTTCCTATGGGACAGCCAACTGTGTAGCCTGAGAGTGTGGCTGGAGAACAGGGAAGGAGAAGCTGTGGATTTGCAAAGAGAGCGGTGCCTCCTGTTGCCAGCTGCAGGGAAGAGGGAGGTAACACATCCAGCCCCCAAACGTGTTAGATCATACGGATATGTAGCATCCAAACACCTGTTCCACTGGTGAAATAGATGCCTTCCCAGATGAACTGCTCCACTCACCAAGTGATGCTATTTCTCTTGTAGATTTGTGGTCGTGGACAGGTAAAATAGAAACAATTTCCTATGTGCAGAAGACAAACTGAAAAAAAGTAGGAATTATGTCCCTGTTCTCACCCGAGTGAGATGCAGATATCACTTGCTTCAGTAGAAACCTCCGGGGCTATAATTTGTGTAAATAACATCCAAGATTCAGGATTTAGCTCTCCCTCAGATCATCCACGGCAGTCATATATTATCTTTGAAAAGTGAACAGGTGAAGAAATCTGTAGTATCCCAGCTCTGTCAGGAGCAGTTGTGTCCTCACCTCATCAAAATGCCTGTCGTTATAAGGCACCGACCGTGGCCTTTCTCTTGCGCTGTCACTTCAGTCTAAACAACAAACAAGAAGCCCTACATCTCCTTGCAGGCATGATTTGGGCACTATTTGAGCATATAGCTGTGGAGGTAACACATCCAGCCCAAACTTCAACACCGTGCAGATGGGCAACCTTTCTCGACATGCAGGTGCTCCTGTGATTTCTTCTAAACTCCCACTGATGTTTTAAGGAGCTTAAAAACTTTAAAAATTTGAGTTGGAGACCAGATCGTCCCGGCCCTAACCTTGTGGTCTTTGACATCGGTTTGAAAAGACTGGCTGTGCAAATAAATGGGAGGCATTTTCTGTGGAGCTAGGGACAAATCCTGGAATGGTTGGGCCAGATACCATGCAACCTGTGCAAGTTCTGCCTCTGAAGTCTTAGGGTGACCTCCTTGATAAGCCTGGGCTTCCCCTTGAGTCCTGTCCAGCCCTAAGCATGTTGTCTTTGCCCAGAGAACGAAGTATTTCCAAATGTGCTTATCATCAAAGCTATAACAAAACATTTCTTTAAGGCTATCCTTATAAGAAAGTGCCTTCATTTTGTTTTAAAAGGAGTGAAATTAATAAAGCAACGTCAGTTTTCACCAGTTAGGTCTTGCAGGTATTTTGCCTACTTTCTCCACTGTTCTTCCACGTTATGAGCGGTATTAAATCAAGTCAGGGATTTTTTTTCCTCCTTCAGCTCCCCTGCTCCCTGCCAGGGCTACTAAAATTATGTATTCTTTACTTCTTTCTAAGAAGATTACTAAGCCAGCTGACCCAAACAGCAGTGGCACCAATTAGACATAATTCAAAATTAATAACCACTATGATGATAACAAATCAAAAGATTGATTCTTTTGATGAGAGAATCATTTTAATTAATTTAATCCTTGTTGAAAGATCAGCTGTGCACAGCCCTGCTCACCAGTGGGGCCCATTTGTCCCTGTCTGTCCCCGTCACCTAAAGCCAGTGAATATGATCAGTAGCCAGCACTTAGGGAACAATAAGAAACAGATTGTACTGTCAGGCTTCATTAAAGATCATCATTAGTATTCCAATTTGGAAACAGTCAATCTATCCTAACCTTTTACCAATTCTTTTCGGCTGCTTTTGTGAAGTTTGGTTCAGCTGCAAAATGTAAAAACGCTGCGCAGGCTTTTTTAAAAAAGCAAGCTGGATCTCGCTGATGCCTGTCAGGCTGCAGCTTAGGGACAAAGCTCGGGGGAAATACGTGTTATGCAACCCGGCTCTAAATGATATCATGTGCAGCTGCTTATGATCAGAGTATTTATGGGCAATGAAACTTTCTTAAACTCGAAGCTTAACAATGATGAATGGAAATGAAATTGATATGGCACTTTCTTTCATCCCGCTGTTGAGGGTTTTTTTGGTCCCCAGGGTGTTTTTGCAGAGCTAGCTCGCTGGCCGGGCTCTCCCGCTCCTCTCCGGTGCGGGCGGCAGAGGGCTTTTTGAGCATGTTGATGAGGGAGATGGAATTTGAGATTTGTTTGCAGTTCACTTTATCTTTTCTACTGAGGTCAGATTGCTTTGTTTGTTTGTTCTTGATTCTGGTGGTTGGAAATAGTTATGGACAAACGGATTATAGGATTTTGGGTTATATTTCTGTACAGTCATCCCTTTATCTCAGTCATATCCTCTGGCTGCACAGGAGATGTATCTTGGATTTTAGTTTCCAAAACAGTTTGTCTGCCTGGCAATGATCTCATTATTTTAATATTCTTGACATTTATTATTTGCTAGCTTTCACAGTTGTCCAACCAGCCTCCTGAATATGGTGGGAGGGCATAAATCTTTCAGGAATGCTCTGCCTGAAATACCAAAAGAAAAATATAATCCTGTCCTCTTGAATAATGTCTTAGAAAAGTGCTGTAAAAAAAAAAAGCTGTATGAGTTTGGTTTTTTCTGACATGAATCAGGAGAGGTTTCACAGCGATTGCAAATGAAAGCAGAATTAGACCAGTGAAAGAGGGGAGTGAAAGATTAGTTTTCACATTTCTTTTTACAAAAAAAGGAACAACTCTCTCTGCAAATCTGAGTAACAATTTAAAATGTTATGATTACTGTAACAGAATGACAAAACCAAATAAAGTGTTAGTGTAGCCTCTCTGTAAAAGCTCAAATAATTTTCTACAGTTAAGTACTACTTTATTTTCTGGATGTTTTATACAGTTCAGGAGCAGTGGGGATAATTATTTGCAATAACTGGTTGCTCATTCCATCCTCAAGAAGATTTCTGCTGTGTAATTCCATGAATAAATGGGTTTTTCTATAAACAAAAACTGTCATAATAGAAGTAGATACTTCATAAGGAGGATCTAGCTGAAAATCTAGTCCTGCCACCCTGCCATCTTTAAAGTTTTCCAAAACCAACCCAACAACAGTGAAAACATTATTTTTTCCCAGTCAGCTGCATTACTATGGAAGAAAAAAGATCCTTTAGTAGATAATTGCAGCTGAAACCAATGTTAATGAAGATTCTGTGTGAACTTGATCAAATTTCCCTTACTTTTATGCTTGCTATTGATGGGGGAAAAAAAAAAGCTCAGAGGACTCATTATTCTTCTCTGACAAAATACAAAAACTTAATTTGCTGCAAAAATATGATACTGTTGTAACAGAATTTCAAATATTTTGCTGTATATTTTTTGCTGTGTATAAGTCCTTGTATCATTTTTCTCTTTGACAAAGTAGCTTTAGTCAAAATTCAAAAGAATTTATAGTTTTTCTAGGTTAGTACTTATTAATTGCACTGGCATTGGCTACATAAGTAGCTACATATATTACATTAATTAGCAGCATATATTGCAGTGGTAATATGTATCTTGATATGAATGCAGATTGAAAAATTCTAATATCCCACTGAAGAATGTCAGTCTTTCAAACTACTAATATTCTGTGGGTCCTTCCTCTTTACAATTGATTTATAATTTTCCAGTGACTGCTTTGATTATTTTGATAGCTTTGCACATGACAAACCTGTTACGAAAGGAAGGGCAGAGGGAGCTGCTCCATCTTTTTATACCAGTGCAACTGAGTTCCAAAGTATTGGCTCCGTAAATGCTTTTCAGTCTTTCTTTTTGATGTGCATCTTCTCAGTTTCAGTTTTCTTTATTTTCCTTGATTTTGCTGTGACTTTTTCTTTTACCACTTGACTTTTACCCGTTTCTTCTCTTTTTTATGTCACACACATTCATCAGAAAAGTATGCCTTCAGGAGAAGGTATATATACACTGTGTTACTACCTTGATATTTTCCAATTGATATTTTTAGTGGATCTAAAATTTTTTTGAAGGGCTTTGTAAGAAAGTGGCCACAGTGACAGGCCCTCTGTGTGCTGTGACTCCCTTGAATTCGGTGGAAGTTGTTCTCGGGTTATGGCCTCAGGTTTACACCGGTCCAAAATGAAGGTTCTGCTTGCAAGAGCAGTTCCCCCCTCCCTGCCCTCAGCAGCACCATCCCACTTGTCCTCCTCTACCAGGATGTTTTTAGCCACGTGTTGAGACAGTGTAGAGATCAGCCTGGCTGATCCATTTTTTGCAGGTTTAGTTTTCACATTAGTTAGGTTTTCATTCATATGGGAATGTGTCAGGGTGTGGTAGGAATGTGAAACCAGAAACAGAAGCAGGGTACCTCTTCTTTTGTCAGGAAAAACCAATTATTTTATGATCATCATTATTTCCCATCTTATCAGGTGTTTGTAAAGGTGATTATTCTACTAGTATGTCTTCTATTTATTTTTTTACCTAATTGGAAAAACTACTTGAAATGGCTCAATTTATTCTTTTATCTGCCTTTAAAGAATCGTAATATTTCTTCATGCTGGAGATGAACAAAGGAGCAAAAATAAAATGTGCTACATGATTGTGTGATTTCTTGGCAGCACTTCAGTCTTAATGCTTAGTATGCTGAAATTTGAAATACAGAAAAGTGAATGCGGAAATGTATATTAAGATAGAATGCAGTTGACTAAACTATTAGCTAGAAATGCTCATAAAATAACAGTGTAAAATAATGGCCACAGATATCATCAATGATTTCTACAATTTCTGTATATCTCTATGAGTATCCATATTCCCAAGGAACAAAATGAAGAGGCTCAAACAGGAAAAGACTAGGAAGTGCCACAAATAGATGACCTACAGAATTCAGTTAAAACATTTTCCTGATCAAGAACTATTTCAGCACAAAAACTTCTCCGCTGATGTGGCTACACTAGATTCTGTGAGATCTTGTGCAACGCCACCGTATGCTGTGCTTGCTGTGTGCTACCGCTGGTAAAACAGCACCCGTCCCGCGTAGCCGCATGCTCTGACGGTTTCTCAGCACTGTGGTATGCGATGGGATCCAGACCTTGAGTAGTGCTGGGGAGGTTTCAAAACTGCCCCATTCCTCAGGCTCTGCACAAGGTGAGAGCCTGGTTAAAGTCAGTATCCTGCTAACAACAGACTTTCCTTCATGCCAAACAGTTGACTTAGCCTCAGTGTGCTAGGAAAAGAATGATGTGCTTAAAAAACCCTAAATTATTGCACCAAACATGGCAATCTTTATTGCCCCAAACTGCTCATTTACTTCAGTGACTGTTTTGTTTGGGTGGTGTTAGTGGTTTACTTTGCAAAATGCCTTTTCACTAGGGTATCCGGTTGGAAGAACGGCTGTGAAATGAATACTCTAAAATAAACAGAATGTGACAGTGGGAATACATTTTACAGGGGAAATTTGAAGGAGGAGGCTGCCCCATCAGAAGGGATCAGAACAAATCTGTTGAAATGGTTACCATGAAAAAATAATCATTTATTTTTTTATTATTGTTCAGTGGTTATTTCCTTTACCTCTTTCACGCATTTTAAAGACATGCAGCCACTGTTTCTACCTCATGTAAAATTTGTAATATATATTTAGAGGTGTAAATGAATTGACATCCTAACATGACTTTTTCTGATGCCTTTGAGTCCAGCAGTTTGTTTATGTGCGGTACAGATAAGTACAACAGACCAAATGCTAGCACTTCCAGAGCAAGATGAATCAGCAGAGCTTGAGGAGAGAATTACGGGGAGAAACCAAAAGCCTTTACTGATGCTAAAAAAAAAATCTATGAAACTAGAGTTTGCCTGTGTAAATTTGCCTCCTTTTTGGTTTAGTTTAGAAGTTGTACTTTTGGCTTTTTGATCAATACCAGGATCTTTTATTCCCCTGTTGAAGATGACATTAAATTGTGGGCGGAACTTTTAGTCTTCATTTCCAGTAAGGAATTAATTCCGTTAGCAATGAGGTTTTGTCTCCCCCAAAAATTCAGTACACTGGCATCCTCTAGCACTGCCTTTTTACTACAGACTTAAAGTCTCTTGATAGGCTGTGCCTGTACTGTGTTACACAGTCACTTTTAAGATGTTGAAAACAACAGCGAAACATGTAAGAAAGCAACTTGATTTATTTTATTTTACTCTCAAACCCAGCAAGGGCTCCCTTCGCTATGGGTGAGAGGCTACTGCCCTAACCGCTGCCTTGGTGAAATCAGTATTCAGCGTATTTGTTACCCGTTAATACCGACTGCAGTCTGGAAGAAGTTTGCAGAGCTTTATGTCGCAGAGCCATTACTGGGTGCCTTTGGAAAGATCAACTCGGATGCGCTTGGTCTGCTTTTGAGTCCAGCCCAGGGAGACCTGAGCACTTATAAATGGCACAGGACTCCAGAGCGGTTACGGGTGATCAGCACCTTCCAGGATTTGGTCCCCAGCAGCACTGATAAAGCCACTTCCTTACACTTAGGGAATATTTGCTGTCTTTTTTTTTTTAAGCGTTTTTTTTTTTACTTTCCCCCCTTTTCCTCCCTTTTGCCTTCTTTATTTCCCTCCCAGCCTGTTTTTCTTCTTAATTTTTTTCCTTTTTTTTTTTTTTTGGCGTTATAGATATTTGCTGTGCATGTAGAGGTTGAGGAAGATATATTTATTTTTAAAACTGTAACTATAGGTGGGTTGCCAAGTGTAATAATGAAAGAAAGAGTAGAAACTATCCTTTAACTGGAACGGAGGCTTTGCTTGGACTTGGGCTGAGCTTGCTTTATGTCGAAGACCATCTGCTTCATAGATGCTTCAATCCAAATTAGAACTGCACTGCCCTCCTGCGTCCAAAGCAGAAAAATCGTGTGCGAAAAGGAAAAAGATTCGGGAAACGCATCCTCAGTACAGAGGAAGCATCTAGTTTTGTAGCATGAATGTTAACAAAAAGATCAAAATTATTCCTGTGCCCGGCTACTTAGAAGAGCACGTAATTAAATTAATTTAGCCTTCTTAGGGTGGGTTCTGCTCACAGTTTCACCCACAACATGCAGAAAAAGCAGATAGTCCAATCTGTTCGGAGTGGTTTTTCCAACCATGCGTTCATTGCCCAAACATTCTGGAAGTTCTGCAAGATGCTCTGCTTTTCCAGGCAGCCAGTTCAGCCTGCAGTGAAGCCTTGTGTAGACTCTCGGGATCCTGACCATTTTATAGCTGTTTGGATTTCAAAGCCATCACTGAAAATACGTCCAGCAGTAAAAAGCTCCCAACGCAGATGCGAGGTTGCCCAGTTGTATCTTCTGACCATCCCAAATGCTGGGTTCAGCAAATTCAGATATTTCTGGAAAGCAAAAAGGAAGGGCTGAAGCTGAAACCTCTGAAAAATCAGAATGTATGACAGAGATGTCCGTGTAGCCCTCTTGTGACCCCTGCCAGAGCCGGTGACAGGGTTCAGCTGGTGCACTCCAGCATCGGCTGTGTCGGGTACAGTGACATCAAGCAGACCGGAGGCTAATTCGAAGGACTTGGCAGAGCTGGCCGGGGACACGAAACGCTGGGTAGCAGAGTGTGTCCCCGGGTCATGGCTGGGTGGGCTGGCAGCCCCTTCCCCGAGTCCGGCTTGCAGCAGAGCGGGCTCTTGGAGCAGCAATAGCTGTGAACGGTCCTGCCCCCCCGCCTCCGCACGGGCATGGCAGCTCCATCCATCTGCTGGTGTCAAAATAAAAAGGTTCCGGAGCATTAGAAAAATGAGGTCTAGACCAGCCTTTTCATGAAAGGCTAGGAATAAAAGGAGCAACTAATTTTAAAATGAGAACTGTGAGCTTAAAAGGAAATTTGGTGGCCTGCAAGAGTAAGTAAGTAGTATGGGAAAATCTACGTGAATATATAGAAAGTTGTTGCTTGTTATGGGGTGCCCTCTGGTGCTGTATACAAACCAGGGGTTCACTGGAGGGTCACGCACTTCCCCATTTACGTAGCTGAAGCCACGTATTGAGTCGGACTTTCCTCCCTCTATTATGCCATTATATTTTGGTAATTTCTCTTCAAAACCAGCTGGTTCCTAGAAGACAAGGACAGAGACCTCTACCTAACAAAACAGAAATACAGCATGCAGGCAGTGAAAGTGGGAAACAGGAGACTGAACACAGAACTTTCTCCAGCGTTGCTGATAAGGGATAAACAGGACAGCTGCTGGGGAGGACAGACTTGGGATAAAATAGGAAAGCATCTGGTTGCACCAGGTTTACTGTAATGGTAATATCAAAGTAGTAATTATCATTCCACACAGAACTTTCCATGGTTTTACAATCACATATTTCTTCTGGGGGACAAAAGTGCATACAATACTGGTAAAAGAATTGTTTATTTTCAGCTATTTCTAAGCATGGAAGCTGAAAGTCAAAATAAGCCACTACTTTTAAAGCCACTGAGATGCAATTTTAATTTTATTGTATTACTATATATCCAACGAATCTGCTTGGGAATTACATTCCCTGTTGGCTCAAATCCTACTCTGGATCTGGGTCTAGATTTGGTCTTGAGCTTCTCTGAGTGTCACATTGTTCATTTTTGAGGTTATAAAGTTCAGAAAGCAGAACTTCAGTACACAAATGATACGGCCATTAAAAAACCCAAGTCATATCTACATAAAACCATGGTTAAGAAACAAAAATGCCTGATTAATTATCAGCAAAACTGCATAACTGTCTTCAGTGTGCTCTGAATGTTGCCAAAGTTATGGACCAGTGGTTGGGAGAACTTGAGCAAAGCAGTAAATCTCCTTCCTGCTCATGTAACTTGGACAACAGCTGCTGAGCATCTGCCTCAGCTTCCAGCTGTACGACTTGGCTACCAGTGAAAGAGTTCCAGTAAACAAGCTGGGCGACCTGAATTTGTACCGATGTGTGAGCATCAATGAACACTAAAGCTCAGTTTGCAGAGGCAGGTGACCCCTAGCACCAAGTGAAACATCAGAGGAATTACTCTGAATTGTGACAATTTGTAAGGATGCACAGGGATTATTCCTCTGGGAAAAGAACTCCAGAATAATAGCATGCTCAGCCTGAGAGCAAAAAATATTATGTTTATATTAGTGATTTCTCAGGAGCAGATCAATAAACAGAAGCAAGAGATGCAGAAGCTCTTACATCTACACTGCATTAAGTTCAAGAGGTTTATACGCTGGATCGGATTTAG
>Ga0181612_175084_pt1 | contig 12685 bp, 12 predicted proteins | sample HoacroProtozoa21_FD_119630 | JGI IMG/M metagenome (GOLD analysis project Ga0181612, IMG submission 119630) | Hoatzin crop microbial communities from Cojedes, Venezuel. Combined Assembly of Gp0051906, Gp0051904, Gp0051908 | reverse complement strand
GTCCTGGTGAGGTTGGGGAGCGTCGGGTGTGGGGTGCGTGCCCTGGCCCGTGGCCCGCTGGGTGCGGTCTGCCGGACCGCGGCTGCTGTCCCGCTCCGGGGCCTGGGCCCCGCGGCCGCTCAGTAACCAGCTGCCTCAGGCTCCCGGATGGGCCACGACGACAGCGTGACCCCAAGGCAGGGATCTCAGCCTGGGGCCGTCCGGCGACCCCCTGCGCCAGGCCCTGGAGCCCTCCTTGCAGACCAAGAGCTGGCTGCTAGGAGCTGGTCTCAGCATGGAGAGAGCCACTTGTGAGCCCCCAGAAAATGCGAGCCAAATGCGAATACCTCCCTGGAGGATCCTGAAAACTGCGGGAAGTGATCTGACTCCTTCCTTCGCCGCCGGTGAGGAAATGGCTGTTACAGCTGCGTCAGGCATTACCTGGTCCTGGAGGTGCTGCCTTGGTGCTGCCCACTGCGGTGACCCCCGTTCCCAAGCAGTGCCAGCTCCTCGGGACAGCACGGCCGGTCATTTCTGCAGCGCGATTGCTTCGTGAGGCGCCGAGCGCTGGAGGGAGGGCGGGGGACGGCATGAGAGCGGCAGTAGCCTGCGCTTGCTGAGCATCTGAGGGTCCATGAGGGACACGGGTAGGGTGGCACGAAGTGAAGTGTGAGAAGCAAGCTTCTTTTCTCTTTTGCTCTCGTTGCTTTCAAAATTCCCGAGATTTGTAATCCAGTTTGGTGTGAAAGTGGAAATCGCTGTGGTCACTAGATGGCAATAAAGAATCAGCGTGCTCTGCCCTGCTCAACAGGGAAAGTTTGTAGGCGCTCGGCCTAGATTTGCCCTGGGAGAAAGAACTGGAAGATACTGGTGCGACCATGAAAGTAAGCGTGCAATCATTCTGCTTGGTAATGAGGATTTTTTTTGTTATTGGCTGTTTCTTAAAAAAAAAAATAGATAGGTTGTATTTACCAAGCCGAAAATCATTATCACATTACAAGTATAGTTCAAAGTAAGAAAAGGAAGCTCAGTCTTCCCAGGAGAGGTACTCAGAGAATATGGCATCATGCTCCTGAAACACTGCTGATGTTTCCAATACACTGGGATTTCAGCGTTTTACCCCGAAGCTTAAGCATATTTTTATTCTTTAGCAGTGGCAGGAGGCAATCCATTTCTGTATGACTCCCCTTCCCTGCTAAAAGCTTACCTACGTGCCTCTCCATACGTTTTTTTTTTAAACAATCTGTCATCATAGTGAAAACTTTAATGCAAATCTGTGACATACCAGAGTGAAGCACATCTTGTCTTTGTCCATCTCCTAGCTGCTGTGTGCTGGTGGCTTCTCCTCCACTACACTGTGTGCTGTGTGTATCTTAATTTTGCTTGAAGGTTAATCTCATTTGAAGGCGGGAGTTTTGTGTGTACAAAAAATTGCAAAGCCAGCTGGCATATCCCACTCCCATATACTGTTGTGATTCGAAAGCAGCGTTACGGGAAGCAGAAGGAACTAAACGAAGAAATTAAACTGACAGTATACCCTGCAGTGAGCTGATGGGGAGAAGCTGAATGACCTGTTTTTGGATTTGCCCACTGCTGCTTCTCAGTGGTTCTGTTGCAAAGGACAATGAGGGATCTCAGTACTTATTGCTGCCTTCTATGGGATGTGGAGTTTCAATAACCCAGAGGGTAAAAGCTGTCTGTTAAGAGCCAGCACAAGGCCCCCATACCACTCAAGCATGTTTAAAGAAAAAATAAGCAGCATATTTTTTACAAACCATACCCAGCCACGTAACTTGTGTAGTGCCTCGTGGTTGACAGCTCTTCATTTGCTGTTGAAGGCCTTTCTGGGTTGCTTGAATTGAGTCACACTGGGATAAAACTTGGCAGAAACTTGAGCCCAACTACTTTTTTGATTATTCATAAAAAACTCACAAAAACTAAACAAACTAAACTATTAGATAGATGACTGGGACTGGTCATCTCCTGTGGCATATGAACATTTATGAACATTTTTTCCCAGCAATTCAGAAAGAAATGCAGTAAAAGTGCAAGTAAACAGTGGGGGAGATGATTGAGTGTTAGAAGTAAATTAATTGGGTGACTGCCTGTAAGGTCAGAACTGTGCATTTCTTTGAAACCAGAAAGGCATGTTTCCCGCAGTCTGCAGGTCTAGATGCTGTCTTTGGATGTTTGCAGAAGCGATGCGGCTACTCAGATCAGTTCGTATTAACAGCTGTCAAGAACAATCTTGTTCCCTAGAAGACAGAACAACATCTTAAAAGGATAGCAGCCTTATATATTGCTGTGCATCCTTATGTGTCATGCCATTTCGTTCTTGAGGCACTGCTGGCAGATTCCTGCTTGGATTTAATGCAAACTCTTTAATGCAGGCCCCTTACAAGGTGCGGGTAGGGAGCAGGTTGATAAACATGTCAGTCAGTCAGGCCAACAGCTTGGTTTTAAAAGAATAAATCAGTAACATTTTCTTGGTGTTATAAAAAGGTGGCATGTCATTTCTACACCATGAAGTTTAATGCTAACCAGTGTGACGGATGATTGCAAAGGCTTGGCAAGCCCACGGAGATAGTTATTGGAAAGACGTCCAAACTGGCTGCTGGGAAGTTGCACTTGTACCCATCAGTGTGAGAGAGGAAGCCGGAGGTCCGTGGTGAATTCCTCAGTGGCTGACTGGACTAAAGATATGCTTAGCCCTTCTCAGGGTTACCCTGAGATCAAGCCTCAGTGCAGCTTGAGTGGATCATGACAGTGGCCGGGTCCTGCGAAGACAGTAATCACTGGCTGGATTAGTCCAGAAAGCGGGACTGGGGGCAGTCCTGCAGCTGAGTGCGAGCAGTGTCCTGGTGGTACCTCCTGTGGAAGTGTTCACCTCTGTGGGGAAAGAAAGAGAGTATCAGGCTACCCTAGTCTGAATCAGAGGCTGTGACTGGCTCCTAAAAGGCTTTTCAGCGTGTTTGATCTGCTGCAGTGCACATGTTGTGATCTAGGGAAAAATGGGGAAAGAAACTCATCAGTATTTGCAAATCAGTAGACCAAGTTGAGATTAATCTCCTGGAGCTGCAGATGCCTGCAGAGGAGACAGCTGCAGTGGTGTAGCTACCTCAGGCCTTTCAGACCCATCAAGGGCTCTGGCCTGTGATATTTTGGCCCGCTTTAGATGTTTACTTCAGGGTGAGGCAGGCTGTGTCCTGGAAGTGCCTGGTTTTCTCTGTTGACTGCAAAAGGTGTCTCAGTAATAAGCTCAGATGTAGACCTCTGCGTGTCTGATGAATCACACCAAAAATACTACAAACATTTGAAAGAAGGGAACTGTTCATCTCAGTCATTTCCTAAGACCAGGCCTTTCCACGTCAAGGCAGGTGCCTTCTTAGATAAAGCAGGGAGGAAATAAATGAGGGATAATTTATCAGTTACAGGTTAATGAGTCAGTAATTATGCTTGTGTGAAGTCTTTATGACCAGAGTAGGTTTGATGGGTTCTTTTCAAATCATACTCATCCGCAAACTGTTACACGAAGTGCGCAGTACTTTTCCAGTGCAGCTGGGAGAGGCTGTGCAGCCAAATAGCCTGGCTTTGCTGTTTCTGCTTTACTTCAGCCTCATGCAGTTATGTGCTTAATCAAAGAATTAATGGCAAATTTAGGATATTGGTCAGTGAGGTGCTGTGCACACAGCTAATGGGTTGTGCATTTTGTCAGATTTCTGCCTTCATTATTTGCTTGTGGTGGATCTGACTGAGCAAGGGAATCCCTTCACACAGTTCAGGAACATTGTTTTATGCTCACAGATGCTTGCAAATTAAGGACAAACGTCAGAAGTGGAATAACCACCATAAATATTCTATGTGGGCATCATAGCAGAAGCAGGTCTTTAGAAAGGACTCAAATATGGTTGGAGCAGAGATTTTATAGAGAAGTTGTGGGAGGGGGAAGTTAAATCATGCCTGAAGTGTCACACTGAAATGAGTATGCCAGAATCTGAGGAGGGTCTCATTTTCCTGAATATTTCTTACACAGAGTGCAGGCAGTCAGAGAGCCCTTATAGATTCTTTTTCTTCTTAATGAAAAACATGTAAATAATTTTCATTTTTGGGACCCTTGAAGCAGGCAGCGGCGGCAGGTGGAATGCTGATGTAGCAGTGCAAGGTAGAGACGGCTGGAGACTCCTCACAGCTGGTTCTGACACTGGTGATTTTTGGGGTGACAGCACCCATTGATACCCACCACCAGTGGCATTTTTGGAGCAGAGGTCTAGTCCTTTCGAGGCAACAAAGCAGCTCACTACCAGGTCACAGTCTGTGTGCCATTTTGCATGGCTACAATACAAATCATTTTATCATGGCATTTGGCTGAATTGACCACATGGTTTGTGAAGGGGGTCCACTGAGGTGGCTAAGGAGGTCCTTGCCGAGGGATGGTCACCCCTCCCAGTGGCACAGGGACCACATCAGGGGAAAGAGTGCAGATCAGCAGGTCATTAAAGACGTGTCATAGCAAGTGTGAATGAGGGACAACAGCAGTTAAGATATGCCTCATTTGCAAACGCTTGTCTCCATAAACTGTGCAAGTTCTCCACACGTAGGCTGTGTGTCTACATGTGTATAATATTTACAGATGCTTGAAAACACATACATATATCCAGTGTGGCCCCGGACAGCGAGGACGGCAGGGATGGGTGGTGGGACACATTCCCCCTCCTGCACCCATGCTGGCAAAAGCTGGTGTGTTTCTATCTGCTCTTCCATGTTTTAGTGAAAGGTTCAGCTGCTCCATGCGAGAAGGAGTGTTTACTGGCTGAGAGCATGTACCTGTGCATGATGTTGGGTCTCTGCTTAGCTAGAATCCTCAGAAGAGGATTTTATATATCACTTTCTGTGCTACTGTATGGATCAAAGAAAGAAAGTTGTACAAACTGGTTTACGAAGACATCAACAACATAACATCACAAGAGGATTGTTTAATCTCATTTTTTTCAGACACAATAACTGTAAATCAAAGGGCAAAAATCATTCTCTTTAAGTAGAAGTATTTTACCAAACTTCATTGAGGAAGGGTGTATGGAATATTTTTCCAAAATCTGTTGCAGAAGACACTTTATGTTAAATACCAGTTAGACTTGCTTAAATTACTTTCTCAATCACTGATGCATCGTGAAGATATATAATATATATATATATAAGCGTATTTTCTGAGATATCAAAACCTGTAGGCGTGTATTTCCAGTCTGGAGAGGGCAATGAAATGTGACAAAATAGGATTTTAAACTGAGTTGCCTACACATTTTTTTTCTTGCAATACCAAGCAGATAAATGTAAACACACATCATAACACATAAAAATGAATCCCACATTGAATATTTTGTTGGAGAAGCAATAAACTGCACTAAAAATTGAAGAATGGCAAATATATTTTTATTTAAGCATTTATTTTTATGGCATTAACAAATTGAAAAATATATGGAAGTATGCAAATAATTTCATAGAGACATTAAAATAAAATGAACAATATCTAGTTGCTCATTCTTCATGGAGATTTTGTGCTTCAGTATTGTGGACATTATTAAAGCACATATAACATGGCTGGTAGAAACACTGGAAATAGATTTAATTCCTCAAAAGCCTGAGCTTTCACTATATTTCCCTATTGAGAGCTTGAACTTTCTGAATGTTGGAATAAATCTGCTTAATGTTGCTTTTATGACATACCTTTATGCATGCATATTTTATTATAAGAGGTGTGATTGGATCTTCTTTATATATTTTTCTTTAAAGTTTTATGTAAAAAGTCAACGAAGTAGTGTAAACTGTGATAAGTAGAACCTTGTATTAAATAAACTTTACCAAAGTATGATTGTCTACAGTAGGAGTTCAAACCGTTTATTGTGGACTACTTCTAGTTTAAAAAATGGCACTCTTGTCCCATTGCTGCTTGCGTTTTCAAAGTCACTGTGGTGTCTGTGGGGCAATCGAACTGCCTCTGCCGGGGCAGTGACCCCTGCGGGCTTGCTCTTCCCTGCTGCTGGCAGGACCCTTGGGATGTGCCAACGCTGCTGGGAATGCAGCTGTGTGCCAGCAGCATTCTGGTGTCCCAAAACGGGTGGAGGCGGGCACGGGGAGCCACCCAGACCCAGCGATGAAGGTGAACGTGTGGATGGAGAGTCACCCCCGTTGTCTGGTGAGTTGTTCTTGCTGTGCTGTGGCCACTTGTTAAAGCACCTATTTATCACCTTTCAGCATCAAGCTGCCCTAGCTGGAAGTGAGATGGATAGGACAGCTTGCTGGTTTATTAGCTTTTAATACTCCAGCTGCAATTAGTTCCAATGAGTTTACTTACATTTGTAGTTTACGTTTTGACTCGGTGAGGGGAGGGGGGAGAAAAAATCTCTTCCTCTGTTTTATGAAGGAGCCTTATGAAGGAGCCTGTCCAGGAATAAGGCAGATGGAAGAGGCCATCTCTTCTGCTTTTCTTTCATTAATTATCATTTAACATGTAAGGATAACTCGTTTGTCCTCTCACACTGTTGGTGGGGATTATTTCACAGCTCTCCCAGCTTCTGGTTGTAATAGACGTATAAAATGCTAGCACTTCCTAATCAGTTAATTTGTGAGAAGAAACTTCACAGCCATTTCTCTTTTACCTTAGATGAATCTTGCCAGTTTGTCTCTCTGTGAAATTATTTGATTTAATATTAGCCTCACATCACTGGATTGCACACAATTTCTTAACACGCTGCGGTGATCTGCAGAGCAGTGTTTGCTCCAGCTGGGCTGTGGATTATGAGTACCCCGGCCAGGGAGAAGTAAATATGTCCCAACCTAGGAGGAGGAGACACTACAGAAACCTTGTCATAGAGGAAGCTATTGAGGCATCAACATTTATAAAATGTCTGAGAGTCTGGAGAGATGGAAACAGTCCCAGAGCTTTTTCCAGAAGTTCAGAATGATCATTTGTTTCAGAATTGTGATTTCCCCAGGAAAGAAAGGACAGATGACTATTACATTGTATTCATACAGAGCTATGTGCAGATTAGATTTAACAAAAACCCTTCATGTAAGTTGCTAGAGATGGAACTAGATTCTAGGTCACTAGATTTCATTCTAGTGTTCTTAATGAATTTTATTTGTCCTTATTTGTCCATAAAGGTCAGTTGGTCTGGTTTATATTTAATATTTTTGTTCTTTTTTTAAAAAAATCTTTCTATATATTCTCTTTATTTTTGTTTTATTCACTTATAAAAACAAATGATGCCCAAATCTAACAAAGAAAGGCAGAGGGAAGTCAGGAGAAATAAAACCTTGGAAAAAAAAGTCACTTGCTCGGTGACAGAGTTGAAAGGAGCTTGGTTCTCCTGGGTTGCAGGCTGTGTCTCTGCTTTCAGCACAGATGTTTCTGCAGGTCTTTTCAGTCAAACATCCTTCAGCGGAGGTGGGTTCTTTACCTGCCGGCTTTTCCATTTGCTTCCAGCTGATGGTCAGGACACTCACGTTCGTGTTGTTTGGATGGTGCGAGCAAAGGCACTGAGGTGCGGCTGGGTTCTCAGGGGTGGAGGCGCTCCCGTGGGCTCGATTCGCATGGGAGGTCCCCAAGGTCTGAGGATGCATTTTGGAAGAGCTGTTCCCACGTGGCGTGGGCCTGACCCACCACAGCCTGGGACGGCCAGCGCACAGGTCCGTGGGCAGCAATGGGCTGCCCTTCGCTTCGGCGTGGGCGATGGACACCCAAGCGCAGGGGAGTCGGGCCAGGCGCGTCTGCTGCTTGGCTTGTGCTGAGGATGGTATGACAAGGTTTTGGTCCAAACGTGCTCCTTCTGCCAAATGCTGCCTGAGCTGCTCCGGCTCCTGGGGCCAGCCGCCATGGGGCCTTGCACAAGTACTATAAATTGGCAGAAAGGCTTCTCACCTCCCTGTGAGTTTGCTTTTTCATTGTTGATAATAATTCCTGGGCTTTATCTTCCGCTTGATGCTCAAGCTGTATTTCTCTTTACGTCACCATAATTAATTTATAAACTCAGAAGTGACAGATAATGTTTATTATAGAGATGACTTCCTTGAGCAAGCTCCCCAAAATAACCTCCAAGGATTTGTAAGGAACCTTACATTTGGTAATTAATTATGCAAAGCTACTTTTAACATATCTTTAGGTAATCAGAACTAAAGCAGACGGTTGTCTTTGTTAATTATAATGAAAATATACTTATGAATATTGTAATTATGCATATTACTGTGTCTGCTGTCACTCATGGCTGGGCTACCTTTAAGCAGTATTATTTTCCTCCCATTGCCATTGTAACAAAGGGCTAATGAAAAGGGCTGAAGTTAGAGGCGCTGTAGTTTAATTTCAGAGAACATTATTTGGTCGTTCAGATCAGAACTGGAAGCTCGGGCCGCTGAGGCTGCTCTGACATTTTCCATCCCCTGGATTAAACCAACACACCATTTTGGTGTGCAGGTAAAGCAGAACTTTTTCGTGACCGCTTAAAATTGCTGTTTAAGTGTTTCAGAGCACTTCCATTTATCTTTGAGATAAAGCTGTATCTACCCGTATCAGCTAAGAATTTACCTACTAAATTTTACTAAACTGTGCTTACAGATCAGGTTTTCTTTAAGGTGATGAAGTCACAAATCTGAAGCTCCCCTGTTCAGTTCTTGAGAGCTGGACAAGTGCAACAATGAATTATGGACTCAAATTCAGCTTTGTGGCACTTAAAGTGGCCAAGTACCTTGTCCTTCTGCAAAAGCAGATGATCCATCAGAACGGGCCAGCTCACCCTTTGGCCCTTATTTCTTCTCCAGCAGACAGAAGATAAAGGAAATTGCCATTAAATTAACTGAAGTGCAAAAGTTCACTTTATACTTGCCCTTTATAGCACAGAGAATGTCTTTGAATTTCCATAGCTTGACACTCACCGGAGGTCAATAATGTATCATTAAGTATCTTTGTATGTGCTGCTAATACACATTTTCTGCCCTATCTAGTACTGGAAATGTTAAATGGTTTTGATGCCTGATTACAGACATGCCTGAAGATCTAAGCTCCACCTTTAGCCTCTGCTTCCAAGACTCAATTTTCAAAGATGCTCTTGAGTTAGCTTGATTGAACACTTAAGTGAAATAATTTCAACATACTGCCTGCTTCCCCTCTTTTACTTCTTACCAATACTATCTCTGTCTGCATAAATGGTGCAACTACCTCTTTGAAGCACGTGTCTCTGTTCTACTGGAAGCCTGATTGAAGATGGTGAATTTTTCTTTTTATTATTTGGATTAGTGTTACGCCTTCCCCCCAGCTATGCTGATGGCCCCATCATGTTCAGGAGTGTGTAAACACAGGGGGAAAGCTATGCTCTGAAGACCATATCCAAACACACAAGGCAGGAAAAAGGTGGGAAGAGGGAAATTTTTTTTCTACCTCCTGTTGAGACCCTAAGCTGAGAGACACCAATCTCACATGCATTTTCCGAGATCAGATGGAGAATCCAGCAGATTCAGGCTTTCAGCTCATCTCTTTTATGCCAAAGCCAGAAAACAGGATGAAAACATACTTAAAGCGTGACCTTACTCTCATGCTTTTTGATGAAAACTCTGGCAGTGGCTTTTATTTGAGTGTATTTACTTCTTGGGCTGCAAGATTAGGCCATGACAGCATGATTTTTCAATTTTGTTTTTGGGGAGAGGAAAAATAAAATCTGTTCTCTGCCACTTCCTAAAATCCAGAACGAAACTGGTGAACAATACTCATGTCTGAGTTCCAAATCTGAAACCTGGAGGATGGAGAAATGGCCTAAATCTCTGTAAGACTGCTTTGAAGTCCTGTTTTTAAGTCTACCCCAATTCCCCAGATATTTAAAACTGTAGAGACAGAGACACAGAGAGAGAGAAAAAACTGGTAGAAACACAAGAGCTGATGCTGGTCCTTGATTTCAGAACCTGACCTAAATGACTTTGATGTCTGCAAGCAAACCTGCTTCATAGATATCTGCAAGTACTGCTGCCATCCTGTACACATGATTTTACTGTCATGCAATTAGAAGCTACAACTATGATGCCACTTCAGCTTTGTAGTTTGCCCTTTTAATTTTGTCTGTTGCTATGGTAGCAACAAATGATTGCAATCACTGCTGTTTATATTGCAATCCAAGTCACATCAATAGAGATCTTGGAAACTAAACAATAGAAATCTGACTTAACTGTATACCACATTCGTTGATGTACATAATAGGTTGTTCACAATAATCAGGATTCATCAAAATCTTTTCTTCTTGAAGCATTTGGAAAATTCCTTTAACTAAAATGTTGTCAAATGATAATTTATTTTCTATACATACTTACACAGTGCTCTTCACGCAGCTGGACAATATTTCTTTTGCACTGTTTACTGAATAGAGCCTTGAAAACAATTATTTTAATAGCCTTTCTAGTTTTGAAGAAAGGCTACACTTTCTTTTTTACCTTGTGCTAATCACAGTATCTTAGGTCTAAAATAATATATCTTTGAGAAGATAATTCAGTACTTTCTCCCATGTTTAGTCTGTCTTGTCTATTTAGAGTATACAGGTTTTTGAGGAAGGATTGTCTTTATTTTGTGCAAAGGCTTGTATAAAGGAACTTCTATGAGCTACAATATTAATAAACTGTAATATCAGTTTCTGATCTTGAACATCACCTGCTGAGCTTTGAAGAAGTTGAGAACAACAGAGGAGAGAGAAAGCAGGCACATGAGTCTGCCCAGTGCCCCTCAGGGATGAGCAATGGCACCCAGAGCAGGGAAGCTGGTTATGCCATCTGCCTGTACCCACCTGTCAGGGTCGCACTGCCTGAGAGTTCATTCTGGGGCCTTCAGCACTGCCATTTGGAAGAAAGTTTAGCTAATATTGTAGCAAAACAGTGTGAAATCCTATATTCCGGAAGTTTAGGGTCTCTTTGCTGTTGATTTTGGCTGGGAGAGGATTGTTCGTTCCGATTTCTCCAGCTGTGGAGGGGATGAGGCGGGAGGCAGGCTACCACGGCGGCTGGGAATGGAGCATCGCCTCCTGGTCCCGTCGGGCCAGAGCAGAGCTTGCAGGACGTAGATCTCATTTTCTGTGTGGCTAAGCTCTAGTACCTGCTCTTCCTTCGTATGCAGACCTGTGGCTGTCCTCTTCAGGTATCTGATGCCCAGCCGCAACAGAATCGCGAGGGCTGATGTCTGCTCTGAGCCCTGGAAAGGCTGAGACTCCTCTGTTGGGTGGTGCGTCTTTTCTTACAGCAAGTTGAATCTAGACTGTCTGAATAGGAGGCCAGTTAGGCAATTTGCTGTTTAAATGACCCAATGCACATTGGGCATATTGAAGAAAAAAGCCATTTCCTAGTGACTAAACCTCATTAAAAAAACAATTTTCCAATCAATTACAATGCAATTTAGCTGCTAACTGTTTAATTATCAAAAAAGAAGCGATTTTGTTCTCTGTTCCTATATTTATGAACCATGCTTTAAAGTCTCATCTTCAGAGTAGCTGTTTGGAGGAATGTGACTGCTCTATTGATGCAATTATATTAAAGTTAAAATTTTCATTTCAATGTATTGTATTAGTTCAAGGAAATATTGTTTGCACAGAAGCTTTTGAATAGGAGATTCATTGATTTCTACAAAAGCTTGAATCTTTATTGTTATTTTCATACACTATAAAAATTGTATTATGTAGGTTTTTATTAGAGAAGCATTATTTCTTTCTTTTTTCTTTTTTTATTTTTAAATCCTGTGCAAAAATTTCAGTCCTGGAAGCATATGCTGAAAAAAGAGCTAGGTTCCTCTCAAAAGGAAGACTTCTGTCTCCAAAGAGACTGAAACAGCTAAAATGCAGAGGTGATTTATAAGAGCTGGGATAAGAGCCAGCAGGCTCCTGGTCGTGACTCCCTGTCTCAGGGTAAGTGCTGTGGTGAAGGATGCACTTACAGCTCAATTCTGAGAACAGGAAGATATTAAAGCAGCAGTGCTGCCACGTCTTCTAATTTTTAATAAAAATCTTGCAATACTCGGTGTTTCTTCTTAAAGCTCTGAGACTTTCATAAGTCCTTTTCCTAATGCTCTTTCAAGTCTTTGTAGTTAAAGGAAATCTCAAACCCATAAATTTTTCAGTCTTCAACAATGGATGAAAATGAAAAAAAGAATGCAAACCTATTGCTTCCTCACAGCTTCTCCCTTTTCATCTACTTTGGGAGTAGATCCTGCATGAATGTAACTCATGGTATTGTTTGATGCATGGCAGAATAAAAGTATTCTGATCATTGACTCCCTGCCTGTCACAAGTGTGGGGTGTGTTCCCCCATCTAAGCCTGTACGGGGAAGCTGTGTGGTGCATCGCATTTAGCTGCAATTTACGTCTCTGCTGCAAGATGAGACCAGCTAGGGACATGTGCAGCATGGGCAGGTCCTTCCAACTGGAGGGTAATTACCAGCCCTCGTGGTCTTCGCTGCGGTTCCTGCTCACCTGAGCACACTGGAGCTGCCGCTGGCCCACAGCCCTGTGCCTCGCGCCTGTACCGGCACCAGGAAAGGCATGGAGCGGCTGGAGGATGTGTGGGCTGGTGGTGGGGATGACGAAACTCCTTGCTGGTGTGATTCAGCATGGGCCAGCGCTGGCTGCCACCTCGGCGCGGGTTTGGGTGGTGGTGCCGCCAACGCGGTTGTGCCTGGTGATGCCCTGGCATCAGC
>Ga0181612_167753_pt1 | contig 12685 bp, 7 predicted proteins | sample HoacroProtozoa21_FD_119630 | JGI IMG/M metagenome (GOLD analysis project Ga0181612, IMG submission 119630) | Hoatzin crop microbial communities from Cojedes, Venezuel. Combined Assembly of Gp0051906, Gp0051904, Gp0051908 | reverse complement strand
GGAGTGGAGTATGACAATGAATTGCTAGACATAATTGCAATAGTCCAGCCTACTTAGATAAGCTTTGTAATAAATAGGTGCACGCTTCGTGACTCGGTGTGCAAGTTAGGAGGAGCGATCCCCCTCGCACCCGGCGCCGCAATAAACAGACCTGCTTGATAACTCTCGCAGTTGTGGAGTTTGTTTCCCCATGTCACCATGCGGCTGCAACAAGACTTGTAAAATTCTTAAAGAGTCAGAAAAGCAGGCAGAAAGCCCACAGGGTGTTTTTTATCTCAACAGAGCCATGTGGAACGGAAATTGAAGGCCATAGAGAGTAACCCTTTCGAGTTCACAGGAAAAATTGGGTACTGCGAAGAGCTAATTCCTCCACATAATATGGGTCAAGGAGGAATCCCCTGGTGCTGCCGGTTATTTGTAATGTCAGAAATACGTCTGACCATCGCCAGTCCCAAGGCTCGGCTCCCCTGAGCACCAACTGGGAAGCTTGGGAGCAATACTGGAGAGGAGCTTTACACTTTCCAGGGTCGGATCGGGTCAGCAGGCAGACCGGCATGACAGAAGCCGAGGCAGCTCAGCAGACCCAGTGACCACTCTCCCATCCCTCCGCTCCTCGGCCCCAGCTCCCCACTTTGCTTTCCAGCAGGGAGCAGGATGGTTGCTGCCTGCCACAACACCCGTTGGCCCTGCAGCCACTGCAGGAGGTGAGCTGGTGCCCATCCAGCGACAGTCATAGCGAGCCTCCTGGGTCTTCTCCTGCTTTATGCGAGGTCTACGACTCCATGCAAGCCTGGTCCTCATGGTCACCCAGCTGTGGGCAAAGCCACTGCTCTGGGGGGCTCTGGGAAGAGAACATCACGATACCATCTTCTTCCCCAGCTAAATCTCTCTGTCGGACATGCTGGAATCCCTTTGTCCACAGTAGGTGCTGCACAGCGTTGGCAAGAAGTGCTTCCTACAGGTCGTGGGAAACCTTCAGCGGTTCCCATGTGTCCTTTTTCAGACAGTCTCCGGATGGCAAGGAGGGGCTCAGGCAGACGTGCCGGCGGAGGGAGCTGCCCATCCAAAACTGCTGACCCTGCAAGGCAGACCCTGCCCTGCTGAGGAGCAGCAAAGGCACCTTCTGTGCTGGACATCAGTGGGACGTGGGTTTCTCTGCCCATCTGGAGCAGAAAGCAGAGCTGTGTCAAGCAAGGTGCTAAGCAGCTTCCAGGGAGCAGGAGCTCTGGAAAGCGGCAGCTCCCTGGAAAACCTGCAGCCTTTCTGCTCACAGCAGAAGACAGCAAGTCATTCCTGCCGGGAAAATTCCGGAGGCTGACAGTGATTCTTCAGAAAACAAAAACATTTTCTGTGCACTTGAAGGATCATGGCAAGAGTACCAAACACGAATGCCATCACCACAGGCACGGTCTTCACCACACCAAATTGTAAAGAACAGCTGCTGGGCAACGGGACAGAGATGAGGAGTTCCAATTGTCGCAGTTACTGCCAGGCTGGTTGGTTACAGCACAGCTTCATCTGGGTCAGGCTCTGTTCATCTTGATGAAGCCAGAGTATCATTAAGGAGGGAAAAGCACTGCTGTGGATTCGCACATTACCTAAACCTAAAAATGTCATAAATATTTTAATCTGGCTGAGGGGCTTCCGAGCAACCTCTTTGTCACTGGTAGTGGTTAGGGCATGCTAAGAATAACCCCAAATCAGAAGGATTTTGAACAGCAGTCACACAGATGGCACAGCAAGCTACTAAACACGTGATGTGTCTGAAGTGACTCAGCCTTCCCCCCTTTCAGGGTAAACAAAAGGTGATCTCACCTCTCCAGAGTTACTTCTCCAGTTAGCTGAAGTGAGAGTGCTCATCTTCCTCCTGGCCATCTCCAGGCTGGAAAAAATTAAAACCTAGGGCAGCTGGTGGAACCAGGGAGCTGCTGCACTCTGCTCTCCAGTTGCTGTCTATGAACGAGTGTGAAACATCATCACTGAAGGAAAACTAACACTACTCAAGAGAGGGGTTAGCAATGCTTATCTTTATAAGCTTCATATCGCTTTATACAGGGATACATGCGTGCTTGTGTGTGTGTGTTACCAGTAATTCTAGAGGAGAATGACCACTATCTTCAGACTGGGTAGTTCTGTTTCACATCTCACATCTCTTGGCTAATTTACAGCTTTCTAGTCCTGAGCATGCCCTTATTTCAGGCTGGTTACTATCTGGAGTCTGCCCTGCTACCTGCAAAGGAACCAATAAATTCTCGCATTATGGGACCTGAAAAACTTGCACACAACTTGTAGATCCTGCAATTTCAATGAGAAGGAAATGCATGAGATACTGTGCTTTGTTACTAATTTCACTGCACTGGGAATGCACTGAAATGCAAAACACAAGTTTCTGTTTAAATGTAAAAGAGGCAAGAAATGTTTGGACTGCTAGAACACCTTGGTGAAAACATACACCAGCAAAACAAGTGCTTTTCTGGTATAATTTTTTCTTTTTGGAGAATCAGTATGAACTACGCTGGCAGCATGACGGTTTCACTGATAGTAAGTGCACCTAGACAAGACATATCAGAAAACGCTGCCCAGCACAGATGAAATCTCAGCTGATTGTAGGCAGGGTGGAGATCAGCAGAGAGAAATGACTTTTTATTTGGGCGTTTTGGCAGCACACATCAGGCCGGTCAGGGCTGGGCTGCACCCAGGTGAAATACCAGCCTGCTTCTGTCATCACCACGAGAATTACTCCAGGTTTCACAGGTTGTTCAATCTGTCCCAGGTTAGGGAAAAAGATGCATTTTCACTAAGTTCTTGTACATCCTGTGATCAGTTCCACGCAGGTAGCCTCTAAGGGAAAACCACCTTCAGCCATTCACTGAGGGCTGAGGGCAAGGAGGGTGCCTCCCCGAAGGAAAAACACTGTCCTTTTCCAGATGCACAAAGCCTATGGTGTTGTTGGCTCTTTTTCGTGGCTCGGTTCTTTGAACAGACCGAGTGAGAGCCATACTGCCTGGTGAAAATGAGGAGCGTGAGCAGATCCGCTCCCTTCGTGACTGAGGGAAGGGCGAGCTGATCGGGCCCTGGAAGGAGACAGGGCGAGCTAGACATTGGCCTTTATTGCGTGCAAGGTGCAATGCAGTAAATTAAATCTCTTCCAGCGTTACTTCCACCCACACGAGGAAACTAATTGTGTGACTCTGTGCGCTGCAGATGCAGGCAAACAGAAGGCATGTGCAGGCTGAGTCTCGGCGCTGTGCTAACAGAAGATGATTACGCTCGGTTTAGTGCATAATCCCCAAGCCGCACTTCGCAATCCGGGCAGGGATATTTTGTTCCAGAGAGACGCAATATGGGCTGGGGTTTAAAAAAATCCTAAGGGATTTAGGTACTCAGATGCCGTTGAAAGGTGAAGGAAGTTGGGCCCCTGCTTCCTCCCACTCCCTTGTAAAGTTTCAGCAAGGACAGGCTCCAACATCAGCACAGCTTCACAAGAACAAGGTGTTGTGGCGATGCCTCAGAGAGGTGTGTGCGGGCCTGCTGAGCACGGCAGCCAGCCGAGCTGACACCACTGCCGTTAGCTCTGCTGAGAAAAGTAAACACTGAGCATCTCTAAAGGTAAGCACATGTTGATGAATGTCTCTAAAAGCAGATACTGGCTTAGACTCTCAATTATTATAAAATTACAGGGGCAAAGTCATGGAACTGAGCTGATTAACACAAACTGCAGAGCTGATGAACCTTGCATATCTGGAAATGCTGGGCTTCGGATTTTATAATTAGAATTCTGGTAAGGAAGGGAGACATGAGAGATCAAGAAAGCAATGAGTTTTGTTACAAAACAAGCCATATCTGGCTCATCAGCATGAGCAGCAGAAAGATCTTTAAAATCTGTCCTTTGAAGCCAGGGTAACTACTTGAATAAAGAGAATGGAAAAGCACAGAATTCACTCTTTCTTGTCTGGTTCTGTCTCCAATCTGTCATCTCCCTCTTTCCCTTTCCACTGCTATGGAATAACACCTGACTCAAGCTATTTTCAGCTAGTTTCGTTTCTCGGGTACATGAGAACATTTGGAGTGAGCCTGTAAGGACAGCAGAGTTAGCCAAAATTTACGTCAGAGTAAGCAGCAGCACATCTGTCTTCAGACTGTTCTTCAGTCCCAGTGCATTTGTACAGCACAGCAATATGAAACTAAACTGATTACTACAATAAGCTATGGTCTAGCTTCTCATTCAACAGATAGCCTTCTCTGAACTTCACGAGAAGACTCAGGTCGCACCGGTTCGAAATGCCCAAACATCTGAAATGCTTGGTAAGACCACAAAGCTAACTGATATGGAAGTAAGGTCTCGAAACCTACAGGGCTTGCCTGGGGCTCCATGGGTGCTGTCTCCCTGATGAAGGAGGCCCTGTGCGCGCTGCCCCAAAGGAAAGTGATTCACCACGTCAGGCTGAGACCCAGTACGCTGCAACGTAAGCAACTCGCCAAACTCAGTTACACACTGTATGGAAATCCAGGCATGAGTCACGACACTTCATACAGAATTGCAAGCAGACATTTGCAATAACTAGGCAGAACTTTAACATCACGCCTCCTCACCCCAGAGGACCAATCCTTGCAGGTTCAGCTAGGTGCTCAGTCAGGTACTTCATCCCATACACAGGCTTCAAGAGGAGAGGAGAGTGGTTTAAGCAAGCTGGGTAAGGTTAAGCACACGGTCAATGGTTTTACATCACCTGCAGTGTGTGCTTAAATGACTGGTTAAAGTGGAGAACGCCCAGTATTTTCCGAGCCGATTTTCCTCAAGCCTGGTGGGGTCACATGTGGTCTTTATAGAGAACAATCTTGGATGGAAGTGGAAGATCCTTGTAAATTTTCTGTAGCAACCACCGGCCTGGAGAGCCCCAATGTCGGAGCGGAGGCTCAACGTCTTCAGCCTAGCTTTTCAAAAGCACGGAGCCGCCACACCCGGGCGTGCTCAGCACGGCTCGGCACCGGACTGGGAGCAAGAAGGGGAAGGAAATGAGGACAACACTCACACTGCCTAACTTTAAGCATGTGAATTCAGCCCCTGAATTAGTCGTGTGATTCAGAAGCGAGCTGCTACGCACCCATGAGACAGTCGCCTCTACAGGGTGATTCAGAGCAACCTCTGAATCCTGTAGATGATCTAAAAGAGACTATTTCTATTAATTTTGAATGAAATCTGAAGAAATATTCAGAGTACTATGAATATCCTTCCCCAAAGAATTTCAAATTTCATGCTCAAAGCCATGAAGGAATTTTGACTGCAGTGTTTTCACAAGAGACCCAAGATCCAGCATTTACAGTGCCCGATACAATACTCCTCTGTTTTCTCACAAAGCCAGAATAATGTTACTGTCTAAACTGTTCGAATCTCCCTACAGAGTTACGGCTATTGTTTGCATAATAAAAGTAGGGTTATTTTGTTAGTAGAGCAACTGCAGAAATAGAGAATTCTTTGGCAAAATATACCCCGGCTGTTAAAATAATTATCAGATGAATAAATCTCCCTTCACCCTCTGCCATCCTCCAAAACAACACACATTACCAATACTACTGTGATGCCAAATCTGAGCGGAGATCAGTGCTGCATCCTCTTCCTTCTTGCTGCTCCTGCCAAGAGTTGCTATGTTCTGCCATCAAAGAGAGCTTACACAGAGTCATGTCAACATGTATTTACATTTTTTTCAGGTAAAGGTGTAAGCAATAAACTGCACTGATGTCAGACAGCCTGATGTAACTCACTGGCTAAGCAGTGATTTTAACATCTACAGGTATTTTCAGACAAGTTTCAGTCAAGTATGGTGCACCACTCTAAAGCGGGGTGACTGAAATACGGTGCGAAAGAGTAGAAACTAATAGCTGCAAGTTTTTTTCTAAATCCTCAGTTTTTAATGTGCCCCTTACAAACTGCTAATTAGCAGGATGGTAACTCAGCTGAACCGTGGCACTGAACATTGCCTTGGCTTCCTGGAGGTTTGCGATGCTCTGCATCACACCACCGCTCTTCCTGAGCGCAGGAGTAATTCGCTGGGTCTAATGGAGCTGGCACACGGCTCTCCACTTTGCCTGACCTTTACCGGTCTCACACGAGCGCTTTGTGGGTCAGCGCATGCGAAGCTGCACGTCCTTAGATCCAAGTGCATTTCCTTATCAGAATATATGGCGTGGTGTTATGCTGCATGTTTATGGTATGAAACACCGGCTGATAACGTGGGCATAGTCAAACAAAATGGTACATGTAGCAGCAACCAGTTCATTTGTTTTAGGGCAAGCATACATCAGAAAGAGAGAGATATAGGCTCAGCTACATTTGATTGGAAGCAGACAAACAGCTCAAATTAGGTAACCACTAAGATATATTTTCCTGATAACTACCCATATTCACATACTATCTATTTATTTTTCTCTGGTATCTCAGCAGAACTTGGAACACATTTGACCTATTTTTTTCCACTGGGCATTTACTGCCTTGCTGGAAGCAAGATTTCTCATTCTTTCTGGTTATCTTATCCTCACAAACTGCAATAAGAGAAGCGATATTTTTAATGAGTACTTGTGTCATTAAATAGAAAAATGTTTACTGGAACGATCTCTGTTAGCGCCTAGCAGGGTTGGATTTTGAGCCTTTTCAGCCTGCAGTCAGAAATATTAGCTAGCTGAGTAGCTGATTCAGAGGAAAATACACATTTCTAGAGTTGTCCCTTTCTAACACGCTGTTGTGAACGTCGTGGTTCCTAGGAGCTCTGGAAATGGACTTCCTGGAAGGAAAGACTTGATTAAAAGGCTTTCAGCTGTGCAGATATTTTATATTCGCATAAACACAAAAGTGGTGTTGCATAATAATGACCGTTTTTTTCCTGTAATTTTTAAACTACCATTGTTTTCAGAGCTGAACTAATTCTGGACTCAACGTTCCTCAGGTTTGTAGCGTTTGGAAAATTGCAGGGGCAGAGGTTGGTTTGCTGTTGCAGGAGGGAGAGCGCTGCTCCTCCCGTTGCTCTGACGCACACGGAGTGAAGCACGGCTGTCACCTCCCGTGTCATCCGCTCGTAAGACTCGCAAAAGCTCATCAGCAACATTCAGATGTTTCCCCTCCCTGCAGGCATGCTCTTTTCGTAAGCAAACTACGTCCACTCCTAATTTCCGATATGAAGAAAACACTAGTATGTATTTGTGAAGTCCCATTTTCTCCTTTGAAATAATTTTCTTTCAGCGACAACGCTTATGATTGTTTTCAGATTGAGGTGACTTTGAGAGAGGTAAGGAAGAGCACACTTCTTTTGAAAACTAAACTCCCCAGTTTCGAGCTACAAGACACGACTGACCAGAAACTCTGCTAGATAGCTCAGCACAGCTAAAGGTAGAAAGTTTAAATGCAACCTGGCATTTAAAAAGCAAGCCAACTCAAGAGAAAGGCCATTGTTTTGTGTGGAAGCTAGTTATTAGTGCTTGAATGCAGACCTAGATTTCTTTCCTTAAGCTAATTCAGAAATCTGTTTTATATGCACATTTACTAGAACTATTTCTGCTATGGAAATGTAGCTTACTGGAAGCACAGGAGAAGATTTAATCATCCTTACAGCATCTGACAAAGCAGGTTTTGTTAACTGAGCAGTAGTTAGCTGAGACTTGAGAAGCAAGCTATGAGTGTAAGCACGATCCGTAAGTCCTCAAGTAGTTACAGCTTTGGAACCAGATCAAACACGACATCCCCTCAGCCTGACAGTGGGAGCAGGTACGGCTGCATCTTCTGGTCACATCTGGGCACCAGCACAGTTAGAGCAGCCCAGGGAACGCCCCAGACCGTGCGCACAGCGAAATGGTGCCCACAGAGCCTGCTTCTCAGCACGGATCAGCAGACAGCTACCCCAACAACCAGTTCCCCACAACTAATGACAGTACATCAAGGGTAACAGAAGGGCTTGTTTCTTTACCGGCTTGAAATAAGAGTAGTGGGGTGGAAAAAACCAACAAACATTTTAATGGCTGCTGCTCTGACGCAAAGAAATGAAGACCTGCATATTTCATTTCACCCCCTGACTCATTCTGCTGTATTATTTCATTATAGTGCTACTCACACACGTCCGTATGTGAACTACGCAGAATTTTGTAATTCAGCGCCACTGGGTCTGAATTAGAGACAGTGCTGCTGCCATTGACGTCCGCGGCAAATCTTACTTCGGCTGCAGCTGCGAAAAGGACAGAGTCCAGCGATCCTGGTGAGGAAATCCTCTGCAGGTCTTCACCTCCAAGAAATTACACATTTTCTCCACCCAACCCCCTGTTACTCCCTCAAGCCGCTGTTTTTAATTCTAAACTGTATTTCCCGGTCCTTTTAAGTCAATGTCTTGATGTTATCTTCGTGTTTTCTTTACAAATGTTAACACCACACACGCTGAGCTCTGCTAACACACTGTATTATGCTACTAGTAGACACATTTTAACATCATATCACATACATGTTGCAGTTGCTGTTTGAACATGCCTTTTAAAAAATACCTTTATTGGATGAAATTGTCTCTTTCCCAAGAAAAATCTGGTTCTTTAATACAATTTATTATGCCTTTTAAAATTCTGTCTGTTCAATAAAATCTTTGCTATATTATAAATACCTGTAACGAAAATATAATCTAAAATTCTGAGAGAAAACATTTTTTCCTTTTACGTTTTTCACAAAACCCACACAGGCACCAAGGAAAGACTAACAATAAAAATAATTTATTCCTGTACAATCTAGTCTGGGTTGGAAACATTCAAAAGACAGATTTTAAACTTGTTCTCTGATGAAACTTTGGCTACAACATGGGAACTGATCTTAAAACAAGGAGGGTCCTGTTTTCCACCTGTTTAACCTGAAAACTTCAGGGGCTGATAAGTTACTAGTACTTTCCTTGCTGTAACATACCTGGATGACGACTGGCTAAAATCGCTGCTATTTGAGGGAATCAGCCTCTGAGCTTCATTCCACTGGGCTAAAAGTGGCCCTGCCTCACCAGACGGGAATATTTATCATGGAGATTAACTCCTAATTCTGAAAACCAAACATTAGTGGAAATAAGTTAGTGCTGTCACTCTGCAATATCAGCAATTAGAAATTTTTACATTTTGCTTTTTCAGTAGTTACGTACTGCCAGAACACTTGTGTGTTGAAGGGACAGCACAAGTAAGTTTTCTGATCTGGACCACTTGCAGGGATTTTTTTTTAATCACTTCTCATCCTAAGCAAATTTCTTAGTAGAGAGGCAGCAATTCGGTATAAGAGACATCCAACGGTGGAGTTGTTATCTTTGAAGTATGAACTAGAATCAGGGAAGAATTCTTCAAATCAACTAAGCTCAATCAACCTAAAGCTGGCAAAAGCAGACTAGGCCCAAGACAGGCATGAAACCATCACAAAGAATGAGTAAGCAGAGATTTTTAAATTTTAGGTTTGGTAAGACACTTTTCAAAGTTGTCTTTAAGCAGTCCCTTTTTCTATCAAAGCAGACTTGAGTACTGTTACAGAAAATAGATTTACCTTTAAATTACAGAATTTAGTGTGAAGTTTGAAAAATTTCTATCCAAACTGATGAATTATGACCAAAATAATGAACTCCTGTCTTGCAGGCACTCACATACTTTTAAGGAATAGACAGTGAAGGACAATCAACTATTTCTAGAATGTCTGGAAAACACATTTCAGTACTACATGAGAGAGACAGAAAAGTAACAAAACAGTCAGCACTTGTTTGGGTTATCTTTAGCACTGCAGTGGGATAATTATCCCCTGGGAATCTTTGTTTCTTTGTTCTAGATCCCCTTTAATTTCTGAGCATCCAACACTGCATTATTATTTTTTCATTATGAAAAGTAAGATAGTATGTCAATCTTGACTCTGACTTTAAAGGGGTATGTGTGGAAAACGGTTTGTCTAGTACACTGCTAACACTGGGGAGCCGCCCGCCCTTGCTGCGTTCCTGACAACCACCTCTGTTTCCTCTTCTTCCACCTTCTCCTTCCTTCTGTTCCTCTCCCTCCTCCACATCCCATGGGCTCTTGCCCCCATTTCTGAGTCCATTCACGGGGTATTTTTTTTTCTCTCAGACTCCTCCCCATCCATTTGCCTTAGCTTCCTAGGTATTTGGGAAATGATGGTTGGACTTCATGATCTTAGAGGTCTTTTCCAACCTTAATGACTCTATGATTCTATGAAATGTTCTAATCTACCACAGATACTCCAAGACCCAGTCTTGAAGTGGACTTTGCTGGTACAATTGTCCTTTCTGTTTCGCTTTGGTCACAGTTCAAGCAAAGGACAAAGTGATCTCAGCTTTGCTGTCCTCACCACTGCAGACATCGGCATCTCAGAAGGCATTTATATTATTCAACTTCAGAAATGTAACTGAGGTTCCATAGATAAGAGCTTGGTCCCCCAAAGCTCTCAGAGTCAATACAAACAGATCAGATAACTCAGAACCACTATAAAGACTAGCCAAGCGCTCCAAAGCACTATCTACAGGAGTCTCTGTCTTCATTAACTACTTACAACCTAGCAAGACTAGGCTCATAATTCAGGCACTTCACTTAGGTAGTTAAAGTCAGGTGGTGAGAATGCCATCCCATGTCTGGGATTCCTCATTTGGGGCTCTTTTACGTCTGCAGTCTAAATCATGAATAACCATCAGCGTTCACTGATGCTCCACTCCATCCCCAGCCTCCCAGCTGCTCCGTTACAGGAGAACAGAAGGGTAAAGGAGCATTGTTGCTTGGAGAAGGAACACAAAACCTATGATGGAAGCAGCACTGGCTGCAAGTGTTAAATCTGGAATAAATGCAAATATAAGAAAGGATGTAATATTGATTACAAATCCGGAGATAAGAGTATCTCCCCACAGCTTTGGCAGTTCAGTTCAAAACTGCTTGGTAATTCAGGTTTTGAATCCTACTGCACGCTAAGTGAATAGGGAGGAAGAATAAGTAACATAAAAATTGTTTAAAATAGAGCATTAGGATTTTCAGGGGAATACTATTGCATTTCGTGCCTGAGGGGAAAAATCTACTCTGATGGTAATGAAGAAAGGCTTTGAAAAAAGCTATTACTAAAAAGCATCAGTTTACTGCCTTATCCTCCCACACCCGTTTTTTATCCCCTTCCTTAGTATTTGTATTAAATATGAAGCAATCAAAGCAGCAATCACACAACTAGAGAATACAACACACTTCTGAAAAAAAATACAGGTGAGGTGGGGAGAATGAATTTTCCAACTCATTGCCATACCCTATAGTTTAGTTTCCTTCATTTATAATATCAACCAAAGCTTGCAGGAGTCTATCATCTCTATGCTTGTATGGTTTGGCATTGTAAAAAAGATCAACGTAGTCACTGTACAGACTTTCTTCTGAGTCTCTCAACTTGGAGGGCTTGTTTAGTTTTTCGAGGGCTTGATAGAAGTGTTCATATGGAATATTTAGCTTCTCACTTGCAGTCTTCTTTGGCAGTCGCTTCTGAGCCATCTGTCTGCTAAAAGCACTTTGCAGTAAATGTAGCATAGCTTCTGATGGGATTTTATCTTCTGCTTTATCACTGCTACTGCTGGTATCTTCTGTGACTTCGGGTGTTTCACTCAAGTTCTCCTGTGTGGTATGGTCCTAGAATATAGCATAGCACAAAAAAAAGTTCACGTCAATGAAAAACAGACTGGATTAAGATTTGCTCTGATTAGTGATTTCCATCTGTGTGTGGGTAGATGCTATTTTTTCATTCAGGAGCCACTTAGAATCTAGAAAAGAACTAAGCCATTGTACATCAAAACAGGCTATCAAAAGGACTATATTGTATAAAATAGCAAATCCTCCCACAATGTAGGAAATTACAGATTCGGATTCCACATTGGCGGGATACAACATGTCATTTCATAGCAGGATTTGTCCCAGTCTTAAGAGATATTTCTGGCTGTACTATGGGAGACAGCTCCTCAGCAGTCTAACTGAAGGCAGTATACGCAGTGGTGATGGCAGCTCTGACTGTGCCACATACCCTTGTGACAGGGACTGAAACGGTGCTTCATGTAACCTGCTCTGTAGATGATCTCACCTGATGAAAGACAGTAGAAGTATGGCTAACGGGCGGCCATGACGTTTATCTTGGAAACTTTGGAAGACTAATCCCAGATACAGATGTACAGTCGTTCAGAGGCAGGATCTTGTTTCAACAGTGTCTATGATGCCTACCATACTGACACAGCACTACGCTGCTGCACAGCTTCCTCATTTACACTAGGATTGTCTTTCTAACTGAACACTCATTTTATCTTCATCCGGTTTTTACTATGTCCACCATCTTCTCCTACAGTACTTACTCGCTTTTACTTTCTTCCAATTTCTTCTCTTGCACGTGGCTGCCACACCTGCAGACACTTCTTTAATGTATTTGAAGACCACACTCACAGAATCACAGAATCACAGAATCACAGAATCACAGAATGGTCAGGGTTGGAACGGCCCTCTGTGGGTCATCCAGCCCAACCCCCTGCCGAAGCAGGGTCACCCAGAGCAGGCTGCACAGCACCGCGTACAGGCGGGGCTGGACTATCTCCAGAGAAGGAGAATTCACAGGCTACCTGGGTATCCAGGGACCGGGTTCCGCCACACTGAGCACGCAGCAGTCCGTCATCGTGCTCAGCGT
>Ga0181612_107377_pt1 | contig 12685 bp, 8 predicted proteins | sample HoacroProtozoa21_FD_119630 | JGI IMG/M metagenome (GOLD analysis project Ga0181612, IMG submission 119630) | Hoatzin crop microbial communities from Cojedes, Venezuel. Combined Assembly of Gp0051906, Gp0051904, Gp0051908 | reverse complement strand
CATACGAATTAGGAATGTTCCACACCAACCCTAATACCCTAAGCATTAACACTAACCATGCAAAAACCCACCTTTGTCTCACAAAGACAGGAAATGCAAAACAAACTCCTCCTAGAAACAGTATGAACTTTAAGATTATATTTTATCAAGGAAACACAAAAAGTTAGACTTTAACTACACCATATACAGTGGAATTGTTTGCAAATAAGCACATAACTTAACCTATGCTTCCAGACTTGCCTCGGAAAGAAACAAATAACATTTTTGGTATGCAAAACTGTCAAACCAATGTTCCAAGGTAACCTTTTTAATGTCATTAAGGAAAGACATAAGGCACAGTAAGCTTGCACTTCTCCCTCCTTTTCTGCCTCCTTTAAAGTAGTTCTTAACATCTTGGGCCTGTTATGTCAACCTCTTGTTCATCAGTAACTTCTCAAAAAATAGGTAAGCAAAAACAAGGGCTCACTGAAGATGCACTAATGGAGTAAGTGCTCCAGAGAACTCAAGCACATTTTTGGTCCCTTTCAAGATCCAGCTGGACAGGGTGTTTGGCCATCTTGTCTAGGAAGTGCTTTCGTCAGGACAGGTTGGACCAGATGATCCTTGAGGTCCCTTCCAACCTGGTATTTTATGATTCTATGAAGTCATAACCATTTAATGCGTCCTCTTCAGAAGAGGATGCCTGTATCATGCCCTGTGCACCTCTGCCCACACCGCCCTGGCCTCCAGCTGTGCAATCTCAGGAGATGCAGGTTTCTAAGGGACTTCTCTTCAAGCAAGTCATACTTATGAACATCTCATTAAAATGTTGCTCAATTTTAAAAGAACAAAACCTTCTCTGGGAGGAACCAGCAAGTAAGCAGGACAACACAGTTTACCTGAAATAAAAGACCTGACACTGAAATTCCACTCACACTGCATCAGAAGCAGTGTTAAGTTCACTTCCCCCCTCCTCATCAGAAATATCAACATGTTAAAACCAGGGCTTCCTCCGAAATCAGAGAGCTTTTCCCGACATTTAAGTGTGAGAGGTTGCTGACAACCAGACTGCATTGCTGATTAAAAACACAGGCCGACATCTCCTCAGTACAGCCAGCAATGTCCACATCAGGTTTCCCAGTATGTGGAAAAACAGAGCTATGGCATCAACCTGGCAATGCCATACTGTACAAACAGATAAATACCTCTCCTTGTTCGCTATTCTGGGGATCACAAATAGCTGAGCATCTCTTCTTCAGCTCTCTTCTATATAGAAGAGGGAAATTTGAAATTAAAAACTTTCTATACAGCTGCAAATGGGCCATCTTAAGACTATGCACTGAGAAAAGCCTGGATTATTTTTACACGGTTCACATCCCTACACCAGGAGCAGAGGCTCTTCATAATGGGAACCAAACACATGGTTTTAGAAGGTGAATTCTAAGCGCTTTGTTAGTTCCAGATATTTTCAAAGTTCAAATCAAGAACTTGAAGAGATTTTTGTTTACCATACAGTCTGCTTGCAAAGATTTAGTCGCACACATTTTCAGAGCTAGCTGGACAGGCAAAAAGAAGAGATAAGCAGAGCAGACACATGCCCTTGTTTTTTAACAACAACAAAACTTTATAAAAGCCTAGTTAGAATGTAGTGAGCAACTCAGGTGTGAAGTACAGGACTGCCAATCTTTAAAGCTAGCAAAAAGTAAAGACAAATCTTAAATTGTTACCTAATTTTTTTTTAACCAACGTTTACGACACAAACATAGCTTTAAAAATTCAGTCCTGTAGTCTCATTAGGCACCAGTTATACGATCAAGATTCCAAGCTAAAGAAAATTAATTTTAACCTAAATTTACTCCTTGCAATTTATTGTGACGTTATAGGTGAAAGAAAGGACTGCTGGGTGCTTCAGGAAATCCAAGTATACTTCATTGTCAATTATTAATAGCTATTTATCTCTTAAAAGTTATATTCTCTAATTCAGAAATTTCCACTGTATACTAAACCTATACTAAACAATACTAAATACTAAAGACAAAGTAATAGTACACATATTACTTATTCAGCACATATTGTATATGAAGCCGATTACTTTGCTCAAATTCAGAGCAAGACTCTTGAATGTACTTTAGCTGCTTTAAGATATTCGAACAGCACAAAGCACAATGCCCCCCAAAAAAAGTCTATCTGATTCACAGCAATTGATTCTGAAAATGGAGTGAACCAAGATGAATTCGAAAAGCCTTTCAAAAAAGCAGCAACCAAAAAAATCTTCATATTCCTTAAGGATGACTTGGCAACAAAAAAACACAAAACCAAAAACCTCTATACATCATTTGCTAGTTTTGAGACCAAAAAAGCTTTGTAGATGTACTTGATAAAATGGACTTGCTCTGCAGTCTTAAAGGGCAATCATTGTATGAATGCAAGAACTGGAACCACAGAAGGAAAGGGCTTTTTAGGTAAGCTGCCATTAGGATATTTTTAAAAAGATAGCAAAAAATGTTTAAAAACAATAAAATCAAAATAGTTTTGAAGCAGTCAGTGAATTTAAACCTATGGTCACATTCTTCTTTTATATCGTTAACCCAGTCTAAAGTTCCTGTTTCACACCTACAATAGCAGTAGTACCACTTTTACCCAGAACACCTAGCAAAACAACTTTTCCATTGCATAAGCCAAGGAAAGATGCCTTCTCATCAGACTTCCAGTCCTAGTGCACAGACAGTAGTAGAAGAAGTAGAAAACCCCATTAACTCTGACTGGAACAGCCTGGTGATGCAATCCAGACAGTTTTCACACTGCAAAACCAGACAAGTTTATGTCCTGAATTAAACAGTAAAAGAAAAATGGCACTAGGCTTGTCTATTTTAAGCATAAGCCTGACCGATTTGCTGTTTCACTTTACTACCAATAGTCAGAAGATCCCTCACTTCCCAAGATGCACAGTCATGTGAGAGAACAGTTTAAACACAGCATGGACACATGACAGATCCCTTTAACTATGTCCAGGGAGTTAACTTCAGCTACAGTAAAACAGTCCACACAATCTGGGAAGCTACACTTAGGGAGACAAGACTGCTTCAGCAGAAGCAGTCCAACCTCTTGATCTTTCGTGCTTATTAAAAAAGCAGAAAATGAGCAGATCTAGGTCAGCCATTCTGCAGTAAACACAGCTGAAGGAGCAAGAGGAATTCAAAAGCTGGAAAAACAAAGGTCTGTGGGAATCAAAGTATTCTTTTCTTAACAACAGAAGAAGATAAGCTCAAGCCTGAGAACTGCTATGTTCTTCTAAACCATTCTCACCCAAAAGAAGAAAAAAACCAAGCAGCATACAATCTAGTAGGGAGTATGCAGAGCCAAGGCAAAGGAAGGTCTAGCTAAACAAGTGATGACTGTAGTCTGAAGACATTTCTCTATTTTTAGCAGGACACAGGATAAGTACTATTACCTAACAGGGTAAGTACAAAAAAGCAGTTTAAGCCATGCCATTGTGAGTTAAGCTCATTGTTTAAAGCAAGAATGTGATTAAAACTGTTTTGATGGTCCTATGGATACTACCAAGAGGAGAATTTAAACACAGCTCTGACCAAAGGTGAGATTCGTACATCACAGCTGTCAACTCAGTCCATCTCAAAATTAGCAACTTCTCAGAACAGGCATTTTATTATACCTGCTAAAATGAACTTGTTCATGAAGTTCACTGTCTACTACAGCAAAAATACTGAAATAGTAACACTTCATATGATGCAAGCAAGATGAATTTTCAAAACCTTCCTCAGAACATCTTCCAAAAAAGTTGAAGACATGACTGAACTGCTGAAATTTGAGGTCTACGCTTCCTTTTAAGCTAAAGCATGCAAGGCTTGTACTTGCAAAACACTCCACTCCTTAGTATCACGCTGCAGCTGATCATCATGAGGTACAATCATAGCTGGCCTGACATCATCTGCACTACCTAACAAAGCAGCAGTGTCTAACGAACAATCGTGACCAAACACTAGGGAAAAGAAAGTTACATTCTTCAAAATTTGCCCCTTAGCCCTGCTCAAAATAGAAAACATCTGATAATAAATCTAGCCTTGGGCTCACTTCTAAATTTTAGTACAAGCTATCAGTTGTTTGAGGGCAGACTAATACAGAGAGGGTTAGGAACAGAGGTAACGGCTGCTCACCCCCACTAGAGTACTGAAAGTCCTTTGGGATGCTGAAAAGAGTGAAAGACCCATTGTAAGAGCGAGTGTGACTTTTTTAATTGAAGAAAATAACTTGTCCACCTTGGTCCCAGACATGTCCTGTGCTTCCTTTGCTTCCCTACAAAGACGTAACAGTAGAAGAGCCACAGTCCTTCCTTGGATCCCCAGCAGCCTTCTGCAGCCAAAAGATGCCCAAAGCCAAGATGCCACAACACGTATGACTGGCTAGCAGGGTCTTTTCCGAGTAGAAGGCAAAAAAGCTTCAGCCACACTACCCAAAAACAAGCTCTGATTTGTGTTTCTCCTGCAACTCCTGCAATGCAATGCTGGAAAGCAAATGAATCAGACTGACTTTTTCAGACCAGGGAAGGGGAGAGTCACACCAGATCCCTGAAATTCAGTGAGACAAGACATCCTATAACTACAAGATGCGTAGAGCAACATATTTTGAGGTTTTCCAAGGATGCCTCTTGGCATTGCATACACATTTGGAAAATTAGAAAGAGGCCAGCAACCTGAATGATTTAGTGTCAGCATCACTCAGCAGCCTTCAATACGGTATCTAATGTGGGTAACTTCCCTCCCCTCAGCATCTCAGCCACAGAGAAACAGTACTATTAAAGATCCCTGATTTTACCAGGCACTTACATACACACTTGAAGCACAACACAGACAAAGATACACCTGAAAAAATATTGTTCCATTAAATATGGTAGGGTATTGAAGACATTAAAAAGAAAACAAAAGGCATATAATATTATGCCAGTCATTTTGTGACCAAGAGCCCCAAGCATGCCAAAAGAGCATTTAATGACTAAAAGCACATGAACCTTACCTTTTTCGGTCCCAAACTCTCTGCCACCTCCCTTTCCTCTGCTTTCCCTGTGCCTCGAATCACCCGCTGCCCTTTCCCTGTAACCATGGCTGCATTTTTCTCCAGATCTCCTCTCACCTGGACTGTGCGGGCGCCACCTCTCACCATCCCTCCGTGACCCAGCCAGTCGCCAGCCTCCATCCTCGTCTTCCCCATTTTGCTCCTCCCTGAAGATGCGCCAGTTCTCGCTCTCAGAGCGTATAAACTCATGCTTCCGCCCCGTTGCTGCTGTCCCACCTTCCTCAAAGTTTGGTCTCACTGCAAAGAAAACACATGCCAGTGAACATGCGTCCTGTCTTTAGGAACCTAAAAAGAAAAGCGTTGAAATCTTGCTCACTTAGAGGCAAAAAATGCACCAGAAGTTAAGCAGTGATAGAAACCTAGGAGACAAACAGAAGTTCATGGAAGGAAACATACGACAGACAGATTTCAGAAATCCCTCCACGTCCCTACACACCTTGGGATGGAAAGACTGAAAAAAGCAGAACAAAGTAACACATACAAGAAATTATGACATGGATAGAAAAGACAGAGGGGGAAAAGACAACAGTTTAAGAGACACAGGGAGGCATAAAAGGAAAGAAGCCAAAGGACGCAGAGAGAAAGAATAAACTGCTGTATCATGAAGTCTCGTGCTAAAGGAAAATGAGAATACAGTAAACTGTAAACATCACACACATTTTACATAAACCAAACATATTTGCTACTTTTGTAATGAAAAGTAGGAGATCTATATATTTAACCCAATACAACGTACAGAGTTCTTGTAATGTTTCAGGAAAGACTGAAAATTTAAAGCATGGTTACGGATTAAATAAGAAAAACATAGTACTGTTAACATTATCCCGTGAATCCATCCTCTGGAGAGCCAAGGTCAGCATATTAAGAGTTAGAAGCAACTACGCTCAAGCTCAAGGACAAGTCTACTAAAAGTTTAGGAGATAGGACAGTCTCTCAGCTTCTAATTTACATTACATTATATTAAAATAAAACATATAAAATCCTCAAGTACTTAATGAAGAGCAACACTGTCACAAAAGCATGATTAAACATTTCTATAAAAAGAATCCACTTCATACACCAGTAACTCAGGCTAGACATGCATGCTGCTTTCACTGTTGACTCATCCTGACCAGGATACACCACCACCGAAATAAATGGTAGTACCAGCTTCAGGACTCCTGGATTTTGTATTTCTTTAAATACATTTAGCTGTGTAGCACCAGAATTCTCACAGGAACCATGGTGATGCTATTTCTTCGCTGATACTATTAACCAGCATTAACCTGAAATTGTCTGGTTGTCTAAAAAAAAAAAAGTATTCGAGTACAAGAGAAAGGTATACTTAATTTTCCTTCTTAGAGTCTTAAAGTCCAAAAACATAAGATGGTATTTGGTAAAAATTTTACAGTATGCCTGCTTGCTTAGAGAGGAAAAACAAAAGAAAGCATGACTAAGCACTAAGATTATCAGGTGTAAATGGACATTTTTAAGAATTTAGTTTAGGAAGGATAGGAGATTGCGTTCCCCTTTCTTCACATCATGCAGCTTTTTCTGTGAAAAATGAAAAAATGAGGAAACAGAGTACCTTAAATTCTATGGCATATCAAACCTTTGTTCAGAACCAATAAATTTTTCCTACATCAAAATATTGCACTCTGGAGACAGGAAACACACACTGCCTTTGGACTTTGCATATATCTTGGACAAAAACAACACGCCTTCTTCACCTCCTCAAAACACTGGAGAAAAAAAATCCTTTCTCTTTCTCCTGTTCAAAATTTTCCGCTGTACTGTTTTAGGAAGGGACTATAGCGAGACAGTATGGGTGTCACTCAATCCAGAGTGCAAAACACAAGATGCTTCCAGTTTCCCATGCTCCAGATTCACGACATCCTTTTACCACTGTCACAGCAACAAGCTGCTACGTGAATTTTCAAGCCTGCAGGGTCCTTGACCTACCAAGTGGACAGGAGAGGCAGTGAACACCCCAATGTTTAAGATGTAAGAGTTCATTCACCCTGACTCCTTGAGTGACAATAAGCGACTACTCGAGGACCTCAGAAAGGTAACTGGAATAACTTCCTTTTATGATGTTTCTATATAAAGAAAGAGCCAAAGCACATTGCCCGTTGATACTGATGACGTACTTTAAATTAGCCTAATATAACTGAGATAGACTGCACTGAAGGGGACATCTGGCTAAAGACCACTTCTGCCCTTGCCTGGGCTTTGAGAACAAAAATTTTCAAACAGTGTATTTTGAGAAGTCTCCGGTGATACAGGCTCCGAACAAAACAAAATTGCTGGAGATGCTCAACTCCCCTCACTTGGTAGGTGCAATGTTTACTTATCTGGAATGGATAAATCTTTGCAGATGAAGGTCAACCACATTCTGTTTTCCCTTGCTTCACAGGAAACAAAGAAAGGCAACAAGTTAGGCAGAAAATATAAATCTGGGAAATGCAGTGGTTTTTTCATTTTAGATCTCTGAAAAATGTCACAAAGAAGAATGTAACGGGAAGTGCAGGGAAGCCTCTCTGTATTACTCCTTGGATGGGCTTTGCACAGCAGAAAACTAGGGAACAGCTATGGAGCCAAGTCAGCTGGAAGTAAAACACACAGAGAGAGGGGGCCAGGAGAGAGCTGCAATCCAGCAAACCAGATGAGCCTAAGACCCAGGCAATAAGAAACATGCCTCATCCTGAATTTTTTTTTAAATGCTACAAGAAGGAAAGTGTGGAGTTTTTTATTCTGCAGCACAAGACACTCATTTTTCCTCACTAAAACAGTTATCAACATAAAAAAGTTACTCAATTTGCTATTTTGAGACTAGAAAAATAGTATTTTTAGAGCTGTATCTATTCTTTTCATCAAAATTCACAGCTATTACCTGACACATTCAGTAACATTAATTCAAGAAATTTTAGATTCTACCAATTAAGAAAAAAAGATGTTATTTCTTTCCATTGTTATTAAGTTCAGTTAAGATTCTGGAGACTGCTCTTTAACAACGGGGAGCTATCAGCTCACAGGCTCTGTTCTGCTCATCCAAAAACATTTAGAAAAAAAAAAGTTACCTAAAGAATATTGTGAAGTCCACATGCCACTGAACAGTCATACGTTCTTAGCCTCTCCGCAGATATACACATGCTATAGGCATACCCAAGGCAACTCAGGTTTTCTTAGTCCTTAAGACAGCTGGTTTTGCTCCCAAGAACCTAACTATCTAAGTTAGGCTTTGTATTCTGAACTTGCAGAAAATGACATCCCCATTTGCTGCTGTGGGGTTTGAAACAAACATCTCTACAGAGGTGACAAAACATCAAACGCTGTTTGCCAAGACCAGACACAAGTGTGATCCTGCCCCTCCTCTGATTTTAAGTTCTACAGCATTAGAAATCTGAGAAACAAGAAGAGTATCAATTGTACGGGGTCAGTATTATATTCCTCTGAGGAGGGTTTATCACCTGTGATCCCGAAACCTTTCTAAACACAGCAGCACTCCAGTGTGTCACAACGGACTGTTCTGATGCCACACTTCAGTGGAATTAAGAGAGAAAACGCAGTATATCATGACTTATATAAGTTTTCTGGTACTAGGACACCGTAGCAAGCAATACTCAAAGACAGCAAGGTATGTGTCAAAATAGACCTGGCACTGGACGATCTTGAACCTTAGATAAACTAGCCAAGAAACTAGTTCTTTACAAATAAAAACTGGTCACAGATTAAGGATCAGAAAAATCAGGCTACCCAAGTGACAGAGAGTATGACATAACTGTACGCAGGAGTACTCCTACAGCTTACAGCCAGACTGATAGCTTCTTGATAGCTTCTAAAGTCCTAGCATATCGTCTTTGCAAACCATTCCTAGACTTGAGAACACTCATTTCAGCCGAAATGACTTAGGTCTGAGAGTCTGTATTTGGCAATGTTTTAAGAATGAAAAAAATAAAATGCAATCTATGATTTTGCCTTGGACTAATTGACTGGACTTCCTGAAGAGAAGGAGCAGTAAAAGGGCACCTCTGTTCAAGACTGTCACAAAGCCAGCAACAGTGTTTACAGAAAACTTCAGATAGAGCCTAGCTGTATCCAGCCAAAAAAGCCTAAAGCTGTGCAACACTGAGCTGAAGGGAGACTAACTGCAAAGAACACGACTGGGATTCTCGGAAGCAGCCCGATGGCAACACACGAAGAGGAATTACTAACAGAATGGCAAATAACTTTTGTTCTCCATGTTGTCAGTCCATGTTTCCTACGACATGCTCAGTGTTTGGAGAGAGTAAACAGGAAAGCAACGACTGACAGCAGTACTGTTTCCTCTAGAGAGGGGGAAAACGAGAAGAGTTTCTTGAAGTGCTTTGACTTGCTCTCTTCTTTCTGCTGCATGCTACACACTTCCTCAAGAGGAGGATAAGAAGAAAAACCTTTGCAGCTAGCGTTTTTAAAGTAATTCACATAACCTTGCCTGGATGTGTAATTTTGTAGTTATTTTACAGAAAAACAAAACAAATGGCCTTAGAGATGACGTTTCTAAAGGACTACCTTCTCATTAGGACAGTATTTGATATGCTAGGGACACTACAGGAATACGTATGTCTTGAAGGGACTCACTTGTAACCAAAGTCAGTAACAGAGATCAGAAGTTCCAACGCATATTTCTAGCTTCACATTTTCTCTCTCTCCATAAAATCTCAATCTCGACAGTAGGTCTCAACGACATACTACTGAAATATCACTCCATAGTTTTTCGCTAGACTGCCCATTATCCACTGTCATGAGTATGGGTGAACCAGTAAACTCAAAGTAATTAACAAGAGTTAAATTCCATAACACACACTGGGAAATCACGTACTGCAGCTATTTCATCTGCTGTACAATCATGTTAGAGTTTCAATCCATTCAGTTGAATCAGATTAGAAAAACCTGTAACCAGACACCATACGCTTTCTACAGTACAATTCGGTTTCTAAGAAAATACTGCTTGTAAAAAAAAATCCTACTTGTGAATAAATGAGGCCGTCTGTAGCTGAAGTTCAGCTCTGCTGGAGCATAGAGCGCAGGGTGAAGGGCACGTCATTGTCCTACAGGCTTGCCACAGTGGTGGGAGTCCTCCTGTACTACACTATTTACCCTGGTTCTGAAGGTCACACTATGCCTGTCAATTTTCAGTGCTGTGCCTGAACATGTATTAAAATGTTCCATACTAATGAAGAATTAATGTTTTGCAATTTAGGGTTGTAGGGAAGGTTAAAAAAAAAGTGATGGAGGATTTTGTTTCCTAAGCAGGAAAGTTCTACATTAATATTTTTCCCAGCAGGCCTTCAGTAGTTTTACTGCAAACAACCACTGCCTTTGTTTCTCAGATCCTCTTACATCTGACGTTCCATCAAAGCCCTCACATCAGCAGCTCAACAAGGCAAAAAAAATAAGTGTGTAATACTACTGCATTGCAAAGCTGTCCTCAGAGTTCAGTTCAGTGGTGCAGTGTGCTGACCACTCTGTGCAGCCATTCAGCTAAATTATCTTCCCTTAATAGCTCTTCTCACTTGGTAAGTAAGAGAGAGCAGAGCTTAAGCAAAAGCGGTTTCATTTACTGCATGGAATCTGCAACCACCTAATCTGCACTGTTTCATTCCCAGGCCTTAGCAAAATCCTGTGATTAATTCCATGTTTTTTCACAAAGGAGCAATGTGGAGATGGAAGAGAAGTGGCTACACCTTCTGACCAGCATTAAGCCGCAGTTCAGCAACCCCCTCCAGAGACCACTGGCTGTACCATTAGCTGCAGCCCATCCTTCTGTTAACACCAACGCTCAGGACCCAGTGAGGAGCGGAGGAAGTGGCACTAGACAAGCAGCAATGTGACAAAAGAGTTTGTTTTCATCTAAACAAACAGTAGTTGACAGTGGTTAGTGAGAAAGTATCGGAAAACAGCGTGTGTGTTTCAGCAGCAATACGGGAACTTTGTCCATTCAGCTTTTCCAAGGGAATTTTGGCCTTTTCAACTTTCACGTAAAACTTCGAGATTATACAAAACCTAAAAAAACAGGATCTTGATTGAAGAGGCGAGGGGGAAGGCACCCCTTCTCCAGGCAAGTGTTTGAGGATTTCTCCTTGGCTGCTAAGGGTTTGTGTGGGGTAAAGAAATGCTCCTAACAAACCAGCATTCTTTTCCACATGATCAGAGCTAACCAGCCCCCCTGCAGGCAAAATGACCAATCAAATCAGCTTCAGCTGAAACCCAACCCCCCAGCACTATAAACACAGGAACAAGACATACAAACCCATTTTCTTAAATTAAAAAAAATCTCTACCAACCACTTGTGGGAAGTTTCTTGCCTGTGCTGGGACCAACACGCAAGGTGAGCCCGGTCCCTCTCCTGGAGCCCAGGTGTTCCCCTTCTCCTGCACACAAACCCTTCCAACACTGGTAAGTACGCAAAACAATCTCTTGTTATCTTTTTCTTATTGTACAATTAGAAATTGCTCTGTGATTCTTTAATCAAAGAAATCAAAGTTGTTTTCAGGGCACAGAGTTTTACTTCTAGAGCTCGCTAATTTAACTATCACCTTAAAAAAAGTGGTTTCTGATTTTCCCCCTCCAAAAGAAGAAAATGCTCTCTCAAATGACCACAGTCCCAAGAGCACACAGAGCAAAACCAAAGTCGCCGTGTGCAATTTTTTCAGAAAGCTTTCAACATACACAGTGCTGTAAAGACTCTGCAATGCTCTGCAAACAGGGAGCATCTGCAAGCCTCCAGCTAAGGTAGCTGGGTGTTACCTGGTCAAGCGTTATTAAAAAAGTCATCCTCACCTTCTTGCTGCTTTCATCGTAACTCAGCATTTCACTACAGTTCCATCCAAATTTAAAGAAATGAGCTTCACCTCTTCAAGTCTGCTTTTACCATCTCTAATCACACCTCATACCTTCACTCATTTTCAATCAATGCATTCTGTGCTTTTGGACGCACTGTGAGCTAGCACGGCTGCCCGGGCATCGCGTACGAACTCCAACGTCCTAGAAAACTCTGCCATTCCAGACAAGCCGTTGGGAAGTCTGCATCACATCAGGCAGGGCTGCTCCTCAAAAACAGCAAGATCCACAAGAAAATGGATGGCAGCAGACTTCTATTACCACAGCCTCGCATCAGATAAAATCCTGCCTCTTAACGGTAAATTTACTCCTCCATTAACAATACTTCTTTTGCATTTAAGTTTCTCTAAGGATTTAATACATACCAGCATATTTTAAAATTTTAAACAACATTCTAGCAAAGTCTTAGTGAAGTTTTTCTGCTTCTCTAAAGGTGGCCAGGCTAGTTGGTCCACTCAGATGCTGCTTCATAATGAAGAATTACGGTTCATATGGATCTTTACAGTATTTTCAGCATGCTGTATGATGTGAAAATACATTGTACACAAAACGGAGCATCAGAGATGTCCCCCAAAATCAAGTATATCAGCAGCCTTGATTTCTGTACTATAAAAAGAGACACTCTCCCATTTTACCAAAACTGGAGGGGGTGGGGGGTGTTGTTTTGTTTTTTTCTTTTAAAGTGCACTCTGTAGTAAACTCTCACAGAAGGTCACAAGTACGAGCTGTCGCATCCTACACTTTGTGGCATTTG
>Ga0181612_175808_pt1 | contig 12686 bp, 5 predicted proteins | sample HoacroProtozoa21_FD_119630 | JGI IMG/M metagenome (GOLD analysis project Ga0181612, IMG submission 119630) | Hoatzin crop microbial communities from Cojedes, Venezuel. Combined Assembly of Gp0051906, Gp0051904, Gp0051908 | reverse complement strand
TACATGAATTTACTTTCAGTTCATTACGAAATCACAATCTCTACTGAAATCATGCAGTGTATTTCTGTAGTGTTTGATCAACCATAAGGCAGCAAAACTGATCATCTTCATCTCAACAGGAAAAACTGCTTAATCAGATATAACTTCGGGGCAGCCAGACTTTCTGTAACTGCTAGTGGGTTTCGAAAGTGACAGCCTAAAGGGGAGAAAAAAACCACTCTATTTATTAAAGCTGTCCCACCATCACTGCTACTGAAGTGGCAACCTCCCAAAAGGGTAGGCAAACAACTGGGGAAAGCAACATCTTGAAATGCTGCAGTTTGATTCACTAGAGGATATTCATCAGAACCCACAGTGAAATAAAACAGTAGGAAGTCTACTACAAAACACTGATGACATCTTTAATACCTTGAAGGAGAACAACTCACCTGAAAGCACTGGTGAAACTTGTTAACATTTGCTTTGCTATATTTTCATAATAAGCAAGAAGCAAGGCACAAGAGGAGATCTGCAGAGTAAAACCGTTGGGCCTGAGAGCCCACCATCTGCTACAGGCAGACCTGGTCCTGCAGAGCAAGCACCCACTAACAGGTGAAGGACATCTTCAAGGTCAGTTGTTTGTAAAAGGAATCTACTTCCTGCTCCCCAAGACTATTCTATGACACAAACATAAGCACTGGAAGTAGAGACTACCACACCTACTCCTAATCCAAAGAAAAACACTTGCATAAATGCACCTAGACATATAAAATAGGACACCAGCAGTACCTGCACATCTTCATGCATGCAGAGGGATCGTGTTCTGGAGAACAGCAACTCAGAAAGGCTTAAACTAAACAGTGGTTTAAGACTGCTTTCTGGTTACACTGTTTAATCATGAGTTATCAATACCTTAAAGGTTATCAGTGTCTTAAAGAAGTCAAGCATCATGTCCTGTTATGCAACAAGATACTAAGCTCCTTGATAGTACAGTCCAAGATACAAGGAAAACACAGTGCTGCTAGTAGCCTACATGAATCACTGTCTCACTAAAACAAAACTGGAAAAACTCAGAAAAAAATAAAAAGCACTGTGTGAAACCAACCCAAAGACCTTGTTTAGGACCTGATATCTGAAGCAAGTATCTCAGTTCTAGTCTCCCTCTCCATAAGTCCTGCTGCCCAGCCACAGGGTGATGATAATCTCCAAAGTATTCCCCAACAATTGCCTCATTTTCAAATTTTTTTAATCGATCATAACAGTATTATAGTGAATATGACAGGAAAATTAGAGATGTTTGTAAAATTGGACCAAAGAAAACTTATATATATGGGAGTTCCAGGGGAGGCGAGGAAGAGTTCCCTTAAACCATTTTTTATTAAATTGCCAACTGAAAGTTCAGAGTTCTTTGGTCTTAAATTATTTATTGCTACCAATTTTCACAGCTCAAGAGCTAACATCCCAAGCAACTGATTAAGTCATCTACTTCCAGTGCAGATAGCGAGTAATACTCATTAGCAGTATTTTAAGCTCCTAAGTTAGCTATGAGCGAGTGATGTTCTACAGAAAAATAATCTTTCAATGTGCTTTTACTGAAAAGTGAATACTATGCTCTTCCTAGTATCAACAGTAAGAATGCTTGAACAGTTACTCTCTTCAGAATAAGCCTGCCATCTAGTAGCAGACTAGAGTAAACGCAGAGAAATCTCAAGCCAGAATTTGTACCGTGAACTTGCTTGATGGTCTGACACACTATTACACAGAGATGTAAACACTGGAAACATAGTTCTTCAGAAAAAAAGGGAAAAGAAGTGGCAGAAAGATGTAGATGGTGGCTTGTAAACAGGCAGTTCTCCAGTACAATCCTAAACTATTCTATTCACAACATCAAGCTTATCTAGTCAGATAAGTCAACATGTAGAGGCGGTATAGAGGTGGAGCGGTATTTTTGTAGTGGTGATATACTTGGTCTTCTTTCAAGCTAATTAAAAAAACCGCAGCCTAATTCACTTTTTCTGAAAGAAGATTATTTTTCTGTGTGAGGTCTCATGTTACAAAATGCAGTGAAATCAGTTAAGGTAGACTGAACCGTAAAACATTCAGAGACAGGGCCTAAGCTCTTATATTGGAACTAGAGAGTCACAAAAAAAAATTATGCATAAGCAGCTTCCTGAAGTGTTACATATTTATTCTTGCTTCTTGGAAATTACGCAGCTTCCAAGTAAGTCAAAGCTGCAGTACATAGCATTTTACTCTCTCATCGTTTAGCTGTCCCTGGCTTTATTTTACTTTCGTAGACCAAGATCCAATACGTTTTACAATTATAATCCACAATGGTTTGCCACAGTGTTTCATCCATTGATCATCTCTAACACACAAAGAAAGAGCTCTTGTGATGCCATCATGTTGACGCCTATTTCATACAGTGCAGATGCTTTCCAGTTCAGTCACTGAATGTGTTCCAAGAAATCTATGTCTTAGCATACCACAGCCACAGAGTTACCAGGGCTTTTGGAAGATGCTGAAGTGTGCTGTCTACAGAATCACAGAATATTAGGGGTTGGAAGGGACCTCTGTGGGTCATCTAGTCCAACTCCCCTGCCAAAGCAGGGTCTATATGGGAAAGAATGGTTTGTTTCTGGTTCGTGGGAAAAGAAAGTCAGGACTCTTCCTCTGCAAGATCCACTGGCAACGAAGCACTCTCTCCCTAGAATATTTTCAAGGCCACCTGCTTCCATCACAGCTTTCTCAAAGAAACTGGAAGCCAGCAGAGGAAGAAAAATAGCATGACCACAAGTGGGAAAGAGCCGACAGCAGACACCTGGGGAAGACAAAGGGAAAAAGTACAGAAATGGAACTCAACCACTGTTTCAAGAGACTCTCCACCAATGAAGAGGAAAAAATAGCCTTACACTTTTGAGAGGTATGAACGTATTTTTCAGTACCTATCAGAGATGGCACCAATCTAAATGTAAAAGCCATAAGTTAAAGTTTGTCGCATCTAACAATATTAACTTCAGTCCTCTGTAGATAACTAACTCCATGTACAGAAGCAGAAAGAAGTAGATACCTGTAGGAATGCAGGTTAGAGTGCTGAACAGACTACATCAGTAGTTCCCTTTGTCCCTTCTTAACACGGTAGATCTCATTCTAGCAACAGAAGTAACAGAAGCTTGATCATGTCTTAAGTTTTCAAAATTAGAACTTCCCTTTTGTCATTCTGACTTCAGCAACTTACCATGCAAACATACGTTCTAATCCTTAAGAGTTACTCATCTGTCCTTACTATTGGTATCTGCGACAGGCTACAGTTCTGGAAAGCAGAAGTCTACATAATGTGGGGAAGCAGGTCTTGTGTTCGCAATTCCTCATTTACTGGAATAAAGACAAATGTAGATTAGTGGTTTAAGGGCATTTCCACACCCATCCCTCTCATCCAGCATTAAAAAGGACCTCAATTACTCCTTAGGAGTAAGGAATTAAAAGTCACTTGCCACATTTCCTGCTTACAAAGTTTGCACCTCATCAGTCCCTTGTGGCTTAACTCAAAACTATCATAGCTTCTTCCCTTAACCAATAAACTGTCAGTATTTGATAGTCCAGCTTTATTAATAAAAATCTCTGCTTCCATCTAGAGATCAGTTCTGTAGCAGAACCTCATTAGGTAACTCTCACTATTAAAGTAACTTGATACTGAAAAGCATGAGTAATACTGAAGAAAAACGAAGACATTTAGTTACATTCCCCTTCTTAGAAAAGAGTGAATGAAAGGTAACAAAAAGCTAGTATGTCAGGTTTCATGAATGCAATTGGCTCCTACACCTCCCTCGGGATTTCACAGGGCTTGAGCTTTTTTTTTGGTAAGGCAAAAACACCATATATTTTGGCACGTATTTTATATATGCCAAAACTAATGCAAGAGTTTTGGCTCAAATTGCACTACACCACTTGAACAAAGAGGACTTCACTGAATGTTTTACCTAAACCTATTTCTACCAAAACAGCTCATTTTTGCACACTCCGGTAGACTTTTGCTTTGGTATTTACAGTCAACAGTCCAAAGACAACATTGTCAAGAACTACACTTTTAAAAGACAGAGAAAAAAAAGCTGATGAGAAAAGGAACCTGCATATCCTCTTCTTTTAGAAATACCAGTAAGAAGGTGCTAGCTGCAGATCTACATCTCCGACGTCTGCTACTCTCTGGCCAAGAAAGAGTAGGGGAAAAGTACTTACCGTCTGGACAAGGCAGACACCCAGCAAGCAGTGGTTACAAAACAAATGCTTAGCTCTCAGACTTCAGGAGTCTGACCCTAAAAAGTCTATGCAGCTTTTAAAAAACAATTCCATGTAACAGGGAATCATTTTCTAGAGAGAATTCACAAACAATATGAAGTTGTCAGGCAGAATAATCTCCCAAAATAAAGCCACTTTGATTTTCTTCCTATTGGAATTATATCACACCTATTAAAAAAATGTAAATCTAAAGTCATCCCTAGGATAAATACCAGATTTCTAAGAGGATTAAAATAAACACACCCTAAGTGTCACAAACGTACTTAATACCCAGTTCAATAAAATACTGAAATATCAATTTATTAAAAAGTTATGTGAACTGTAAGTAAACTGCAATATAGCTGAAAAATCTGAAATATATAATTTTAAAGGAAAATCATTTATTTCTGAAAATATTTAAAATATTGCATTTCTGGCAGCAAATTTAAAAGAAGGGTTCTGGAATGGGTGCAGTCTCTCTGTGCACTTGTCTAGCATTTGTCTTCAAGGTGTAAAACGTATCTGCTTTCTGATTTTTCACAGTACAATCTTGTGAACACTTTCTTTCTGACTTGTAGAGACAGAATTCGATTTCCAAGAACAGCAGCAGAATTTTAACAGGAAATACTATGGTCCTTGTCGGTGCAGACAACACACTTCCCGAGAGTCCATGACACCTTGGAAATATGCTAGCCATTTTGCACATAAATGCATCAGATTGTGCTTACAAGTTACAGAATAAGTCTTTGATTGATAATTTTTCTGTTTATTTCCGCCAAGGCCACTGAAAATACGAAGGCCTTTTCATCTGAAAGGTTAGCATACATGTCAACTTCTTTTTCTTGTTTCTCTGTAGGAGAAAAAAAAGTCACTATTAGAAGCTTTTTCCATTATCCGAAATTAATGCAAGTTACATAGTAATTAATAAATATGTGGAATGGAGTACTGCAACTGAAAAGAAGTTAGACAATCAACTCCCATACAAGGAGGGATTGAGACAGACGAGAAAGGAATGGAAGCACGCAAAGGTGCCAGAAGAGTCACAGAATTAGTCATCCAAAAGCATGACTGAATTTCTGTTCTTTAATGACAAAGAAAGAATGAGTCACTAACACTACATTGATTCCTGACACAAAAGAGTATTCAAGCGTTCCTCCAGTTTTGGATTTGAGTTTTTTTTCTTTACTTTTACATAAACACCTCCCATCCTTGAAAACAAAGATACTTCACTATATCCTCATTAAATATGACATTTGTCCCACATCTAAGTAACAGAAACCCAGTAGTTTAATTACAGTGCCCAAGACCAAAGAGCAGACACAAGGCAGAAATCAGTTTCCCAGTCTGTCACCGTGAACACTTCTGGACTTTCTATACTGCAGACTTTCAATCTTATCCCAGATACAGAGCAATGCTATCACCTCAGTGAGCAAGGGAAAAGGTCTAAATTCCCTCCGCTGATGTTGGCTTCCTTCAAGGCTACAGATACACAAAAGCAAGCCATCAAGAAGTTTCCATACTGCAGTGCTCAAGCATACGAAGTTACACTATGGCATATGACAAAACTAATAGAATAGTACTTTCATAAATAGCACTTACTCCAGATCTGGAATTTACATCCCAGTTCAGCTAGCCATGGCTAGCTGACACAGCTCATTTAGGAAAAACAAAAAACAAACCCACAAAAAAAATAAAACAGAGAACACCACAAAAAAACCCAGCTTTGTCAGAAGACCAAACTTGTAGACACAGAGAAGAGATTAATACGTCTAGAGCTTTAAGGTTGGTGTCTAGCTGTAGAGCTCCATCTCTCACCCAAGTTCTGTGGTAGCCTGGACTAATTTACAATCACAAAACAACGCTCACTGGACAGACCCCTGTCTCATTAACACACAGACACACACGTGCGTGCTCTTTTTGACCACAGCATCCTCTGGCAGACTGCTCCATCAAGACACCTAAATGAGCAATGGGCAGGTGAAAGATAAAGCAGCATTGGAAAATAATGGACAGCACCACATGGAAGAAAGATCCCGGCATCTCCTGTTTCCACCTACTCACATGGTTACCCCTTCAGTGGGTCCACATTCATAACATTTTTAGATTTGGTTTCACATCCGATTGTCTGTATTACAGCTACAGACACCATTCCAACAGACTATCTTCCCTGTGAAGTCAAGTGCTTGTGTTAAACTAAGAGGGAGGAACTGAAAAATCCTTTACCACTGTGTTCTGATTTAATACTGATAGAGACACATAGCAACAAAACCCTCTACTTCTAGATTTCTAGACAACTTAAATCACACATAACCTTATCTTTCCCTGCAAGTAAAATTGCTTAGTGAGGAGCCTGGACACACAAAGATGCACCAGTTTTTAGTCTGAAAACAAGAAACTTGCCTTAGTGAAGTAAAGCAAATCCAAGCATGTTTGTATTTGGAATGTAAATGACTTCTGCTTGTTCCCTGGCTACATAAGACAATATTCTCTAGTGTGTTGAGTTTGAAACAAAAGTTGAGAAACTGAGTTCTGCTGCAAGTCCTACCCTGTAGTTTAAGGCAAATCAGTTGCTTATGCACACTCAGGCTGGGTTGCTCCACTTCCTCCCTCCCACCATTTACAAATTAAGAATGCTGGGAGTTGTTCTCAGCACAGATACTACACACACTTGTTATTCCACATTAACCTTTCCTATTTCCACATCTAAACCCCTCCCCTTTTTTCATACTTCCCAAACCAAACAAATGCAGCCACCACCTCAATATGTCAGCACCCAGCAAAATTAAAAATACTTGCCCCCTCCCAGGTTACTGTTAACCACTTGTAGACTTCTTAGCAAAAAAAAAAACAACCCAACACCAACACCTTCTCAAGTTTCCGTTCCCCCCATCCTCCCAAAGTACTGGCTTGTTCTGAGAGACTTCAGCTTCAAAGAACTGAAATCTTGACATCAAACAGTATCAGGGATTAACACGGGTTTGCAAGTTTTAAGCATTCTTAAAACAATTCCAGTTCTCATCAGTAACCAGTGAACAGCTTGCACTTGCCTGACATTTTATCATACGCTACTCATAGGACACCGTGGTTTCTACAGACACTATTAAAACTTTCCGCTTCACAGTCTCATCTGAATATAGTTTTGACTCACTTCTCTATTATTAGCAAAAGACTGTCTTACAGAATCACAATACCATTTTTGTAAGACATTAAAAAACCTAAGTCTTTTGATATAAAACTAAGAGGCTATTGAGGTGAAAATATTCAGTCTTCCTGCAGCATGTCTCTCATCCCCAGATCTCCTGCAACCCACTAGACCCACAGCCCTTAAAATTCTCATCTATGTATAAATCAAATACGGACTCTCTCCCCTCACAAATTGTGTACGGATTCAAAATCCAGAGTTCTGAAATTCACTATCCAAGACAGTGAACTATTTCAAATGTGCATATTGGGCAAGCAAATATAAAAGTAATACAGTTGGAAATTGCTAAAAAACTTAGAAATTTAATTCAGCTTAAGTTTTATCAGGATACTGAAATGTATGTATCTACAAGTATGCTTTAGTAAGGCTCCAGGCCACTCTTACTGAGTCTCACTTGATAGTAACCCCTTTCAGGAGCAGAACAACCAATACCACTTCCTCCCTACATACAAGAGTTTTTTTGTTTAATATAATCAAGTTTGTTACCTAGATAAGGCAGCCTGGGAACCTGTCTAGCTATGTATCACAGTCCCACACAGCAGAATAAAAAACATATCACCACCACAACAAAAATCCAAATCAGATTAAGTTTCTATTTTCAAAATATACTGTAGCATTTCTGACAAAGAAATTGCCAATTTTGACAAGCCAAGCCTGCAGTAAGATGTTACTATTTTCCAGGGTCATCACATGTCTCTGAAACATGTGATAGTAACATTCTCTGGGTCCCAGCATCTGCCATATCCCCTCAATCTACATCAGCTTCCTCTTTCCTCCCCCTCCAGTCCTTCTTACTAAATCTGCAGCAAAAATAGCTTATTTTAAAAAGTCCTTTCGCTTCTCTTATTCTCCTCAATTGCTGTTGAATCCTGCAGTTCTTTGCTCTAATGTGAGCCAGTCACGAAGGATACAAAAGAACTAGTCAAAGGCACAGACATAACTGGGAACAAGCATGCAATGTACGAGAACAGCACGACACAAGCAAGAAAGCAAAGCTAGAGGTGCCATGGGTGTCCTTAGGAAGCTTTTCACAGCTGTGGGGTCTTCAGATGGATAGATTATCTGCTCTTGCATGCTATTATAATTCAGGTGTTTTCTGCCCTCCTGTTTTTCATCTCTAAATGCATTAGGCATTGCAGTAGCCTAAGAGGCACCAAATACTTAACAGTTTTGCAAGCAGTGCCCTTTTTTTCAAGTCTTTTGGGGGAAAGAACAGCAGCACAACCTCTAGCAAGTAATGTGTACCCAAAATATCCTAGAATTATACAATAGGCAAGGAAATTAATAAAGTCTGACACTAAGCTAATGTCTTGCACTCCAGAGCTGACTTCCAACACTATGCAGACTGATACAAGGACTAGCAAATGAGTCACACAAAAATCACCTTAATTAGAGTGGAATAATTCAAGTTGCTTAACATGCTTTTATGCAAACAACACTATCAAGTAGCAGGTTTGGTAAAGGAAGATTATTTCTAAAATTCCCCACTAATTACTCCACAAACAGTAGTTAGGCCAATTTTATAAGACCCTTCAAAACCCAGGAGTCAATGTTAACTTGTTTCACAGTAATTACTTACAAATAATGGGTTCTCTGCTGAAGTTATATTTATAGTCGCAGCAGCCACATATGTCAACTTTTTGTTTGTTTTTTTAAATCTGCCCTATAATCACGACAGTGGTCTACACACATTACAGTGACATAATGAATAAGAAATAAGTAAGAAAATATCCTAAGCCCACTTATTCCTAACCAGTAAGGTATGCTGTAATGGTGAGGAGCAAACGGGCGTCAACCCAAGCTCTGTACCAGCAAGGAAGAAACAGCAGCAGTAGTCACAGTATCAAGTAAAGGGGATGGTAAGACAGGACAAGATGATGGAGGCAATCTTCTCAAGTGAGATTCAACTTGAAAAAAAACCCATAAAAAAACCCCACACACCTACAAACACCAAGAAAACAACATGCCACACATGCACTCTTTTGCAAAGATCTCACTACATCTGTATTTCTATTTTTCTACCTCTGAGCACTGGCATATTGTCACACTTTGTTTTTAACCTCTTGCTTCACTCCATTCAGCCTAGTTTTGGATAAGCAAACATGTTCTCTAAATATCCCTCATCCTTTCAAATCCTTGCTTTTCAGAGACTATAAAACATGCATTAAGAGAATGGATATTTTCTTCTGATTGCTTAGATAGCTTTTGTCTTTTTCAGGGGACAGGAAAGAAGATTTACTTTTACAGTGCAACCCAACAAGCTTGCAAGAATTGTCAAACCAAAGCTAACTAGACTTGGCAGTAAAACGCCTAGAAGCGATCCTATAGGCACTTGACAAAGCCTAGCTTGAATCAATAATAACTAGGGAAGCTCTGTACTCTGTGAAGCTACATACATTAATAAGCCATATGCAACAGTGAAGAGATTAGATATTATAAGTGTATTCCTATTACAGTAAAGCAACTGCCATCCAGAAAACATACAGAAATGAAATTGTACCTCCTCTTTCCACAGACAAAGCACTAAACAAAAAAATCCCAGTTTATACTTTGTCTTTATAGGAAAGAAACTTGAAGAATGAACAGATTTACATTAAGCAGACAACAAAATTAGTTTTGAAAAGTTAGAAGTTAAAAGAAGTCACTTTACAACATGGATTAACACCCATTTTCATTAACAAATAAGGTGGCGGGGAAAAAACAAAAAAATCACATTTCTGAGTTATGCCACAAGGTATGCTTGATGGTTTCAATAGTTTTAAGAACAAGATCTTCTGAATATTTATACCGTCTTGTTATTTCCTCCTATCTGCCTTCCAGCCTTTTTAAGTCTACGCTAAGTTTTTGGTTAATTATTCAGGCCTAAAATAAATATATCCAAAAGCATATGCAAATGCAGTGTCAATAGGTTCTTAAAGAAATAGGAACCCTAAGTGACAGTCACATACTTGAAGGGCTCCAAAACTACTCTAGTGCATGTAACAGTCTCTTTACTGTATAAAGATTAAGAACAGCTGGTCATCAAGCAATGTTAATAAGCAAGGAGGCATTCTTTCCTCCTAGAGTATTATTCTGTGGAAGCATGGGACAAAACTTCAGGTCATAGTAGTGACTCAAGATGCCCTTTTCACTTTGGCTCTCCAAAAGGTTTCAAGAAACTTGAACAATCATCCTAATCACTCTCTGATAACAGGCATCATTATATGGTTTGTCCTTGTGATATAGAGCAGCAGTACCTCAAAAAAAATACACAAAACCGAATCAAAAAACCTACTAAGCACTACAGTCCAATGGCTTTCAAACTATATGTTGAAACTTTGTCTGGTGGCTAAAAATGCAGACTTAGCTCTTCGTAGTTAGTTCCAACCAGACACTGAAACATAAAACCACAGGTCTCTGCAGATGTGAAACAGCCCCTTCCCTATATTAAGATATCACGTATTGGCTGAACTAGTCCAGTTACCTAAAAGGTTTAAATTGTATAAAGGTTTACTGATTAAAAAAAAATCTTCATACAAAAAGAAACCCCAGTGAACGTATTTCTCCAGTTCTCATACCTCTTTCTTCCTCGTGCTTTTTGGCTGAGGCACTCTTCGGTCTTCCTCTTCCTCGTCTGCTATGATCTGAATGGCTGTTAGACCTGGATCTTTTTCGGTTTTCTAAGTCTTTATTTACTGCAGAATTTATCTTCTCTCGCTTAACTCTCTCTGTCCGTCTCCTTTTGGCCTCACTCTTGTTTTCTGTGCAAAGGAATAGAGATGGTATGATCTAGGGTTCTTTTCATCTTTGTTCTTAATTTCCTATTAGTGCTTACCCCACCCAATCAACTTTTTTCTTTAAATCTCTTAGCAAAAGTGGTTAGATGTCTATACCTTTACAGAACAACTACATCTGCACGATATCCACGTAGAAATTACGTTATCAGATTCAGAATGGCACTTCACTTCTTGATTACAAGGATCAAGCCTTTAATTACTTCAAACGCATTTTGCAACATGAGACATTTGCTAGTATAGAAAAAGTTCATAGTTTGCCATAATGAGATGGAAAAAACCTGTACAGATCACAGCCATCAACAGCCCACTGTACGTTTCCACTAGCCAAAACAAAAAGTTTATCATATCGGCAAACAGCAAAGTACTTCACCTTCCTTTGACACTGATGAAATCATTCCCACTGCCCACACAAATCGAGATACTGAGTCAACAATGCTGTCGGTAAACACCACATTACATAGCATACACGTCCCACCAAATCTAGCCTATGACAAGGCCTCTAATACTTAATTCTGAAAAGGTATATTGTTTTCCTACATGACAGAGTCAAAAAAAAAAGGGTTATTTACATGAGTTTCACCTGTAAGCATGGATTAATGAGCTTGGGTACTGAAAACAGTACCATCACCACAGTGTGCTACTCACTGCAGACTAGCTGCACGTTCGCAAGGCTGCAGCACCATTCTGCAATAGCTATACTATTGAAAATACTGGAAACAATGTTTTCTAAAAGCAATTGCAGTCACCTTATGAGCACAACACAGACACACACAGTCTCCCGCTGTATCCTCCTGGGGAACTGGTTTCCTTTTGCTGCAGTTGTCCCATTGATCCTGTATAGACACAGGGTACAAACTGGACAGCAGGGTAACTTGTCACTGATGTTAATACAAAAGCTGCGTTTCACAGGATCACAAAAGGGTTGAGGTTGCAAGGGACCTCTGGAGACCATCCAGTCCAACCGCCATGCTCAAGCAGGGCCTCCAAGAGCCAACTGCCCAGGACCACAAACAGATGGCTTTTGAGTATCTCCAAGGATGTAGGGTCCACAACCTCTCTAGGCAACCTGTGCCAGTGCTTGGTCACCCTCACACCAAAAGTGTGTTTCTTCCTGTTTGGAGGGAACCTGCTGCATTTCAGTTTGTGCCCACTGCCTCTTGTCCTGTTACTGCGCACCACTGAAAACAGCCCGGCTCCATCTTCTTTACACCCTTCCTTCAGGTGTTTATATACATTGATAACACTCCTCTGAGCCTTCTCTTCTCCAGGCTGAACAGTCCCAGTGCTCTTGGCCTTTCCTCATGTGAGAGATGCTTCAGTCCCTTTGACATCTTCCCGGTCCTTCATTGGACTCTCCAATATGTCCGTGTCTCTCTTGTACTGGACAAGCGCAGCACCGGACACAGTACTCCAGCTATAGCCTCATCAGTGCTGAGCAGAGGGGAAGGATCATG
>Ga0181612_160928_pt1 | contig 12686 bp, 7 predicted proteins | sample HoacroProtozoa21_FD_119630 | JGI IMG/M metagenome (GOLD analysis project Ga0181612, IMG submission 119630) | Hoatzin crop microbial communities from Cojedes, Venezuel. Combined Assembly of Gp0051906, Gp0051904, Gp0051908 | reverse complement strand
TTTTGTTTGTTTGTTTGTTTTTGGTTTTTTTGTGGTTTTTTGTTTTGTTTTAAAAAGGAAGCCCACCTGTAGACTTAAATTTGATGGCAAGGTAGTGTATCCTTAGATGATAACTTGATTTTAAGCTGGAGAGAATAAGGTTTCTGCTATTGAGGGTTTTCATATTGGTCAAACATGTTTCTTTTTTCTACTGTTGTAAATGGGATGTTTTGTAATAAAGTGCCTTTCAAAATTGCTACTGTTCTTTTTGCTCTCCTCCAAGACTGCGGAAATGAATGAAAAACTTTCAAAGATGGGTGAAAGCTCACTCAGGAATTTCACAATGGATACAGAATCCAGCGTATATAACTTTGAAGGGGAAGACTACAGAGAAAAACAGAAGGTAACATTTAAACTTCTTTTAGAAGAAAGCGCTAAGTTATAGGATCAAACTATATTTATTTAAGAAGTGTTGGTTAAAATACAGTATAATCTATGAAAATAGTTTATAAGTTTTATTACTTATTAAATAAAGTAGTTTTATACCTAGTTTTATGTAAGACTGGTGGCTGGTCTGTGTATTTTGCAAGTCTTAATGTTTTTTTTTGGGGTGCGGGGATTTGCTTTTATAGATGGCATTTACAGAGTGGATTGAACCACCTAAACGAGAAAGGAAAGCCAATTATGCTGTGGATGCTTACTTCAGAGAGGCTCTTCGAGTCAGTGAGCCAAAAGCACCCAAGGTGAGTTGATGAAAAATAAATTGTTCAAATATGCATGATGAGTGGTTAAAGCTGAAAGCGAGAAATTGGTCTTTATTCATAAAAACTGCTCTATTCCCTGCTGTAAATTGGGGAGGCAGTTTAAATTTAGAAGAATCCAAAGGACTTGAGACAAACTTCTGAGAGAAAAAAAGTAAGAGCAGGAAGAGACTTGTAAGATGTTAGGAGGGCAAGACCAAGTTGTTTCTTATTTTTATTTGAGCAGCTGTGGATTTCCCTTACTTGTGGAAGATTTCCTTATTGCTGCTCCTGAACTTTGTTCAAGGGGATGCATGTGTGACTCTTTCCCCAGCCTCCTCCTCCCAAAAGACCTTCTCCCCTTTTCTGACAGGTCTTTTACTCTTAGAATTCTTCATGGTTGTAGTTGTCTCTTGTATGGTGTGGCCTTTTTTTTTTATTAGTATTTTTTTAAGTAAAGACCGTGCATTTTTGTGACAATATAGGGGTGTTTTGCTCATCAACTGAAATCAGTTCTTACAAGCAAACAGATTCTGGATGTGAAAGAGAGTCAAATACAAACTTCATGTGTATTTCAGGCACCACGGCCTCCAAAACAGCCAAATGTACAGGACTTTCAGTTCTTTCCTCCACGCCTGTTTGAACTATTGGAAAAAGAGATTCTGTACTACAGGAAAACAATTGGGTACAAGGTAACTGAAGAATTCACACATTGCAACAGTTTACTGCAACTTTAGGAGAATGTGTACACCTGTCCTGCCTTTCACATTGAAGCAAATCATGCTGAGCTGAGCAAATGATTCGGTTATATTTACAGAAAAGTGACAATTAGCAATTACCTGTGAAAATTTAACCAGATATTACAAATTGCAAAACCTTTCAGGTACCTCGTAATCCCGATCTGCCAAACGCAGCCCAAGCACAAAAGGAAGAGCAGCTTAAGATTGATGAGGCTGAACCTCTTAATGATGAAGAGCTAGAAGAAAAAGAGAAGCTTCTAACCCAGGTATAGCTGGTTCTTCGCAAGACTAATATCAGCTGAAGCTTGCCTTGCGTTTTACACGAACATCTCTTGGTCATTGATTCACACATGCCATAGTTAACACAGCTGCAAATTTTGGTTCATACTGAAAAGATGTAGGTTTGTTGTGGGCCTGGACACCTCTGAAGAACATGCACCAAATTAGTGTATTCAGATTCTACTGAATTTGTTCTACATTCCTATGTGTTTGAGGCGTGAAGAGTGAGAGCAAGCCCAGTGTCAGAGTCTGGCTGCCTGAGTTTGCATTGATTGTAGACAGACATCTTTCCTTGGCTGTGGGACTGTGCAGGCTGGCTGCAGAGCCAAATATGCTACTGTCCACATTACTTAAGGTACATCTTCTGCCAAGGTGTCACACCTGTGTGGAAGCAAATCCTGCAGGGCAAATGGTCCATTTTCCTAAGCTATGACTGGTAGTGGATAGCGTCCTTCTCTTTAAGAGGATATAAGCTAAATAGGTATATAATTAGGTAGCATGTACATTTAAATAATTTAAAACAGGTTAATACCGTATTTGGGTATTATATTTTCACGTTGTAGGGGAGGGGAGTGGAATTACAGGACAAGATCATCTGTTTGAGTAGTAATGCACTGGAACAGTTCACTATTAAAACCAGTACAGCGGTACGGTCAAGTAAGCTGTGCCTAAATCATAATATGGCTGGCAGAATGTTTTACTCTTTGTAAAAGCTGTTGCTAAGATGAAAGGAGCCTGGGGTTTTTTTGGCAGCTGATAATCTCACCATTACTATTTCTGGCCCTACAGAATGTCATGGCAAGATAGCTTTAGACCTTGTGAGGGAAAATGGCTGGTGGCATCTGTGAGGCACGTGGTGGGCCTTTTTGACAAAGCAAAACCATTACAGAGACTACTGCTTCACTTGAGGGATTTGTTTCTTAAAAAGTGATCCCATGTTCTCTTTCAGAGAGTGTTGGTAGGAGGGATTAATTTATGAGCTGAAGACTCTTTTATCCCAAACCAGTAGGTAGTTAGAGAACCAGTGCTAATCATTATGCAGCATTTACATGGAGAGACTACTGTGGCTGCAGTATAAAAGGGAGTTTTTCTACTAATGTTAAACTGCAGAGAAAGCAGAGGTTTAATACTGTTAGAATGGTGGGAGTGTTACAGGTGGTTTAAAGAAATCTGTTGAAACAAATTTGGAGAGAGAGACAAATACTGAACTTCTGTGCAATGTTTCCTTTTGATTGCTATAAAGGGATTCACTAACTGGAATAAGAGAGATTTTAACCAGTTCATTAAAGCTAATGAGAAGTGGGGCCGTGATGACATTGAGAACATAGCACGAGAAGTAGAAGGAAAAACCCCAGAGGAAGTCATTGAGTATTCAGGTAATGTACTTTTTAAGTAGTCAGCTCTGTGAGTCCTTATGCTGCTTTCCTAGTTTGAACTGCCTACGGACATGGGAATGTCTTCCGAGAATTTCTTACAGGGTGGAACTGTACTGACAGGTTTGAGATCTACTGATCTAGATTTTACCCTGCTTAGGCCCCGCATAATTAAAGCTGTGCTGAAATGTGCATATAAACTGTTACCGACCCACCTGAATATATCCTAAATCTATTCTAACTGCACAGTGCTGTCTTCAATTCCTGTTAATTTTTGCAAAAGGAAATGCTGAGAAAGAATGCTTAGCTGGAGAGATTGCACATTTCCCTGTAGCCACTAACCAGTAGTTTTCTTGACTCTTCACACCTTTATTACCTCATCCGCACCAAGAGTAGGATACAGTAAACATTTTGTGACTGAATATATAATGACCATTGTTTTTTGTAACCTAAGTCCACTTGGCTGCTTACCTTTGACGTCTCAGAAGTGTTTTCTGCTGTAGTGCAGCTGCAAGGTCCCGGCTAAATTTCTAAAGATATATAGCAGCTTACAGCTCTGAAAAATTTGTTAGAAAGACCCCTTTTATTTAAACACCTGATTGTCTTTTAGACACTTGCTCTTGTCTTTGGCCACCCAGTTGCCCTCCCGCTTCCCTCTGTAAAAATGTATTGCTGTTGCATCAGTTTCCATTTTAAGAAGCTTTTTTCTTTGAGGAGGCGATTGGCTAACAAAAACCTTTCTGGCCTGTATCGCGCCTCATGTAAACTGAGGACTCCTCTATCTCCCCGCTTCAAAGGAGCATTTGTAACGCTCCAGCACACGATATCAGGAAGTGAAGGTTCCTTAGTGGGTAAAGGCATGCCTATTTTTATACAGCAGCAAGTCCTGGTAGAAGGAAGTAACATCTGACAGCTTTTTTTAAGGTAAACCCCCTTACTTTTAAGATGTGCGATAAGAAACTAACCAATTGTTCCTTTCTTAGCTGTGTTCTGGGAAAGATGCAATGAACTCCAAGACATAGAGAAGATCATGGCTCAGATAGAAAGAGGAGAAGCCAGAATTCAGAGACGAATCAGCATAAAAAAAGCCCTTGATACAAAGGTATCTTTGCTGTGTTTCGTGCTTCCTTTGTTTCCCTGTGCCAGCCAGGCGAGGTGCAGGGCTCTGTCTGGCCAGGGACACTAATGTGTGAAGACAACCTGCTGGGCGGGGTATTTGCCTCTCTTGCGTATGCCTCAGCAGTTGCTTCCTATAACTTTTCCATTCTACAGAAGTGCTGTCCTGGCTGATAGCTGTGGTGGTACCTTTAGGTATGGCCAAACTTGTTGTTTGTTACAAACATCTTTATCATAGCCCAAACAGACCATAGCGCTGTATAACAAACTCCTCAAATACATGCTTTTTGAGGAAGCAGGACTTCTTTTGGATCTGTGTGACTGAAAATGACATACATAGGGGGGTGTGTGTGTGTATGTATATCTATATATCAATCTTTAGGGCACTAAAAAGGGAAGACTTACCAAGCAGAGGCTTTCATTCGGATCTATGTTTCACCAGCCAGGATTTGCCAATGAATAGATTTGTAGTAAACAAAGACAGTGTATCAGCATTTCCCCCGCCTTCAATTTTGACTAGTTAGTTATCTCTTCTAGGGAAGTCGGGGGAAGAATGGTGTCTGACTCGGTTAACCAGAATGCAACTGAACCGTGTGCTGCAGTCTCATGTTCTTTTTACTGTGATTGTGACTGTTCCTGAGGACTTGTATGTTAAAAAGGATGACGCCTGGCAGATCTTGACTATCTTCAGACGTAGTGACAACTCTGCACTCTGCTGTTAATCAAAAGATCGCAGACAAAGCTGTCTGTTGTCTAAACCAGCATTTACCGGTTTAGATGGTGTTGGTAATGCACTGCCTGGAACCCACAGTTCCTTACATGTGGTGACCTAGCACTAGAGATCATAAAAGATGTAGTTTGCTAACTCAGTGGTGTTCATCTGCCTGGCTTCATGTGATGTACTGCTTTCATATAAAACAGTTCCATGCTAATTCTGAACTTTTTGTTAGTTTTATATATATGATCTTGTTTTGTTTAGATTGGCAGATATAAAGCCCCCTTCCACCAGCTGAGAATATCATATGGTACTAATAAAGGGAAGAATTACACTGAAGAGGAGGATCGCTTTCTGATTTGTATGCTTCACAAGCTAGGATTTGATAAAGAGAATGTCTATGATGAATTAAGACAGTGTATCCGAAACTCCCCGCAGTTCAGATTTGACTGGTTTCTGAAGTCCAGAACTGCAATGGTATGTATTAGTCCGGTTTGCTTTTTGTTCATGAATGCCTATGACAACGCAGTTATGCACCAGGCTAATTGAATAGCTTCTGTATACTGAGGTATCTGCATGTGTACAAGACATGAAATTTTTGTAGACTTTCCAAGAACTGTAGTGGGTGGCACAGTAAATAAAAAAGCCTTATGGGAGGAGAAATTCAAAATTCCAAGGTAACCTTTTTCAAAATCAGCATGCATTTGCGTTAAATACAAACATGTTTTAAAAAGCAGACATCTGCAATGAAGTCTATTCCTGTGAAGCCAGCCACTATCAAAAAATATTTCATTCCTTTTTTGCTCTGCCAAGATAGAGCAAAAAACTTTTACCTGCTTAGAGGCATTTCTAATATTCTACTACGATTCTTACATGAAGTGGCTGGCTAATGTAGTGAGTGAATATGTTGTGCAATTTAGGAGTTGCAGAGGAGATGCAATACTTTAATCACCCTGATTGAAAGAGAAAACATGGAACTGGAAGAAAAGGAAAAGGCAGAAAAGAAGAAACGTGGACCAAAACCATCTTCGGTGAGATTTAAAGAGGCATTTCTGGGGAAAAGCTCATTTGAAGACAGGGTGCTTTTCCAGTTGCATAGGAAGAGTGACATCTAAAGTTATTTAAAAACAACAACAGAAAACCTTATAGTAGTTCACGCTGTTGTTCAGCTAAGTACGGTTGTGGATGTCAAAGAAAGGAAAATAAGTTTAGGTTCTAAATTGCAGCTGGCATGCTTTGGAGCAGATAAACTTGTTATGTTTTGGATGACTGGGTTGGTACGGTGCATAGATTTACCCTGGTAACATTAATGAGGTATTTAGTTGGCCTTTTGATTAATGTTTATCCCTAAAGAAGTTATTTTTTTACCACTGAGGGATACATAGGTAATGCAGACCACTTATTCCACTTTGAGAATGCCACAGATCTGCTTACCAGCGTTCCCCTCTGCAGACCCTGCTGTCTGCCGTCACTCCCCTCGCATGGGGGTGAGGCATGAGCTAGATTTGGGAAGAATCTTTAGCTAGATTGGGGAAAACACCCCCTCTGCTTCGCTACTCTCTTTGCTGACTAAACTCAAAGTACTGCTAACAGTATTCCTGTTTTGGAAAGGAAAAAACTTGCCTAGATTATCTGTCCAAGTTGTTGTTGCCTAGAGCTATTGTATCAAAAACTGAGAAGCACAACTTAGTTGGCAGATGCGCAGAAATCAGTAAAGTTAAGAGTGGTGGATTAGTAAGTTTCTTAGCACTGTTCACAGAAATGTAAACAGGTATTTAGAAATACCATTTCATAAATAGGAAGCTTTGTAACATCCCTGTTTGCTCCTGTGCACTTTTTGCCTCTGTGAAATCGTACTCTTCCAGAATTGGAAGCATACAAAACAACGGCTATCCTGAGGAGGATGTGCACATTTGCCATGTTACATTGGCAATTTACCACGTTTTAAAGCTGCCGGGGTGTAAATCTCCATCTACTTTGACTTGAAATGCGTTGCTTGCCTAGAAATCTTTTTGTATCTCAATAACTTATTACAAAACTTACCTTACAGGCACAGAAGCGCAAGATAGATGGTACTCCTGATGGTCGTGGAAGAAAAAAGAAGCTAAAGCTGTGAACGCAGAATTTTTGTAATCAATAAATTTAAAAAGTAGTTCTTTAATTTACGGGTCTTCATAAGATGTACTGTACAATGCTCAACTATTATGTCATTAAAGGACATCGGGTTCATCTGTTTACTGAACTAGAAACATATTACTTAATGTAGTTTCACTTTTTTAAATGCAACAGCTGTGCTGAATTTTTTTTACCATTAACACTTGAAGTAATAAATAGGCTTCATTTATTAATAAAACTTCACGTGACTTTTTCTCATTAATGTTTCCACTTGAATACCTACTTACTTAGTCATCCCCCATTTTTTTTTTTCCTGTTAGGGTGTTGTGAACACTTTTCCCATGATGATCAGTAGAACTATAGCTGTGTTTTCTTGTTAGAAGACACCACCGGTCAAACCCTGCTTCTGGAAATTCTGTGGCTCTGATGATATCTTTACTGAACTTCATTTTACTGCACAGATACACTCTTTTCTGTGATATTAGTGGAAAGGCCAGGTATTTACAAGAACTAATGGTCAACACACATGCAGATTGGAACAAAATGATAACATTTTTCTGCTTAAAATCTGTGCCAGAAGAAAGGTAAGCCAGTCAGCCATGCTGAGGTCTGTACTTAATTAGAATGGCCTGGGAATGGTAGAATTGTTTTTATTGGCAAACAGAAAATGTAACAATCTGTAGACCAACCCTCTTCTCTCAAGCAGACAGCTTTGGTGAATGCAGCCAGCCTCGGTTACTGTGGAAAGCAGTGGTGCTGCCTCTAGGTGTGCGCAGCTGTAACTGGCAGTCCATGCTGTGCCCTGAGCTGCTCAGCCTGTACTGGGTGTCAGTGCTCGCTATGCTCCCCTGTCTTGTTCCTGTGTCTGGCATGTAATGGCTGAGATGAAACCGTGTGTTTCCCAATGCCATCATCTAACGTAGCATAATTTTTTTTTTGGGTGGGGGGACAAAGCACAAATGCTCAGTTTGCATTGACTAATCTTTGCTCAGTGTTGGCCCTTTTCAGAACACGTATCAAAGGGCATCAGTGTTGTGTGAACAGGGAGAAGTGCATCCCTAGAAAAGTCAGCTTTTTGGATTTTAAGCACTTAAGCAATAGGAGACTTAAGAAAAAGCTGAGAATGGAGAGATGTAGATTTCATGCACAGCTGTACAGTTCTTACTAGTACAGAAAATTAGTTTCTATTTGCAGGTGACATGTGCAGACACCAGCCGAAAACAGGTTCAGTAACCATACTTTGCTCTTCAAAAAGTCAAAAGAACTTTGTAGGTGCAGCAGAGTTAAGAGCCAATCTACAACACTTTACAAGTTGAATTATTGTGGCAGCCCTAGAAGACATCAGTCTAACTACTTACACTTAGCACACCCTAAACAAAAATGCTGCAATGCTGAAGCCTTCCTTTAAAAGCATCCCTTAGCAAAGCATCCCTTTTCAGAAAAGCAAAACAGCCACTATCAAAAACCCAAACCACAACAAGCCCTGATCACTTGTTTACAATTAGCCTGAATAAAAACCTTCAGAGGAGGTGGAAGGGACAGATTCATTAAATAGCTGAGCAGCGCTTCTTTTGTGTTAACAATTCCATTTTCTTTGAAGCAGAAGTAAAAACCATTTGCTGTAGATGATACACATGTGTTTCCCCAGTGCCAGCTGGCGAAGCAGGCTACCTTTCAGAAGTATTTGCCTGTATTTCGATGCTATGATGTCTGTATCAAGTGAAGGAAGATAGGCAGTTACTGTACAACTGGGGGGACGTGGTCATTAATATTGCGCTGAAGTACTAGACTCTCTCTGAGCATGGTTGAACGCACTTAATGCAGCATGTAAGCGTTAACCTACTATTTTTCTAGTGTGGCTTTACAAGATAGTGCTAGTTCTCACTGATGACATAATGCTCTCCTTAGAGAGATCTGCAATTATACCTTACCTGTATGAGTCTCCCACCGCTGTCCATATTTCTGAGGTCCTCATTAAAATTTGAGATAGAACTGTTGGTATCGCTCGTTTGAAAAAACACTGGCATCTACTACTTAGCTTCCATTCTGGTACTGCTACCTTATTCCTTCCCCAGCAAAAATTATTTAAAAAATATATAAAAAAAAAAGCACAACAAAAAACCAAAACCAGTACGTGTAATCAAAACTAGCATTCTTCTACACCCCAGCCTTTCATGGTGGATATAAGGCACGTTTACAGCTACATATATTCAAAACATTAAAGAAAAATGAGGTTTAAATAAGAAAAAAACAGAACTCCCCTTCATGGCGTGCTAGTTTGAATCCCATAAGTCGCTCCCACCTGAGCCCAGTACAGCAACCCTGCCAGCAGCAGCGGCCCATCACAAAGGAGTGAAGCAGCATTAGAAGCAGAGCAGCCACTGGTCTGTGCAAAGGAGCCAGCCGAGAGCTGACTGTCAGGGCCTGCTTCCTGGTGACATTACGTGTCTCACCCGAGAAATGGGCTAGACTTCTGAGCTGCCACTGCTGCTGTGCCGTGGGGGCACAGCTTCACTGCTGCTGGAGCAGCCGACGGGCGCTTCGCTTTTCCCAGCAGACGGCTGTCCCCTCCGCTTCCACACGAAGAGAGTTAGGACCACACAGCGCATGTGATTCCCAGAATGGGCCTGTGATGCGGCTTGCCAGCTGGGACCATGTCTTTCTGGATGCTGACAGCTTTGTCAGAACGGTCAAGGCCAATATGCTGAATATTCGTGCCCCTGTTTTTATCTGCTCCGACGTCTTGCATGAAAATGAAGGCATCTGTGTTGGCTCTTCTGCTGTGTTTAGAGGCTGTGGTGCTAACTCTTCCTTCAGCAGAGGATAACACATGGTAGTCAAGACTTCTTTTGCCATTGTGCCTGCGTGCATTTTCCTTCCATTGGACCATGTAAATAGTGTGAATGTACCATTCTCGGCCAGCTGCCACCTTAAAAAAAACCAAAAACCCACCACATAAACCAGAACACCCTCCTATGCACATTTACTAGAAACTGGAAAACACCAAGCATCCCATTCATCCAGACAGATGTCCCAAGTTTGCTGCCAAATACGTCTAATTAAAGTCAACAGCAGAAACAGGCACTTGGATATAGGATTAATCTTTTCTTAATGCAGACTGCTGAAGTAGGTCAAACAAACTATGTTCTAAGAGAGCCTATTTCTTTCTAGCGTTAATGCAGAAAGGCTACTGCATTTACCTAACAAAACACTAATCTTCATTTAGGCAAGAAGAGCCCCACCAAAAAAACAAGACCAAAATAAGGCTTCAGGAATTTGAATTAATCTGACAAAGTGGGATGCATAGTTCTCTTTTTTTGTTTCATACCATACACAAATGAATTACCTTTTTGTTTTTTCCAATTGCAAGAAAATAAAGTCTCATTTCTTAGTTTTCCACTATGTAAAGAGCTCCCCATGGTAAGCTAAACCAGTGACTTCTGCTCCCAGCCACAGGTGTACATGTCTGCAATAACTGCAAGGCTGCAGAAGGGTGGCTCAGTGTTACAAAGCAAAGCTGTTGTTTCTACACTGCTAACGAGAGGGAACAAAGTAAATGTGTTACTGAAGTCTGTCACTGACTAACATAGTGCCCATGATTACCTGCATGCTCTGTTCTCTACCTCAGTCATCTTTTAGCATGAAAAAGCTTCTGTGGTACACTCATCAGACAATTTACCTGAAAGAGTGGAGCAGACAACAGGCTGAAACCATCAGAACCAGGCTGCTTTACTAGACGGAAAGCATCTGCACGCTCAGCTGCTAATGTAGCATGAAATTCCAGGTTTCCAAAGGCTCTTGCTTGTGTCTCTGGTTGAGCTTTATCCTAAAGCAGGTAAGTTTAGTAATTCCAGATTCACAGTGAACTCGGGGATCTAAAAATGCATGCTACCATTGGTCTTTGTTTACATACCAGGATCTTGACTCTGTACAAGAGGGAGAGTGAGTCAGGCAGGCGTCTGTATTCCTGACTGTCTGGGCTGTACTAGGGCACGTACCCATCGGCACCGGTGCAAAGGAACACCTTCTCGATGTTGCGGCTGAAGAAGTCCCCGAAATTCTGAACTGGATCCACCATCACTCGGCCGTAGATCTCAGATCCTAGTAAAGAAGATCAATACATTTTACATTACACTGGTCAATTTAAAATTATGAAATCAAGTTATTACCAAACCATTGCTGTTAAAAATTAAGTGTGTTTCCCTTTGCACATGAAGACAGATGCTCCATGGCTCTTACCACTAATTTAACATGGGTTTTAGTCTTGTTTTCTGTTACAGTTCGTACTGACATGCAACTCTTGCAGCGCAGCTCTTTTGAAAGCAAGCTTTTCCCTTCACTAGAGGGCAACCCATATTCATATATAAAAAACTATCCAACCTGATTGCATTATATCAAGCAAAATAAAGTTCTTAACAGGACATCTGGGTTTCAGACTGCTAACTCAAATAACAGACCAGTTAAAACCAAAATTATTTCTGGCCCAATACCACCATTACCAGGAGTTTCCCTGGAACCTGATAACAGCTCCAGTCAGTGAGTGAGTACAGTGTGTAAGAGAACCTGCCCTGGGCCATAACTCAAAAAAAAATCAAGAATGATCTGAGCAGCTTGGCTGAAGCCAGCTGCAGTCACTGTGCATCCAGTCCGCAACTGAGAGCAGCTGCATGACCAAGGCAAGGAGCCTCAGGTGGTCAGGTATTCAATTGCTGCATTTCTGACTAGAATAACCTAAGCACTTAAATTACTTAGCCCCCTCAAAATGGGCAAAAAGTGCTAGTGAGGGCAGCTTCAAAGAAAAACAACCAGAGTGAGTGTCTTATGTGATTATGCGGTAACTGAGCAAGCGCTTTCAGAACTGCAGTTTCAGATATACACACCTAAACTCTGCACCTACCTTTGGAATGCTTTTCCTCTCAGAGCCCATAAACAGAACCAAAGCCTGTTTCAATTACACTGAATTACATCATATTTTAATGCTTCTGTATTTTACTTCTCTGCAGTGGAAATACACAGGCCATGAAAGGGGTTATAAAACTAGTAAAATACGTATTCAGCTCTTGCTAAAAGTGATTCTCGTTTAGCTTTCATAATATGCTGAATGTACAATTGACTTCTTACCTTTGGTAAAGGCTATATCAGCTCCTTCTCCAAATCCCATTGATCCATCAGATATCCAAAGCTCCTTTTTGGACAGCAGAAACATCCGAGTATTTAGACTGACCTCTGCTGCCACTGAGTCACTGACCTGTAGGGAAAAGTGAAATCAAATGATTAAGAAAATACCTTGGTTGTAGCTTTACAATGGTCCTTATACACCATTGCCATAGTGATGTGCTGATCAAACCTTTCAGCAACACACAGCATTTACAAGAATCACAGACTGGTAGAGGTTGGAAGGGACCTCTGTGGGTCATCTAGTCCAAGCCCCCTGCCTAAGCAGGGTCACTCAGAGCAGGCTGTACAGGACCTTGTCCAGGCAGGTCTTGAATATCTCCAGAGAAGGAGACTCCACAGCCTCCCTGGGCAACCTGTTCCAGGGCTCCATCACCCTCAGAGGGAAGAAGTTCTTCCTCGTGTTCAGCTGGAACTTCCTCTGCTTCAGTTTGTGCCCATTGCCCCTTGTCCT
>Ga0181612_179784_pt1 | contig 12688 bp, 7 predicted proteins | sample HoacroProtozoa21_FD_119630 | JGI IMG/M metagenome (GOLD analysis project Ga0181612, IMG submission 119630) | Hoatzin crop microbial communities from Cojedes, Venezuel. Combined Assembly of Gp0051906, Gp0051904, Gp0051908 | reverse complement strand
TTGTGTAATCAGCAAACTTGCTGAGGGTACACTCTGTCCCTTCATCCAGGTCATTGATGAACAAGTTGAACAAGACTGGGCTGAACACTGACCCCTGAGGGACATCACTAGTTACAGACCTCACAGATCACGGAATTAAGAACCACCTGCACATAAAAAGAGTAAAGGAAACATATAATTTCCATTTATTTGCATGTCAGTAGATGAGGCAAAACAGCCTTGTGTCAGGATACTAGAACAGGACTTAGGCAACCTGTATTCAGTTCCATGTTCTTGCAGAAACCTCTCACAAGATTGTGGGTGTGCTCACCATAGAGTGGTTTTAGTCTGTCTTCTGGTCATTAGAAATTTAGGTTTCGAATTTTGGGGAAAGGCCATCTTTCTCAGTGGTAAAGATATTTTTTTTTCTGCTTGAGCAAAGACCTAATTTCGTATTAGCAGCTGCCTAAAGAGTGGTAGTCTTGACACAGTGGTGATATTCATTACCATCTAAAGCAATGTCTACACTAGGGCTAATTTGTGATTGCAGATTACAGCTAAGATTACAGCTATTCTCTATTTCAGCAATGCTGTGCTTCGTACTGGTCTAAATAACCTTCTTTCTTGCCTTCCTCAGGCATCTGTACCACCAGTGATGCTACAGTTTTGCCAGTGTACTTACTGTGTCTACACGTGAAGAGCATCTGCTCACCCAAACGTGTTGAACAGGGATCATATTTCTGCATATTCCTGATTGCTGAAACAGGGTTGGCAGGAGGCTGTAGACCTGGCCTGCATCTCTTCAGCCATCTGGTGTTTGCTGGCTTTGTAGTCCCAGATCACGCCAAGATTTATAACAAAAGCATTGGCTTTACAGATAAAAACAATTGACAATAGTGGCTTTTTGCACAGGCATGCAAAAATCAGAGAGCATACTTTCCTTCTGCTGACAGCTTCCTCCAGTCCCATCTGGCATTCTGTGTGCTCTGATTGAACCCATACACCATTAGAGGCAGGGACACATGCTAACAATTGCTGTAGCTTATGATCCAAATACAACTACCAAAATCTTTCCTGAATGGTAACTTTGTTCCGCTTGAATGTCTTCTATTTATCTGCCTGAATCTGAAAGTTTCTTCCTCTTCTGTGTTTTAAACACTTTCTTTCTTTTATTTTTTTTTAAATGATTGCATGATGAGTTTAATTACAGCAGACAGTTCAGTAGGACTTTCAGCAGGATTTCAATTTCTAGACCGTTTCAGTGAGTTACTTCGGACATTGTCTCATTATGTTATGGGAGGTTGTGTTTCCAGCAACTATGCAACCAAAGTGATTGTCCTTTGAGGTGAAAAAAAAGCTCACTTATTTTCTTTTTTTCATCTCTTTAGATTACAATTTTACACATTTTTAACCAGAGTTCCAATATCTTCATATACACTTCTTCAGCTTAATCATTACTAAATACATGACCTGGATAACAGATCTGTTTAATTTCTGCAATATTTATTCAATCCTATGTAAAAAGCCAGATGTGATACAAATTCTTTGCAGAATAATCTATTATCCTGCAAACTCTTCCTGAAATCAATGAAAAAGGATTTTTATATTGCTACTCACATGCCACTTCCTGATGAGCCCCAGATACACTGAAGATCCTGATTTGACTCCTACTTAGGCGTACTTCGGATTAGCCCATTTGTTTCATATGAGAAAGGACTGAAATTGCCTGACCTATTTTTATTAACTTTCTTTCTCGTTTAGCTGTAAGCACCTTTTCCCCTTTTCTTTTTTTTCCTTCACCTTCTTATTCCTCCACACTTTATCAATTTACTACTGCTGCAGGGCCACCATTTCTCAGTATCTGTAACGATGGGTGGTGTTTAATCAAAAAGCAAATAATAATGGGAAAAAAGGCTTCAAAATCAAGCTTTCCTGATAAAAGTCATGTGAAAAAATCTGTCATGGCACACTATAAAATTTAGGTGGTCTGCAAAGTGGATGTTCAATCAACGTCACAGTGTCTCTCTTGCAGAGAGCGTGGCTTCTCCTGCAGCCGTGATGCTAACCCCAGGGCCTGGCAGACCTGCACTCACATAGCTGTTTTGACCTTCCCTTCTGTGCCTGCTGGAAAGGCGTTTGTCCATTGTGTTCCCTTGCTCTCTATGAGTGTTTTTGACGCTTTGTGGTTTTGTCTGTTTTTTTTTCAAACGGAGAGGGAGTAAGCTGGAAAGTTATGCCCTGGCTGCACAGTGACAGCTTTTGCTATTACTCTGCACTGTGCTGAACACGCTTACGACAGGAGGGATTCTACTTTTCTTCGGCTTCTGACATTTCATTTCATCAGCTGTGATGGCCTTGATACCTACAGACTCTGTGTTTTCCAAAAGACAGATGATTACGGTGACTTAGAAAACTTAGACAAATCAAAACATTCTTTAGTCAGCTAAAGCAAGATACCACAGGGAAAAAAGGGTTATAACAAGAAATGGGTTTTTCTCACACTACAGTCTTTCCTGTCGGTCTTCTGTAAATGCACCTTTGCTCAATTAGGTTTGTTTCTGCACTGGAGAAGGGACTTTGCTTCATACTGCTGCTATATCATGGCCTCTGTGTGTATCTCTCAGTGCTGCAGAAAAGGAAAGGGTAAATTCTGGCGTTTTGCAGTAGACTTCTTTTGTAAGAATAAATACAGTGAAGCGATTGTGTTAATACTGGTTTGTAGGAGCTGTAAGCACATGTTCATTACCAATGCAAGAGAAACATATTTGTCTTTATTTCTGGAGGTGAAATCTCAGGTGAATTTAATGACTTCAGTAGGGGTTTTTTTGCAGTATAAGGAACTAGAAGACCAAGTAGCATCAGGATGACAAAGATAAGTCATGTTGACGTGTTATAAGGTACATGGTGGGACAACATTTTACAAAGTGAGGTTTTATGTCTGTGCCTACTTTAACCTCTGCATTTGTATTTGTATTTAATGCAATTATATGTTTCTCAGAATCAATCGCTCCCAATTTAAGGGTCTAACTGTCCAGAATAGGAGCATGATCAACATAGATTGTTGGTATTTGCTGTTAAACTTCAGACACTTTTGAACACAAGTTGTAAAAAATGAAGTGCTAGAAGTGTTAGTGTGAAGTTCACTACTAAAGCTCCAGGATACACAGGACAAATCATCTTACTTTGAAAACACTACAGTGATAACATTATCCCTCAGTAAAGCAAGACTGTGTTTTAACTTATTGTCACATGATTAAGCTGACATCAATGGCTTTTTGCTCTGCATTTGTTAGAGGAAAGTTATTTGGTTGTTTTCCATAGATAACTTCTGTGGAGAAATGTATATGTAGAGGAGTAGCTTGTACTGTCCTTCAGACACAAAGGTTTTTGTTCAGCTCCCGAGATACATACAAGAATACTGCCTGTGAAAATGAAGAAGGTGAAAATGCATAAACTTCATAGATCTTCATTGATTTTCATTTTTACTTTATGAAAATGTGGCATCTGAAATCCTTTTCCTATTTTTCAACACATGTATATAGAAAGTGTGTGTATTAATGTATGTTGCTACCACACACCCTATTTCTATAGTGAAAGACATAGTCGAATCTTTTGTTCATGTTATCCTTTCTGTTGGCTGTACTATTAATAAGAGAGATTACAATTTATTCCTTAGACAATAAAACTTAGGGAGACTTGGCAAGTACAGGAATATCTGAGTGTACCCCAAGAAGAAAAGTAGCCATTGAGGTTATTTCATTTAATATTTTCTACTATATATGGCAAATTGAGGAATTAGTGTTTGGGCTTTTTTTTAATCTTTAAGAACTTGCCACAGACCTATCAGGTGTTAACAGACATTGGATCTTAAAAGAAGCTCAGTTAAAACTAGTATTATACTGTGCTTAAGACAGCAGTGTTTCTATCAATTTTACCAGATGGTGATTACCCCAAGGGGAAGAAATGAAAACATGGTATATAATCTTTTTTATCTACCACACTTTACAGAATCAAAAATGAGCAGTTGGTTGGCAGCAGCTGAAACATGAAAATCTGTTCTTTTCAATTCCTTTCTAGCATGTGTTATATCAAAGGTGAAATACCACACCATGTGTGAGAAACAAGTTACTAAGGTTAGGGAAAAATGATCATACAGGAATGTCTTCTGATGGGAAAACTGTAAGTTATTCTGCAGATGATCCCAGATATGAAGAATGGTATTTAAGAGAGGGCAGGTGAAGTGTAAAAGACACGTATCACTTGTGTCGTGGTTTAGCCCCAGCCGGCAACCAAGGGCCACTCGGTCGCTCTAGCATCCCTTCCCCCGCTGGGGTGGGGAGGAGAACACAAAAAAAAAAGGTAAAACTCGTGGGTCGGGATAAGGACAGTTTAACAGAACAGCAAAGGAAGTGAACAGTAACAACAACAATACTGATAAGAATATAAAAACTAAGGGAATACACAGAGCAACTGTCTCTCACTGCCTGATGCCCAGCGCACTCCTGAGCCATGATCAACCTCCCCCCCCAGCCAGCTCCCCCTCTCAGCACCGAGCATGATGGCACATAGTATCGAATACCCCGTTTGTTTGGCCAGGTTGGGTCAGCTGGCCCAGCTGTGTCCTCTCCTGGCTACTTGTGAAAATTAACCCTATCCCAGCTGAATCCACGACAACTCGATAGATAGCATTTCCAACAGTACAGTTCATGTACGTGATGTTACATTCTGATGGTTTCCACACAAAGCTTCACTTAGGGCTTTGCTTATCAATGCACGAGTAGTAGGCAGCTGAACGCACAGCACTGATAAAGCCAAATAAAACCAAACGGCACTTTGGAGTGCCACAGAGGCAGTGATCACATCCACCTAGAAAACCCTATCACACATTGAACACTTATCTTTCCAAGCAATCCATCGTGAACCAACAGTAATATTTAGAACCAAAATGCTCACACCATTTAGAATCTGTGAGCCAAATCTGCTTTGGCAAAGATGCACTCAAGCAATAGAAAATGTCACCTTTTAATCTGATCTTTGTGAAATACTTCAATGTTTCAGACAACTAACACAAGCTAAAGCATCGTCAGACACATTTTGATCTTGGATTTTTTTCCTGAGAGAGCACCGTCAGATGCAGAAAACTGGATAGCACAGAAGTACGTGAGGCACAGGTATATAATCCAACAAACTGCTAACAGGCAATTTCAATAAATCCTTCAGTATCCAGGTAAGGTAGAATGGGGATCATGGGCTGAGGAGATTTTTTACTTTTTGAGGTTGATAATTCAGACATGTAAAGTAATTTGGATTAAAATCCAAATGGTGTCAAACGTTTATGTTTAAATACTCTGCATAAGAGAATAGACTCACGGGTGGACTAGATGACCCACAGAGGTCCCTTCCAACCCCTACTATTCTGTGATTCTGTGATTCTGTGATTGCATGTCTTTAGCAAGGTTATAAATAGTCTTAAATAGACACCAAAAGCTCATTAAATACAGACAAACTAAAATTAAAACTATTAGTTCTTTTATAATAAACATCTAATTTAGCATAAAAAAATAAACACATAGCAAGGCTGTCACAGTCACAACAACATGATACTTCAAAAATTGTCAAAACAAACGCAGGCACAAAGCTTTCAAAAAATCTTTATGTTTTGGCAAAACTTTGAAGCGATATATTTCTTATGATTTTGTGTGAGGCAATCTCATTGTTCCTTAGCCTACATTTTGTTGAGAACTTCAGGAAACAAATGACTATATTTTTATACTGAATCAAAATTTCAATACCTATGGGATTTTTGTTGTTGGGGGGGGTGAGTTTTGTTTTGTTTTTATCCATTTGGTACTTTAAATACTACATCTATGACAGTCTGAACTTTAATTTAAAAAAAATTAAGAAACCTCCAACTCTAGTTTGTAAAGGGAAATTTTTGGAAAAATATAAGCAGCAGGCACTCTAGACAAGGCAGTATAAATAGAGCAATACTCCTCTATTTTTATCTAGCCTTTTATATCATGTTTTCTGCCTTATGATTCAGAATACTGCAAACTCAAAAATGAAAAGTTAGTTAAGTTTTGAATGTAGGAGAAAACAGGAGTCAATGCATCTCTAAAATACCTTTTATTTGATGTATCTTTACTTATCAAGAAAATACTTTGTGGTATAGTGGAAAGAGACAGAAAATAAGCTAATCGTTCCTATTTCAGAACCTGTTCCTTTGTCACTGTCTTCAGTTGTAGGATCACTGAACTCACAGCTCAAAAAGTAAGCCTGATGTACATAGAGCAGATTTCAGCTGCAGAATGAGCACACCTACACAGAAGATAGCCAAATGTCTGCCTTTCTTATTGTATGAAAGTTATATCTGCATATAAGATATGATACAATGCATATTTTACATGTATTCACCCAGTTATCTGCATCTGGCACAACTGGGATGCATTCCAGGACAAGGAAAGAAAGCAGAGTGCCACTCCTGGATGATCTATTCAGTGAGCAGAAAAAGGCAAATACTTGTTCTTCAAGGAGGAAAAAGTCATCTTATGATGGAGATTAAACTTAATGATGCACAAATTTTCCTAGGAGTTTATGTGTTTTAGCACTTTCTACTCAGATGAGAGGCATGGCTGTGTTTTTTTTTTCTAACCTTACCCTTCTAACTAAACAGATGCATAGCTACATATGAACTCGAAACAAAACACCATATTACAAAAAACTAAAAGCTCCAAACAGAAAAAAAAAGACATTTTTACCAAAAAACTACTTCAGTAAAGAAAGCACATGTCTTTCTTTGCCTGAGGAGATGATTCACACATGAAAAGTAACCCTTAGTGTATGCCTGAAAGAAAAAGAGTCACTGTGGATAGTAGGTAAAAACCTAGTCAGAAAAGAATATGATAGAGTGCTCAAAATTTGCCTCATATGTTTAAACACAATATTTTTGATTTGGTTGTACTTTTTAAAGAACAAGTTAGCTTTCAATAGGCATATAATTTAATTTAATAGCATGCAGTCAGACAGGATTTTTACATTTCCAGCAAAAAAATTGCTAAATAAGAGGAGTCTGAGGCCAAAAGAGACCTTTAGCTAATGTAGTCTGACCTCTTCAATATCATAGGCCATGAAAATTGTTATCATTTTATGTTAGGGCAAAAGTGTGGTCAGTTCAAAAGACCATAAAAAGTTCTACATTAATGAACTATGAAGAAGGTCAGTCACATAAACTGAAGAAGAATGGCTGTGAATATTAAAAAATTAATAACCTGCCTAAAAATAAGAATATTGAATATAGGCTAAGTCAGTTTCTATTAATAGTGACATATATCCCAATTTTAAACACCTTTAAGGACAATAAATTTCAATTTCATTTACTTCCTCAGTCTTTCTATACATCCCACAAATCTATTCCGTAAGGCTCTGAAATCTGCAAGTTTGTCTTACATTTTTTGTGTTTAGTGCTCGCTCTGCATGCAGCAACATTAGTCTTACATGAACAGTAATGCTGAAACAAAGGAATGGTAGTTTATGTCTGTAACATTAAAAATTTTATCATTAAGTAGAATAAGTGTTATATATGTCACATATGGAACATCTTTAACATGGCACATACAAAGTTATAATAAAATTCAATTTTTTACTTCATCTTCTCTCCCCAGATTTTTTCAACTACATTAATAATGACTGACTTTCCCCTATTCAATTATGGTGGTATAACCAGTTTACAGAGAAATATCAGTCTAACCGGTTAGATGTGTCTCTTCCTGAGTGACCTATTAATGGGTACATCTGAAGTGTTGAAGAAGTGGCTAAAGAATAGCAAAAAATGTCTTTTAAATATATAATAGATTTGACAGATGTTAAAGGAATTACAACATCTATATATACATTCAGGTAGTCACCAAAATGCATGTGAATGAACTCACATTGTCTTCTAGATAAATCATGGCAAATCTGATAGCTCAGAACATCTGTATATGTAGTCTGTAAAGTCTGTAATATCAGCTCAACATTCAAACAAGCATAAACTAATTCCTCCCTTCCCTCTCAAAAAAAAAAAAAAACCTACAGACAAGCTATCAAAATTATGAAGCTTGAAAGAATTAATGCTGAATTTTGTCTTTTGTTCAGAAGCTTTGTATTCAGTTGTTGTTTCATTGTCAAACTGAGAATATTGTGAAAATTGTTGAATCAGGAGCAAAATTCTGTTATGAACAATTCCTGGTAGTGATATTCCCAGTCCTGGTATTATTCCTAACTGTTAGTGCATAGCTTACTTTTCCTGCAACAGCTAATGTCTCTCTGACTCTCAGTTAGAAAATACATGGCCTCACAGGCCAGAGGGCTTTTATCACAGTTGAGACAATATGAATGAGCATGAACAAAGACACTCTCAGTTTAATCACTCTAAGTTTGTATTTCAGCTCCCGAGGGAAAAAACTGTCCTGAGTACAAAGCATACAAACAGCAGCCCTAATATTCATGGTTCTTGGAGATTCTCTGTGGTTGAAACGATATGGGGGTATAAAGCAATGAAGCGCATCGTTTTGTATTCACCAGAACATGTTTTCATTACTTATTGGTCACTGCTGTCAGGGCTCGGAGGTAGAGATGCTCAAAGCGCCGTGCCGCTGAGATTGTGATTAATGGCAGTGATCAACTGGGACTCTCAAAGTGACATAAAACTGATGTTAATCAGAGTGTTTATCTAACCACTGATGTATGACATAAAAAATGGGGAAAATGTTAATGCATGCTGAGCATCATTAGTAGCTTAAACTTTAAAAAGCATTTCTGGTATATTATATTTTGTGATGGGTTAATTATAGTGCTTTAAGCTCCTTTAGCAGGTCATTTGAATATTTTTTCCCCCATGTAAATGAGTGGCATTTTGTAGCTTAACCTATTAGTATGTCAGAGGTTGAAAAGCTGCAGAGTGAATGAAAAAAAGCTGGAAGTGCTGGCCACAGGAAGCACTGAGGACATCGCCACAGAACTTCTCCTTCTTCACCCCCACCTCTGTCATTTATCTCACCACAGTAGCTAACCTAGAAAGATTTATTCCTGGTCCAATTTCACTTCTACTCAGGTGTCTGAGTTCGATTTCCCTCATGCTTGAAGGCAAATCTATCTAATTTCAATTTTAATCAAGGATAAGAAGGAATTATAATAGATGGCTTTGCAAGCAAGGCAAAGGGATTTTTTTTTGCTATTGATCTGCAAGATTAGTTAAGAGCTTTGTAAAATAAAATGGGGCCCAACATAAATACAACAAAAATATCGTCTGTAACTTTTTGAATAACTGGTTGGAAGATGAATCCACAAAATCAGATAAATAATTCTCTGCAAAATCTATCATCATTCAACTAAAATGATCAAATACGCTAAATAGCAGATGTGGTCTTACTCTCCTCTATTGAAGTAACAGAATTTGCATTCATTTTGCTGGAAACAGGGATGCCACAAGCTGCACAGCCAAAAATGTGGTTATACTAGTCCAAAGGCCAGCAAAATAGTGAACTCCTAATTCTGGATAGAAATTGAAGCACAACAGAAGCATTGGCTAGTACAATTGACAGCCCAAGAAGCAGGCCAAATGTCTCTGTCCTTGACTGCACATAAAAAGAAATCTATGCATGATATATGCAAAGATAAAATTCCTGTATATTCAGTTGCAAGATTCTGATCCAAGACACTTTTGCCAGGAAACAATTTTCAGAATAAATGGAGATTTCCATACCTGAGGGATCAGTCTTATTGCTGCCATGGAAACAAAAAGAATAAATCCCATGCAAGCTTTTAAATTGTGTGTTGGTGACAGCAGGGATAAAGGAAAAGTTAGAACAAACCAAAGTATTAAGTACAAAGACCTGGAGTATTACATGCAAAATGTCATTGAGCCTCTACTCCTCTCACTTATTCCTCAATTTAGTAAGATGTAATTAGTAAATTATTAGTACATTTCTGAATTTACACACAACAGATACAATGCCCCAGCTGCTTTGCTTCATATATTCGATGTTTCACAAGACCGCATACCAATGCTGATTAAGGGTGAGAATTTCAGAGACATACGACATAAACAGTGGTAACAGCTAACACTGTTCGGTAACACTTCTAACACTTCTGACACTGTTAGCTGTTAGACAGCAATCTATACTATGTCCCCATGAATTCCTGTCCCAAAGCAATCATTTTTCCCTTGTTTTTCAGCAAAGCTGCCTCTGGAGCAGGGTGGTCCCACGTTACCAGCTGCAGCAGCTGGATCCAGGTTCGGGACCCGTTTACAGATTTCCCCTCTAGCAGCAGTCTGTCTCTTCCCATTTAAGAGCAGTGGTGGTCCTTTTTTTCTGCATCAGCAAGCATCCTTCCTCAACGTCACCTGCTTTCCCTCTCCCTTCTTTAAGTGGCAGGCTGCAGGGACCTGTTACCTGTTGTAGCCATTAGCAGCAGACCTTGACTGCTGAGACTCCTCGACAGTCTGTTAGGAGCTCAGCGGGTACCTTTTAGACACACACAGCCATATCGGCAGCCTTCAAGCAGCATAACTGGGTCAGAAAGGAGCAAAACCAAAGCATCCTCCCAGTAGAAAAGTCATCACTTCTGCAGTTGATGGAACCAATTCCTTGGCTCCTGCACAAGGAACATTTCAGGGTATGGGAGAGGGATGGGGTACTGCTGTCTGAATGGGCAGGTCATAAGTTTCTGGTGTACGTTAGCACATCAGTGGCATGTTTTCTCCCCTTGAGGCGAATATTAACCGGTCAACAGAACTGGGAGATGATTCATAGCTCCCTAACAGCTAATCAGTGCTCCTTGTGCCAAGCAGATCACAGGTGCAGGAAAGAAACTATTGCTTTTGTGCATTACCAAGGCAACACATCATCAGAACAAGCAGTAAAGGAAGTCAGGGCACTTCAAACACCTTAGTGTTTTTGAAGTCATGTTTTCTTCCCTGACTACTCTCTTGTTCACTGATGCAAAGAGGCAGTGACTGCACATAGTGACAGCAGATTGTATTTTCCCCTTTAGTAAAACGAAGATTCAGCCACAGTGAATAAGTTGGTTCAGAGCAGGATGTACAGATGTCAGAAAAGCTTCCAAAGAGCATTTCCATCTTGAAACCTGTTGCAGCAAACTGCAGAGGCCCATGTACCTGAATAATGTAGAGCAGCATGATTTCCTTTGTGTGCAGGTATGATTTACATTATCCTGGACAAGACTTTGGTTTAATAGTTCATTATGTAATTTCTTACTCCAAACATTAATTGGTTGCGTATCTCTAAATTTCTACTATTTCTTGGTTGGCTTTTGATTCAGCTAAATTATGTGGACTCTATACATGCAGCATGTAGACCCGTAACTGTGGCACAATCATTTGGAAACTGACACTACAGAATTTTGTTCAGTGAGATTTATGGGTATTTTTTGCTTATCTTAGTTAATATTTTCTGTATATAAGTGTTAGTTTTATTCCATTTGGTACCTCTGTCAATCCAAAAAAATCATGAAAATTTAAATCTGACAATAGCTTCAACAGTAACGTCGTCCATCCCTTGTACCTGCCAAGACCAAATATAGCTGTGTCATTTCAGCCACGTTTTTCTAATGTAGTCATGAAATTTCCAGGAAGTCCATACCAGTGTTTTACTGCTACGAAGATTTTTTTGATCTAACCTGAATGACTTTTGCTGCGGTTTAATCCCAAGTTTTCTTATTCTATTCATCACAGACATGGAACCATACATTTATGGAGGGCCATTCAGGGAGGTTACAGATAACAGACTTCTTTGCAGGAGCTTGTCATGTATCTGTAAACTGTCATGATGGCTTTTCCTCACCCTCTTCAGTCTACTCTTTTCTAGAGCAAGTGGTCGGTTTTTTTCCGTTTTTTCTACATCACACTTTCTCAGCATGTGTTAATTGTTCTTCCTTTTTTTTGTACTCTCTTTAGGTCACCTGCTTCTCTTCCAGCCTGGGATTCCAAGGCTGAACGCAGTACTTTCCCCAGTGACCAATACCTTACAAACTTGTGTAGTAAAACAGATGGATTATTTTCTGTTTTTCACAGGTAATACCCCGTTTATTCGTGTATTTGAGTACGACTTCTACCTTTTTTGTTATAGCATCACCTTCTTGATGCCTGCTCAGATTTGTGACATATGTAACATTCGGTTCCACATCAACAGTACGACTAGTTGTCCCACATTCTGCATACTTGCAGATGATCATTTCCACCTACGTTCTCTGGATGTTCCTTGAAGATATTCACCTTTGGTTTACTGTTATGCTTTTATCCCTGTCCAAGGTTCTCTGTCCTGTCTGTCTCACCCCTCATCTTCAACTTCTTAACTATCTCATTCCCGCTGATTGGCGACAACCACACCTAGATTGGTGTCTCTGCTTTTTATGTCAAATAGTCGTCACTGATGAATAACGAGAACTTGCCAGATAGCACTTGTCCTCCTTTATTTTGTTTCTCAGCAGATGTCTCTGTAGTTAAATCTCCTTTAACAAGAGGAGAATAAGTCAGGCAGTTTTCAGCTTTTTGAACAGAGACTGCTTGTCAGGGAAATATGAGTTGTATACTTCAGTATGCAGGCTAGAAAAATCCCTATCTAGTAAATTTGGTAAATAAAATTAAGTCAGTCACCTCAATATAGGGGTCTGCTGCACTGAAGGAAGCAATACTTTTGATAAATTACTT
>Ga0181612_109986_pt1 | contig 12688 bp, 8 predicted proteins | sample HoacroProtozoa21_FD_119630 | JGI IMG/M metagenome (GOLD analysis project Ga0181612, IMG submission 119630) | Hoatzin crop microbial communities from Cojedes, Venezuel. Combined Assembly of Gp0051906, Gp0051904, Gp0051908 | reverse complement strand
TATTCAAAAGCTGCCTGGACAGTCCTGGGCAATCAGTTCTAGACTGATCTGGGGGCTTCACCCAGATGATCTCCAGAGGCCCCTTCCAACCTCAGCCATTCTGTGATTCTGTGAAAAGAGGAACTTATCCTATAGTTAGTCCATCTAGTTTAGCTCCAGCGTAAGATCGATGGCACAGTGTGAAGTTGATTGTACTGTAGTTCCTGAATCTCACGAAGATTCCACAATGGCTAGACTGCATTTTTTGAACCTTACTAATCACAAAAACATAAGATGAAGGAAGAAGACAGGGAGGGTTATATACCCTTTATCCTTGTGGTTAATTGGCTTCAAATAATGCATTTAACCCATTATGGAATCTGGTGAGACATATTTTTCTTCAAAGTGTCTTGCTGATTTAATAAAGAAGCATGAAAATGTTTTACAAAATTTCTTATGGAGCAGATGTGTGTTTTGAAGTTTGCTACAAAATGAATTAAAAAACTACCGGTTATTTTTACATGACTTAATCTTGTACTACCGCCTAGTGGCTAAGCTCTACATGAGTCACTGTACAACTTCACTACGTTTTATACATGGGTACAGAAATATGGTAGTTACGTATGTTATAATATTATTTTCATTCACTTTTAGAAGCCATATTATGTATATGGCCACACATAGACAGTGTTGCCAAATATAGTGAAGATCAGGGAAATTTCCATGTTGAAGGGCACTAATAGTCCCGTTGAGCAGTACCAGTGACTGAGTGCAGTCTTAATGTCAGCAGGATCTCCATTTTAACATAATCACGGTTTGAGATGGAATTATTTTTAAAATGAGCTGTAGAGGAGGATTTCAGCCATCATGTTTGAGATATCTATCAGTTCTAACTGTTAGAAAGAAACATTTTTGGAGTGGATTGTGTTACAAATGTCCATTGAGGATTTTCTTGTATCTTCCTGCACAGGCCTGGTGGCTCAAACATTCATGGGCTTAGTGATGAATAGCGTTTATTTTGTTCAGTGTAACAAACTCAGATACAGTAAGTCCTCAGGCACCTATTTCCCATTCATTGCTGTAGCTCCTGTACCTGGCTAAGTTCACAAAATAAAGCCCATAAGGGTATTAAGCTTGAATAAGTGTAAATCATTCAAGAGTTCCAGGTTTTCCCATTTCCTCCAAACCCCATGCCATGGATTCTAGCAGCAATATATGACTTAGAAAAAAGTCAGGCTCTTGCAGAAGCCTAGAAGAAAACACCAGTAGCAAAAACTACTTCTGCAGCTGTCAGTGATAACAGCTAGTTGGAGGAAATGGTTCTTCCTCGGGAGGATGAGTTTCTGGCTACTCACACTACATGACTTTTAATTCTTGGCATTTTGCATGCCTGCCACAGAAGCTGCTCCTACTACAACCGTCAGCATTCTTTGAGATGGCAGGAGTTATGGAAGCAAGGAGCAACAGATGTGCACCTTGACTACTTCTTAAATTTTTTTTTAAACTAACATACCTATATGTAGAGCTAGATATGGATAGGGAAATTTAAAATTAATTTATTTCAGTCTCCTCCCTAGAGGCTTCTGTAGCTCAGGTCTTTCTGGATGGAGAAATTTTACTACGTGACGTTAGGTGTGGAACAGAAAACACCCAATGTCCTTTTTTCCACCAGGTGGCATTCGTCATCTGGCTGCTATGTTTCAAAGCTCACCTGAAAGCAAAACACTTCAGGTTACGATTATATGAAAATTATTATTAAGCAAGGTCCTGTCTGTTTCTAGAAACGTAATCTACCCAGATCTCTTCTGGGGAGGGGATTTTTATCTTAATGAACGGAATGGGATTTCTGTCATTGAGTTAAGAGAAAAGCCATTTGGCCTCGATTAGATGGAAGGGTTAGAGAAACAAAATCTATCTGCAGTGTGCGGGACAGACTATTTTTCTTCTTTCTGACTTGTTAGAAGAGCTATATGAGTGATGGCGAGTGATTTCCATCTAATGCAACAGAGAAGAGAAATTGAAAATGGGACAGTCACCAAGTGGCACAAACTCAAGATTTTGGACAATGAATAAGCCAAACAGGCAGTAGAATTCATTCTGCAAGAGCTTCCTGCCCTGATGGGAAACATCCTAGTATAGAATGTTGGCCTTATATTTCTGTTCATTTGCATCAAGGGTGACTTAGAACCATTTGTGCTTTGCTACTCCACTTTGCTTTCCAGGCTTCTCAGGGGCTGCTGAAAGCACGTCTGTATACGTTACTGCTTGCTAAAATAATGAAAGGTTTTGTCTCCTTATTGCAATACGTGTACAATTACTGAACATTTCCTGAACCGTGGCTACTGCTGTTCTGCTGAAAAGGCATGGTTTCATATCAATAGCTTGTAAGTGAGCTGGAAAAAGGCTTCAGGTAGACAAGTAATGATTGTAAGAGCACCTACAAGAAAACAGTATCTAAGGTATCTAGTTCTCTTTCTTAGAAACAATAAAACGCTTCTTCTTGTCAATGCACAAAACTGGCATAAAAGTACCATTTACTATGACCAATTCATTTCTGTTAAGGAGAACAGTTTCCAGGGCGTTTGCTTAAATCAGCCTTTCGACAAAGAAGTGCAACTGAGTGCTAGTCTCTGCTGTGCGGTTGGAATCTGCCTGACCCCGTCCTGTCACTGGGAGCAGATGCGGAATGGGAAACGATAGGTCCAATTAGTGTGTAGTTGTAAAAATGAGCAGCTCAAGTAATAAGCAAGTCCCAGAAATATAACATTATCCAGGAATCGTGCTGTTGCTCTTTCTGATCTGAAACACTTTGCTAGTGTTCTCATGATGAGTTTTAGCAGAGCTATTAAAAACAAATACTGAAATGAAAACTGGCACTCGGGTCTTGCCTACAGAGATAGGCTACTTCCCTTAAAATGTGCTCTATCTGCTACGCCTTAGATCCTCAATATCCTCAAGTTGTACTAGTCTAACAGGCCACACTGAAAGTGTTTGAGGGCCTCTGCACATCTCTTCATTATACATCTCAGGGGAACCCCTCCTGATGTAAAACCTTTCTGCAAAGGAACAATGTCTAACCTTCTCTTTGCTATCATCTCCACCTCCCTTCATACCTCTCATACTGCTAATTCCACCCTACTTCACTTCTACTTCTCCCTCAAGCCAGAATTAATATTGAAATGCTTTACAAAAGGAATTCAAGAGGAAAATTTCTTACCTTTATCAAATTCAGTCCAAGAAGTGCTACAGAAATGGCACTCTAAAACTGAGAATAGGACTATACTTTACCATTGTTGTCATGGTGATCAAAACTAGGACAGTAACCTTTTTTTTCATTTTTATTTTATCTCCCTCAGCCTGTACTTCTGATATGGCAAAGAACTTGGTCCCTGGACAAGGATCTGATTAACTGCAGAACACCAAGCAAATCTCTGAGCCATGAAAAATGAAAGAAGTTAAATGTCTGAGAGTTTTATGATTGTATTTCCAAAGTGGAAAGAGAAAAAAAAGGCAGGGATGAGAATGTGCTCCTACTGAGAAAGGAGGGACAAGTGACAAGAGAGTAAGGATGAGGCTAAGACATGGACATACAGAAACAACATTTTAAGTTGATGAGAAGCAGGCAGTCTCCTTAAAGCTTTGGGACTCCTCCTAATGCCACCCAGTGCCAAACACGTATACTATAGCCATTACTAAACAACTGCATAAAACCATGAAAAACATAGTCAAAGATCAGTGCAGCTTTTTAGCACACAACCTCATAATTTTCTACTGTGGTTTGCAGAAGTACCTCTTTACAAAGTTCATCAAGTTGCAAAACTTCTCAACTGACATCAAGAGAAAAAAGCCAATCAGATAAGAAGGACAGGGAATTCTAGTTGAAAAACTAAGGATCATATAACTTCATAAGAAATTTAAAATGAAGAAAAGAATCAGGAAAGGCATTGAACTGACCATGTAATTTGAATGTAAATAGGGTTTACTTTAATTTCACAGCAATTGCCTTTCCAAATGTAAAGATCAGAAGCTTTATTAGATAATATACTTAGGAACATTTCAGCATACCCATTTCTTAAAATTGATGACATTTTCTCCTTACAAAAATACTTCCAAAATAAAGGACTTCTTACTTTACACGGTCAGGCTTTGCTACTTTGGAGCAACACGAGTTCTCCTTATTCTTTTACTTGGGCATAACCTCTTAGGACAGTGATGAAACTCACTGGGAATTTCTGTAGTCAGTGAATTCAGGTTGAGGTTCTGTACGTATTATTACAGGTAAAGTAGCACTTTCCAAATGATCAGCTGCGGTGCCAAAGGCACTGTAATATCACGTTAGACTTGTGTCGTATCTGTAGCTTTTAGTGTCAGTTCTCCTCTCTAACCATCACGCACCAAACATTTCCTTCCAGCCTCAAAATTCAGTGCTGTTACCTGCTACTCCTCTGATTGCTACCGCTGCAGCCACGTTCAGCACTAGCAGCATGTTTCTTCCTGGCAGCTACAGGGTGCTAAACGTGTCCAAGAAGGTCATCATACAGTTTAAACAAAACTTTGGATTAACAACAGGCATGTGTTCAACAGCCTGCCTCCTCCTTGACTAGGTGTCTTAATTTAATGAGCTTCTCTCTCTTAAAATCACTGCTCAGAGTTTGTCTCAATTGAATGGATATTTTAGCATCTGTTACATCAGCAAAGCTGGGCTGACGGGCTGGTTTCCATGAGATTGGTCTGGAATAAGCTATCTTACTACGAATGTTCCAGGACAGCTGTCCGGACTGGAAGCCTCATTAAAAACAAATAAAATAGCTTTACTCCAGTACTATTATATTCTGATTTTTTTAAAGACCTATGTAGTTTTAGTAATTAAAAAAGAAGGAATGAAGATACAAACAAGAATGTGAAACCTCACTTTTAGAAAAGCTTTTCAGTAACTTCCTTTTCCGTTGTTTTTCCCCTTGGAATTAGTCATTTGCTTTCCTTTTTTTAACAAGAAAAACAGACATGCAGTACTGAAGCAGAGGTACAGTTCTTTGGTGGCGATAAATTTGCTCCATTCGGTTTGGATGTCTCCCCTGAATATGTAGTATAAAAATAATCTGAAAAGGCAAAAAATGCGAGGGTATTTTAAAAACTAATAGGCTTCAGATAGTTTTTTTATGAACTATGCCAGCTCTCCATAATTAGACAATAAGTCATCTAGGCAGGGTAAGTCTTTGCAATGTGTCTAAGTACAACCTCCACTGAATGCGAATCACAATCCGTGAGTGGCTTGAAAGACTTAATAGCTGTTTCTCTAATGTAAGTTCGTAATAATCTTCTATACTAGCACTCCAACACTGATGTGGAAGGAAAAATAAAGTTAAAAAAATCGTAGTCATTTAAAAGCAGAACCTTTTCAGTATTCTCAGTATCTTAATAGATAATATGTAAACCAATTTGCTCAGGAGAGGAGGAACAGAAGGCTTGACAGCCATGAAAAACTCAATTATTTGGGATTTGTCGGGGAGTGGGGTGTGTTTCCTTCTTATTTCCGAGTTTCTCCTTTCCCACTTACTATGTTTGCCTTTTGTCGCCCCAAGGAGAAATTCTAGTAGCAATAGTAGCTTCTTTGCATTTCTTTAATTAAATTCTGAAAAGCGCCAGATGCTTCCATTTGCAGTCTCCCTTTCTCTTACTAAAGCACAGAGGAGTTAATCATATAGTAGGCTTCAGTTTACTCTGAACCCAGGCTGGGGCAGTGTTAATTAAGTCTTGCCATTTAGTTAAAGTATAGCCTGTCATCGCAACAGGTCTCTGCTGCATTGCTTTGTATCGTTTTTTCAGTCCGGTGGAGAATTCTGATATTTTAGCGCTCTCTGTAGTTTAAATTATAAAAGACTTGATCTTTAATTGTTCCTTCTTGTCTAAGAGCTAAGTGTTATAATCTGGCCCGTAGGAAGTGCCTGCTTCAGTTATACTGAAATGTAGATAGCAAGGACTGAAGAAACAGCAGGAAAATTTCAAGGGATGGTAGTTCATATTACTTTTAACTATATTCAAAGGTTATTTAGGTGCCCAAAGGTACAAGCAGGTGTTCTCTGGGATTTTCACAAACATCTCAGGCCATTTTTAAAAATTCCAGTGTGGCATTATCTTCATTCTTAGGTATCTAAACACTCTTTGACTATATTCTTGACTCTTGCATCCTCTTTTGGAGGATACTGTGGTGTTAAGCAAGGCAAATGCTAGGCAGCTGTTTTGGCATGTACCCCAGAAACAGCCAAGGAATTCACAGCTGTCACCTTTCATAACGGAAATTCTATCCAAATAGTCACTGGCACAGCTGGGACACAAATCCCTTCCCAGGCACATCCCCAGGCTGACAAGATGAGGGTTTTATCACTTTACCTTTTTCCTCCCCACATCTGGTTCCTCTAGGAAGGAAACATGGGCGCATGAGCCAGAAGGGACCCCCAGAGCGCCCCGACTGGGTCCCCACCTGAGGGACTTGGGCACTTCGTGAACAGGAGACCCCAGTCAGGAAAGCATGTCCTGCTGTACCTTCCTGCCTCACAAGAGACCTGCCAGAGTCACAGGGATTTATTCACGGATGAGCTGCAAGCCCAGAACTTTATTTAAATGAAAGCCTTCATAAATAATTTTTAAAAACGAGCACATTTGAGGAAAATTTGCTCTGCTTGGGGACAATTAGCAAAGATGAGAGCTAAAAGTCATCAGATAAATTATCCGTTATGAATTATTCACATAATTTTATGGAAAACTTTAACTTAGTGCAAGATAAAGATCCTAATTTATTACTCCCTTCCCTGAAGCACAAAAGTATGTGAGAGCTTCAAATAACTAGGGTTTGTTAAAAAAAAGAGAAAAAAAAAATTAATTTTAAAGCATATCACTTAGGCCTTTCTGAGCCTTTAATGATTCACTTGGATGAACTTTATCAGATTTCTAGTTATGTTAAATAAATTAGAGAAAATGAAACTGGGGCCACGTAAACTAAAGTCATCACCAAGCATCGTTCTGACTCCTCAGGGCTAGCTAGAGTCTTACACACACGCGCGCACACACACGGAGCTTTCTCACAGGCTGTTATCGTCAGAAAATACAATCCTGTCTCTACTGCAGGGGAAAAAAAAAAAAACAACCCAAAACCTCCCAGCCAGGCTCAAAACACCACAGGAATTGTGTGAGGTTTTTGTCAGTCTTTCTCCCCATGTCTGTTCATCTGCCCACTCTGGGGTGCCAGGAAGCCTTCTCAGTTAAGTAATTTTGAGTAAGGCCATTCCTCTTCGTAGTATCCTGTCTACCTCGTGCTCATATACATTCATTGCTCTTTCTTTGAGCATATCAGGTTACCGCAATCCCTTTTGCTTGCCTGGATGCTCAGGATTTTAATCAGAAATTAACATAATCTTTCCTAGTTTTAACAAAAAGACCTTTTCTGCTGCCACATACCTAGCATCCCCTTTGTTCTTTCTGTAGTTGTTTTATATACGCAGAATCCCTTAAAACTGTGATTCATTTGTCCACTGGAGATTTAACACACACGCACACACATGCAGACCCCCCATACAGCACCCTGCTGTTCTGCCCTGTCCTTACTTGCAACGTGGACAAATGACAGCACAAGGCGAAACATTAAGGAAAGCTTGGGTTTTGTTTCAGCCTCATAAATTTTACATTACAAGCCCATACTTGTTAAAGTGCCCATAGCCTAAATACCCTTGTCCTCAAAATGAAAAAAAAAACAAACACCTGTTTCATGTAAACGCAAAGAGAGTCCCGGTGGAGGAGAGAACATAATTAAACGTTGGGGATGAGGTCGTAGGTCCGTGATGTGGAGTGTTCAGCACCAGCGCTTTGTCAAGGCATTTCCCTCTCCCTTCTCTTTCTTGTGTCTCAAGCCATTTCTTTCTGTCCCTATTACTCAAAGCACCATCCCGGTTTAGCAGCAACAAAACTGTCCATGGGACTAGGCTAGGAACGCCCACGAGCCCTTTATAATAGCTGCCCATATGTATTTCTCCCCAGAGCCACAGCTCAGACCCTTGTGCAGCCTGCAGGAACCACCGTGGGGGGGCAACGGGCCACCGGGGTGGACAAGGGAGGCAGGGGCAGGGAGGGACTCATGAAACTGGTACGGCCCACAAATGGGTTTGCACTGTAAAGGTGAAGCATCATACTGGTAACCTGTCGGACTTACTTCAACTTTGAGAAAACAATTTTATTGCTGTTGAACACAGCAAAGAAGACTGCAAAAAAACCTAGGCTATATTACTGTGGAGAACTGCTGGAAGCACAAGAGCATTGTGAGTGGCAGCGAGCAGCAAACTGGACTTCCAATGTCCTGTAGTAATAATCAAACAAATAAATAAACTGCTGTGAATTTGGACTGTCCACACATTTGTAAAGCATTTTTTTGCCTGCTTTGAGCTTATACTGCAGTGGAGTAAATGCTTATGAAAGGTTCATGGTAAGAAAAAAAATCAAAGCTCTCTTCTCAAATGATAGCCAAGAATAAAGATCATAAATTAAGAAAGATCAGAGCGATTGAAGTAAGCAAAATTAAGGTTCTGTTTTGCAAACCTACTAAACCTAATACGGTTAGAGGTAAAGGTTGATCATGCAAGAAGGCTGTGCAGAAAATAAGGCTTTCATCATAATCTAATAATGGAATGAACTAAAAAAGGGAAAATTTAGACTTTATAGATGGGGGGAGCCTTTTGTCAGATTTTTTTTATACTGTGAAATAATATCCAAGGGAAATGACAGAATTCACTTGAGACATTAAAAAAAAAAATTAAACCGGCGAATGCATTACAAAAGGTACTGCAGCAAACTACCCTCCAGTGCCTGGGAGTGCTCCAGGTGACCTTTCGTGATAGAACTTCTCCATTACTGTTTTGTTTCTCTCTTTCCGAGCCCATATCTATGAGCCCATGCCTATTTTTCTTTGGTCCTTAAATGAGATTGCATGATATGTATGAACTATTGGAGAATAGGGATTGCTGACGGGGGCTGATCTTCAATGTCCTTTTGTCATTATACACGTAACAAAAAGGAGCCAAATTAATTGTTTCATTTCATTTTTATTCAGTGTGCTCTAATATATTTTCATGTTTTGAATTCAAATTTCTCCCAGTTCACTTTGTATCCAGTGTTGGAAAAGCCATTTCTTGTATTTCTTAATATGTCTGAAGGATCTAAGGAAATTACAGAATTTAACAGCTTTACTCTAAATGTCCATGTAAGAGCTCCGATGGCCACCATAAGCTGCATGGTCATGCTGGACAAATTGTCTGAGAGTTTAGAGAATTTACTTATATTAAGTTCTGGAATATAAAGTAGATAAAACCCATCAGAGAGTTTGAAATGTTCCATTCATCAGTAAATCCATTATACTGTACAAAACCACATTGACCTCTTCCCAGTTATGACAAAAGTTTCCATTACCAGAGGTTTAAAGAACCTCTGTTTTTTCCAAGCCTTTTAATATTTAGATGAACTCTGGAGTTCAGAAAGATTCGGGATTAAACTGTGCACTCAGCAATCTGAGTGAATCTCATATTGAAGTCAGTTACATCTGTTAGATGCATATAAAAAGAAAAAAAATAGTTTGGGTGTTTTGTTTTTTCTGAAGTCCTTAACCACATACTTCCTAGAGGAAGTCAGCCAAGATGCCACTGGTAGGAAATGGCAGACAGCAAGCGGGTGAGAACTTAGCACATCCATCGTGTCTCGTCCTTGTCCTCTCTGAGTCCCCGCAAGGGTAAGTTTTGTGTTGAGAATAACCCCAAAGGCCCAGCTTGGTCTGGAGCAGACACAGGCACACAGTCGCGTATGTGTCGAGTCGGCTGGTATACGAGGCCCGATTTTGGGCTGGTGGTGGTGGTAGGCGTTCATGCCCGCTGAGAGAGAGGACAGGCAGTACCTGCTCTGGCGTAAGGCCTGTGGACACAGTGCTAACCAGTCAATCATTTCTGACCTGTTTGGACAAGCACGGAGTCTCTGTGCTACATGGCTATGCCCTTTTTGGTCTGGAATTAAATGGCCTAAAACTGGTTTTATCGTATCATCAAACCACATCCTGCACTCTGGCAGGCTTCGTCTTTGACTTCATGCCCCCAGGCAGGCCGATGGGATGGGGAAGTCCTGGGGGCAGGAGCAGCTGACATCCCTGGAGAGGGGGCTCGCTGCCCCGGCCACAACAGCAGCCAAAGGAGGCACTAGCAAATGCCAGGGACATGGGAAAAAAATGGCAGCATGAAAGGGATACATTCCCCTGGGCAACAAGACCAATATAAGCACTCTGTATGGCTTGGCCACGTTTGATCCCCGTGGTAGCATGCCTTCCCTCGGCTGCCTTTGATCCCACTGCTAAAACGCTGCCCTCGCTATCCAGCTCAGCGCCTGGGCTCGGGAAGCCTTTGAACCTCAGATCACTGGAAGGCAAAAGATGCTCCCAAGAAGTACTGCTGCAGCATCTGCTGCTCTTTCCCTGGCACCTACTACTGGCCACGGTTAGAGAGCAGATACCCATCTAGAGGGAGTTTTAGTCTCACTCGTTTCAGCTGTTTCTACGTTTTGTGGTCTAGAGGGGGTTTCAGAAAGACCAGTGTGCTCAGCCTGTCCTAGCTCTGAGCAAAGCTGCAGCATTCAGTCTTCCTCCCACTGCAAGCAGCGGTTTTTCCAGAAAACTTTTTAATTATAGATATTTATCATGAGGTTCTGACTCTCCTTATTGACCCTCAGATGATAAGAGTTGTGCAGAAGACCCCTCTTTACCCCTTGGGAGATATTTTGTATGTACATGTATTACGAATTGACCACAAGTTGCCCCGTGCAAAACAAAGAATTCTTTTGAACAATCTGCCCTTTAACTGGCATCTCTGCAATTTCTTTTGGCACTTGGCTTTTTTGCCTGTCACTCAGTCACGCTGGGATTTATCCTGGCATTTTCTGAGATTATCAATACTGGGAGAAGGCACCACCAGCAGAAGGTCAGCCATGTCCAGAGGGCTCGGAGTGTGGGAAATTTCACTCAGACGATGATCTTGAAAGGAAAGTTACTCAGTTGTGGGGATCTCTTTTTGTGACAGAAATCCTTCAACTCATTCTTGTGATTAAATCCTTATGAAGCATGCTTATGAATATTTGGAAAGAATCCTGATTTCAGTTGGACAAAGTTGAAACATGAGTCGCTCACAGTAGTTTTGCAACAGCTCAGCTACATTCACAGGCCTGGGCACCAGCGCTCAGAGCACGTGAAGCTGAGGAGAGCTGAGAGGGAGGAGAGCCAGAGATTGTGATACAATTGTGGCATTGCCGCTTCTGTGAGTCTTTGCTATACAGGGGAATGGGGAATGGGTTTCTTTGAGGTTACTGAAGCTGCGCAGGCTGTAACGGTGCCTGCATCCTAAAAAATCTGACTGAGTCCCCATTTTTCCCCTGGGCACTGAGGTTATTGCCCTCAGGGGTGCTTCCCCACATGGAGCATTTCTCAGCATGTGAAGGGGCAGTCAACGGCTGATAGCTGCAGTAGGGAGGAGCATGGCTTTTCTTGGTGTACGATCAGCTTTGCTTCGCTGCAGAAGCTGTGGAAGAACCTTCCTCTACAGGGAGATCAACGTCAAACCAGCAGCACTGCGGACAGGTGAGGAGGAAACCACCGCACCAGGCCAGCCAGCACACATCATGGTAGTCCTGGCACAATGGTCACCAGCCCCTGACAGGCAGCAGGGAGCAGAGACTGTGCTGTAAAGAACAACGGCAGCCTCAGCATTAACTTCTCCTAAAAAAAATTCTAATACATGATTTTGTGAGCCACCAACCAGCAAAGGTTTATGGATTTAAGTATACTAAAAAGCTCATGGAAAGGGACACCTAACGAATGCTTTATTTAAGATCTTTTTTTCCAGAGAGTTTACTGCATGTCAGTACTATGTGTGACACTTCATTTCTTCACAAAGCACCTGGTGAGCAGAGAGCCTCAGGGGTGTTTTACAGAGCTGCTGCTGAGCAGTCACACCGTGCACAGAAATACGTCCCCACGGCCCTCGGTGGTGAAGTCCATAGGATTTTTCCTGGTGTGCAGCATTTCCCCACGCCAGCAGGACTGCCATGGTTTACAGGCACTGCTTCAACACCTTGGTATTCCTCCAAGCCTATTCTCGCTCCTGAGAAACACTACTAACAGATGGGTCATGGACCAGAACTCCGGGCAAGCAATCGGTCAAGCCATCAGGGCCAGCTGCTCTTGGCCACTGTCCATGTCGGGGAGCAGCCATGGCCAGCTGCTCCGTCGGGAAGAGGGGCCGCAGCCGGGTGGGCAGCGACCCCGTCAGCAAGCGCCCCATCCCAGCCATCCCTCCGCCCCGGGGGCCAAACCCACGGCCTGATGGTCGGTGTGGCTTGGGGGTTGTTCCGCATTTTTACAGAATGCTTGCTTGTAGCCTGAAGGTGTGACTATACCGCAATACGCCCAGTGTTTCTTTGTGATGGTTTTAGGTTTGCTACAGCTGCTGCTGTTTTTTGGTCAACAATAATGACAGAAAAAGCAAAAAGCAGGTAGAATTGCCTCCAAATAACAGTGGGACCCGCACCCAACCAGCAGAAAGCCACGTAAAATTCATATGAATGTCTGACTTCCACAGAATCCTCCTGCCGCGCACCCTGTTAGCGCCTCGATAACTGCCTGCGGAAACGCGAG
>Ga0181612_114666_pt1 | contig 12689 bp, 6 predicted proteins | sample HoacroProtozoa21_FD_119630 | JGI IMG/M metagenome (GOLD analysis project Ga0181612, IMG submission 119630) | Hoatzin crop microbial communities from Cojedes, Venezuel. Combined Assembly of Gp0051906, Gp0051904, Gp0051908 | reverse complement strand
GTTTTTGTAACATGTTTTATGTTCAGCAAGCACAGAGAGGAAGAGAACTTTTTGAAACAGTTTTCTCTTCTTGAACATGCCCGTATTGGAACTTGCATTGTTCTGGAAAACTGCAGCTCTGAGGCTCAGGATTTTCCTCACTAAATTGTTAGCTTTTTTTCTCCTTGTTGTTGGTAAAGGGAGTCATGGCCTTTTGGCGTACATACCTGTGTTGGTTGTTGATCAGGGTTTTTTCAGTACCGGTCATTAGTTAGTGCCAGCTGCAATTTAATCTATGGATCGCAGAGTTGTGCAGTGGTACCAGTGTCGGGGGACAGGGGCAGGTGCAGTATAGAAAGACCTTTAGGCAATGGCTGGGTTTTTTTGTTTTTTCCCTTTTTTTAGTCCAACTGTAGTTAAATTTGACTCTTTTTAGAGAAAGGCTTCAAAATTAAGTGAATGAAATAATGAAAACATACAAATTCAAGCAGTAGGTTGCTCCATGATCAACATCTTTCTGCTAGTTTAAAAGCAGTGCTCAGCTTGGTATGCAGCTTCTTGTTTATTAGCAGCCTGGCATTGCCACAGGGAAATTTTGGCTTTTGGGTTGTGCCGGTTGCTACCAGGAAGATCACGACAGATGCAAGATCTGTATCCTCACTATTGTAAATGCTCCTGGATGATGGAGTTATGCTTATTTGGCTGTTTCTCCACAGATGTTTCCTGCTTGTTTGCCTGCATTCAGAATGTATTAGTTGCTACATGACAGAGCTGCCGTAATTTTTCAGCTGCATGATCACCAGTGGTGCAGGAGGCGTGCGTGGGATGAGATCGGGGCTGGGCTGCCCACCGTGGGTGTCTGTGTCTTTCGCTTGGCTGTAGCTCTATCCTTGAGTCCGCTCAGTTTGACACCCTGCTGAAATGCTTGAGGCTGACTGCCTGCATTTAGGAAATGAGGACCCTAACACGCTTGGGGTATCCTCCGACTTCGGATGGCACACTGCTGTATTTCCTCTGTAAAGCTGTATCTCGGGGAGAAGCTGAGAACAGTCAGCTCTTCTGTGTGGGGGTAACCTGAGCTGCAGTGTAAAATACTGCTTAAATTAAAAACGTGACAAATCCCTACACATTTTAGGAGCAGTGCAAACTATTGGTTGCTACTTCATATCATATAAATCTGTTGTTCTTTAATAAAGCCTGGTTTTCTGTTGAAATGAGTATCTAGGAAGAACAGTGTTAAGACTGTTTAATATATGGATTACAGTACCGTTAGTTTCTGGTCACTATGCGAGTGAGATGCACTTAATACAGGCACTTAGAGCCCATGCACGGTTCCTGCCTGGAGTCCCGTCGTTGCTCCGGGAGGGCATGAGTGTGCAGTGATGTCCCTGAGCCACCCCCGAGCGCAGCAGCAGCCCCAGAGATGCCCCGGCGCGTCTCGGGTGGCACCAGGCACCTGTGCTTCGGCACCCGAATCGCATCCTGGCTCTCCTGTAGTAAAGACGCTCTGATGTAACGTTTAGTTTTTGCCATGTGGTGTTTTTGAAGATTTCACTGGCTGCAGCTATAGTGTCTGTTTTCACATACGTGGGTTAATTTTTCCTTGCACCACTATTTATGGGGCTATATTGCTACTGTACTGTACCTCAGTTCTCTTCCTTTTTTCTCTCTAGCTCCTCCATAGAAGTACTGTTGGGTTTGATATGGCTGTAGGGATGATTACACCATGACAGCATCTAATTTAATAAACAATAAAGCCACTGTTTTGTATATGTAAAGTTTGTCAATGGAAATAATGTTATCTATGTGCTTTTTATCACCCCCACCACCAGCAGAATGTGCAGGTGTGGCTGTGGCATTTCCAACCTATGCATTAAACGTTATTTATTGCTTAGAGCCACTGTTTAAGGTGTTTTAGGTGGACTTTCCTGTCCTCTTAACTGATTAGCGCACAGGTTTTGTATGAACTGATTTGGTTAATGGTGTGATTTTCCTAGTTACTGAAATGCTTAAATAATTTCAACTTCTATCGTGGAAGCAGTTAAACATGTAGATGTATGGGAATGAGTTATACAGGTATAAACACGTCTCTCTGTGTAGGCACATGTGTTTGTCTACACTAGGAATCACAGCAATGTAATTGTAATGTAGAAAAGTGAAGAGTTAATCAAAACAAGAGCAGTGTACAGCTCTGTGTTTCTATACTAAATTCTGTGCTCGTGACGCCCACATCTTTGTTGCCTCTGCTGTGCATGCTCTCGTGCTATCTGGATTGCCTTTCCCAAAGCATTTATAATCTAGGATGTTAGCCTGGAAGTACTATTTTTGGTCTAGGTGGAGGAATCTGTGAGCAGGTAAGCTAAGTAGTAAAGCAACACGCAAATGTTTGAGAGCAGTATAATAAATGTGTTACTGTGTAGCTGGCCTTGCAGCTTCTCTTACTGCATTTAGTCAGCTTTATAGGAAAAGAACATTATTAGGGCAGCCAGGGCGATGTTAGTTTGTCATCTTCATGGTGTGTGTGTAGTAATACAGTCACCAATATTTGGTTGTCTGCTGCTGTGTACAGAGAAGTGTGGTGCCTAATTAATAAACAGGTCATCAGCATCTCCTGTTCCTCCTCAGATGAGCATGTGTCCTTGGGCTGTATTTTCTGCGTATTCCTTGAGACCTGTTCTGAAGAGTTGTTCTTGCACGCTTTCTTTGCAGCATTCTTTAGTCTTGCTTCACTCAGAGGAGCTCAGAAAAATAAGGCAGGCATGCTTCTTAGCGGTAGCATCACTCAGGAAATCTGACACACGCTTGGACAGAGTTCATTTCTCCAGGGCAGCCCCTGTCTGCCTTACCTGCATTCCCTCCCTGCACCCATTTCCTCATCCGTCAGACCTCTCCTACTCCTCCAACAGATGAAGCAGGGGTCCTGTGGACAGCAGTCTGCTCCGCTACGCTCTACAGCCGTGGCTTCTCCCCAGAGAGTGTGCTGCCTGGATTGAGGGTGCTGTGGGAAAACAGGAGGTCATTACAGAACAAGTCTGAAGTGCGGAGGGAAGTTTGCAAGTGAAAGTTGCAGGAGTACCTCTAATATTTGACATATCTTGTGCAGCTTGTTCTGACTACCTTAATAATGTTCTTTAAATGTGTATTTTTTTTCCTTTGTCTATTCTTGTAGGGTTTTAAAAAAGGTACGCTAAACATCCTTTCCACCTTCCCTGAGAAATTTGTCTCATGACAGGCAGAGCCCAAGTTCAGCAGCAGAGCTGAAACCTGTTAATCTGTTTTACAGGCTTCTGCTGCACAAGCTAGCAGTAGCAAATCATTGTCTTCTGCATGAACTGCGCTTGAGAAGGATGTTATGAACTGTTCAAGTGACTTTCATGGGTATTTATTGAGAGCAGAGGAGTGAGGGTGCTTGGGAATACTTTATTCCATTCTGGGCTCTGGAGGACGGTGTTTTGTGGGGACACAGGCTCGCCATAGTTAACAGCTAAAGGCTTTAGAAGCATTTTCTTTCTCTGAATTTTATTCATTAACGAGAAGCTTTTACTTAGGCTTTAATGTAGAAGTGGCCTTTTACTCTCTTGAGGAGCAGTCCCTTCAGGATCCCCCACACAGCACGCAGAGGTTAGTTGTGTGATCTCTTGCCTTTATGGGCTGCAATGCAGAAGGAGTTTGTGCAACTCTTGCAAAGGGAAGGGCAAGTGTGTTCTTGTCCTGGCTGTGGAAGCGTGTTGTCCTTCCTCTGAGAGGAGGCAGCAGGTAACGTAACAACATAGACGGGATTTCTGGCTAAGTAGCCAAAGTTGTGGAGATCTTGGAAAGCTTAATTCCTTATGGTTGTATAGCAATGATTGTTGTTTACAGGGGCACAGGCTCCAGGCAGGTGAAGTGTGTTGCCCGGTTCCCAAAGTAATATTCTGGAAAGGGGCAGAGTTAGTGATATCATAGTGCTTCTTACCTAGCATATACCTGCTTAAATGGAATAGCAGTCTGTTGGGTTTGGATCTAGAACTTGCTTTGCTAGCAGTTTGCTAAGGGATTTCATGGAGCATCTCAGAGCGTTTCCTAATTTGCAGTGATATGTACATGGAATTTTAATGCTGAGCCTTCTTGAGGATACAGAGGAAATACTGAGAGCTAACAGTAGTTTGAATGAAATTCATGAAAGCTGAGGGGCAAACTTGATGTATGAAGGAATACATCAAAGAATTTCTGCCACTCTGAGAAGATTTTGTTGTTGGGTGTTTTGTGGGGGGGTTTTGGTGTATTGGTTTGGGGTTTTTTCCCCATGTCCAGATTTTTTGAAAGGGAAATGGTTCTGGTAGCTTTTTTTAAGCTCCTTTGTAACAGTATTCTCTCTTTATGGAATCTGCATTTACAGAGTTATCGATAGGACTTTGAAGATAGGTTGCTAACATGTCATTTTCTTTTTGAGAAAAATTGGCAGGCTTAAAGGAGAGTAGGTTGGAGCTAATACATTTTTGCTTTTTACTTAAACATGATCCCAAGACACAAGTTCTACTTTATTACATTGCTGCCTGCAAGAGGGTTCAGTGTTCTGAATATATAGATTAGTATGGCCTTTGGGATGTTGCGCATTCCCCATTTTAGCTACTTTTTGGCTTTTGGTATTGAACGATAAACACTCCAGTTCTGCTCCTGTCCTCCATTATCTGTACTCACAGCAAACCTGACCATCTTAAACATGATTAAAATATAATTCAAAAGTTATTAGCTAATTATGACGCAAAGTACTTAATTTGCCATTGCACCCTAATAACTTAAAGGTACTCCTGATAACTTGGTAATAACTGTATCATAAGCAAAAGGACACGGTTGCTACTAACTTAATAGGCAGCTTCCCTCAAGATAAAACATAAATAACGTACCTCAATGAAATCGGATTCAAGCTTAGTAAAATTATCTTGGCAAGCCAAGAGAATATTTGTTAATTTTTCTGTGAAATGTTATCATTGCCAAGAAAACTTGGTTAACAACAAACAGAGATGGAAAAAGTATTTGCATGAATAATGGATTTAACATTTCCTTGGTTTAAATGATTTTAGGAAAAGTGGTTTTGATATGCACTGGAAAACTAAAAAGTTTTTAAGGACTTATTTGCAAGATACCAAATACTGTAGCAGTTGTGGGGCTTAAAGGCTTGCAGTCTGCTCTTCAGTAGATCCGGTGCGTGAGCGAGCCTGAAGAAAAAGCAAGGAGAGATGGCATTGTGAAGTGTAAAACATCGGTGGTCACGCTGCGGCTATGGGGCAGCGGGCGTGTGGGTGAGCTGCTGCACATCGCTGCTCTTTGCCCGATGTCTCAACAAATGGCTGAAGCAAAACGCCCCTGGTGATGAGAGGGGGATGGCGGCAGGTATCTGCAGCCTCCCTCCCTGCTCCGGGTCTCCTTGGCTTGGCACGTGGGGTGGATCGGAGTGCTGGCTGGCCAGTCGGAGAGGTGTCTCGAGGTCCTAGAGGAAGAGAGGGGCTGCGATACCGCTCTGTAGATAGTGGTTTGGCTGAAGGGACAGCCTCTTTGGAGTTGCAGGACTTAACGTTTTCTGGAGACAGGTCTGTGTGGTAGCAAAAGGGCTTAAGGGAGTGCTTGGTATCTGAGAACGAGCAGGACTGTGAGGGTCGCAGATAGATGGGATGTCTTGGGGAGTGTCAGCAACTTTGGCATCTGTCAGGTGGAGGAACCTCACTTCCCCAAAAATGACGGGGATTGTGGAGGTGAGGATCCGTGGTCTGGGATGGGGGAACAGCTGGAGAGCAGCAGACAGGCCCCTCTCAGCCACGTCTGAAGCCTGTAACACAACCTAGAGGTTCAGGCGGTTTGACTGCCACGGTATTGAAATTGCTTTTGAAACGCTTACCTGCCGGGCCTTACATGAAGAGATGCAGATTTGGGCTGCAGCCTGTTCCGCTTATCTGTCTGCATCTCTTTGGTACACCAGAGCGGAGGGAGAAGGTATATGGTAAACAGAAACTCCCTGGGCCATCGTCTGCAGTCCGGGGATAGTGCTTTCCTGGCCTCACCCTTGCTGCCATCGTGCGATGTGAGAGATGGTTTCCATCTGCCCACGTGTATAGTTTTCTAGCCGTGAGTCACCAGCTCTTGACATCCCATCCCAACTATTTATCCCTTTCTTTTCTAAAATGTTAGCATTTCTACAAGTGTGGTTTGGGTCTGGGTGAATGATAGCCCTGAATTTGGGAATGGGGATTTGAACATCCCAGGAGAAGGCTGTGACAGAGCCTTGGTTTTTTGGCCTGTGTTGGGTGTTCAGGCACCCAGCACCCAACATCAGGCTGTCAACCAGTATGTTACATACATTGGGGTCCTGTATTAGCCATATTTCATAGTGCAGTTATCACTTCTGGTGTGAATCTCCTGGGTTGTTAGATCACCTGTTTAGTAAGAAAATACGGGTTTTCACTTTTCTTGGAAAAACTTCCTTTTCAGGCAAACAGAGATTGGGTTGTGGCTGTTGACTTCTGGAGCCTTAGCCATCCATTTTTTAGTTCACCCCAATGTTCTCTGTGACCCACATACCCTCTTTTGTTCAGCTGTCATTTAGGTACACGTCTCATTATCTCCACGCTCATCTGCAGCGTAGAAAGCCGTAGTTCGCTCTCGTGTAAGTAGCATTCCTGCAACATGACTACATGGTGTGGTGCAATTTATTATTTTCCAGTTAATGTGTCGGTTTGTCCATGTGGGTTAGAACCACTGACTATTAGTTCATTTTGTAATATGTGTGATTTGCTTTCATCTCTGCTCCTGGTGCTGCCTCTGATCAGACAGGTTATAGCAAATCCCATGCTTCTGGTGGTATCGCTGGCGATACCACCTCACTCGTCATTTCAGATCCTTCCCATCTGTTCCTCACATGCTTTACTCTGTATTTAAGGCTATTCACCACTTCTTGTCTATCTTAATTTCTTCTAAATGTTTTATTAGCCCTCTGAGCTTGCCCTTACCTTTTTTTTCACTTCCATGCCCGAATAACAATCTTAAGATGTTTGAAATGATCTCCGTGTAAATGATTCAGTTCTTTAATCTTTAGCAAATATTTCCACAAAGGTTTGACATCCTTCTACTCTGTATCTGGGAATTTATCTGTTCTTTAAAATGCCATGTAACATTTACTTTTAAATCTCTTAAGAACTGGTGTTTTAATACCTCCTCCCGTACATCCTTCTTGCTCTGTCATTTTGGCTTCTATATAAATACTTTTTCTATAGAAGGTTTAATGAGATTTTAGGTTTTAATACATTTTTCCCCTGTTACCTTTGCTTTATAATCATTGTATTCCTGCCTCTTCTCATAATGTAGGAGCTGTCTGTGCCAAGGAATTCCTGAGACTCATGGACATGAAACCTTAAATTAAATGTAAGAAGGAAGAGATAAGAACAAATTATAATAGCACTAAGAGCAAGAGATTACAACAGGGTATTTGGTTAAAATGCAGTTTTCATAATATACATTCCTGAAAATTGCAAATGTATTCTGTTACATCAGGTTTATGAGCCAACTTTTGTTATGCAGACTTATAAAGATTGCTAGGTATTCGGTCGCTGTGGATCCAAATGACGTGAGCTATTCAGAGAAGCAGAGCAGGTTGTTACTGCTAACGTGGTCCTCTGAAAAAAGAAGAGAAACCTCATCATTCTCCACTTGGGTAGGACAGCAGTTCTTCCTGGCGTGGATATCTCTTCGAATGCACTAGCTTCTAGGGGACAGTGCAAAATTACATAATTTAGACGTACAAGGAAGTAAAATTAAATAGCCATGAGATGAGCATAGCATTAAACAGATCTAATTTATAGTGGGCTCTTATGCAAATTGCCTTTGAGCACTTAGCAAAAGAAAATGAAAAGAAATTAATAAGGACAACATGGATTGAAAAGTCACAGAGGGGAAAAAAAAAAGTAAGTCTATTCCAGCTGGCTCTCCACACACCCCAACGTGTTAAATAAGCATTCCCATTAGCCACATAAAAGTAATGATGCGATAGTAAAACTTGCATTTGCTTATCCTTTTAAGGGGCAAACCCCCACTCACTTTGCCACAGTGGCTCCAACCTGGTGAGTGAGATTTCGAATAAAATACTTTTTCTTTGTCATGTAATTGATTATTGGAGAGAGAGAGATGTGTTTTCATGAGTGCTTTGCCCCTTGCCAGCCACTGAATATCTGACCTTAGTGGAGTCCCAGGCAGTTACTTGCCTTGCCATTAACATGGGGTTGTGGGTGCCACGACATCGCCGCCGATGCTCCTCCTGCTGCACAGTTCTCTCTGCCGGGTTATTAAACAGCGGGAGTTTTCCTCTATTTTTGTTGTTATGTGAAAGACACAGAGAGCAGCTAAAGCTGGCAGCGTAGAACTCTTGAAAATAGTTTACTGCATAAAAATTTTCAGTTTTGTCCTCTGATTATTATTTCTCGTATTATAATAATTTACTGAGTATATTCAATAATAGTGAATTTGTGTTTTCTCCTAAAAAAAATACTAGGTTTATTTCTACCTTAGATTGAAAGTAGTGCAGTATTCTGCATGCGTGTAGACATCAAGGCTTGCTGCTTTTCCATGTTCCTTGTATCCCTTTGATTACAAAAGGGAAGAATTTTAGCTCTGTCCGCTGAAGCTGCTAAAACAATCTGCTGAACCGTGTAATTTTTCCTTACTGTTGAGTTGTGCAATACTTGACTTGTTTAATTTATATTGGCCATCTTGTTCCTAATTATTAGGAACTTATTATTGGTTATCTGCTTTCCGAAATTCTCAGCCGAGGCAGAATATACTAAAGGGAAGTCTTTCTGTTTATGTGTACAATAATGTATGTAAATATTTATACACTGAGAGAGCGACGTTATAAACACTCACACTATGTATACAGTTTTGCTGCAGACTGGGTATATTTTTGTATTTGACAAACAGGACTTGTTTCTGAAGAATTTGAAAAATTCTGTAGGCAAGGTCATCTTCCCATGCTAGCTTTTTGGTCTAGAAACGCTGCTACGGGAGTGCTGATCTGTGGGGAGAAGGATCGCCACAGTATTTTATGGAAGTAGAACATTGATCTCTTCCCTGTCCAATTGTTTTCTCCCCACTAAAACCAGGCTTGCGGCTGTACCTGTTTTGTGTCCTTAAAGTAAAACCAAATTCTCTGACAGAAGCTGATTTTTCCACTGGTTATATTTTCAACCCTTGAAGCATTCGATTTCTGACAGTGGAATATGATACTTAAAGCCATAGACATTAATTATTACCCATTGGAGGTCGCACTTTCAACCCATGGGACGTTAATTTTCCTGATATACAGAGAATTCCAGCCTGTTAGTTGTAATTAAAGATTTCAGAAGTACATTTTCTTGTAAATGGAATACAGCTTCTTATCCTTTACCCTTGATATTTGCCTAATTCTGCATATAATTGTCAGCTTATTTTGCAAGCCTCCTTCAAAGCACTTTCCTGTTTAGAAATCCATTCAGCTGTTATGTATTTGTCATTTAAAAAAAAAGTTATCTTTGCCAATCATTGGCCAACATTGTCAAGAAGGAGGTGGGGAGAAACATCTTTCAGGTTTCCTTGGGAGGTGAAATTAGAATAGACATGACTTAGCCTTCTCATGCCAACAGATTGGTGTCTCTTAAGCATTTATAATTGCAGGGTGAGACCAAGCAGGAGTAACAGCAGAGCTATGGGTGGCAGGGAGGATGGTTACTCAAATCATATTGTATAGAAAGGTTGCCAAGCGAGGCACGGCAGAGAGCTTGCTGCTGTGCTTCCAGGAACCCAAGGGTACCGGGGAGGCTGGAGGGTGAAAGCGCTGGTAGCTCCCCAGATCCTGGCACAGCCCAGCCTCCTCTCCTGGTGGGTGTGGCAAATGTGGCTTAGGAGAAGGACCATGCAACCAGATTTGAGTCCCATATTATCTCAAGTCTTTCCCTGGAGGCCAGGTGAAGGAAGCTGGAATCTACATTTTTCCATCTGAAAAGGAAAAAGGCTTTAATGTTGTTTACAGAATTCTCTCCGCAGGGGGTCTACCCTTCCAAAACTGTTTTAACATGTGAAAGCGCAGTTGTGTGTTGCAAAGTGGTTCTGGGGGCCACTGGGAGGGAATTGGGACTTTGCAGTTGCTGGGGATTTTCTGCTGCTGAAAAGCAGCAGTGCATTAAGGCAGCGCTTTCTGTTAACTCTTCCAGCCCAGACCCAACGGCTTTCGGGTCCCAGGTAGCACTCTGATGGTTGTGCGCTCTTGTCAGCATTCTGGTTTTGTCAGAAGTCTCCATCCTCTGATACTGTCTTGTTCTTCCCCTAAACAATTAATAAAATGAAGACAAAAAGCCTAGAGGTTTATAATATGTAATTATAATAGTAATTTAGAACTAGGAAAATGTGGCAGAAACCAATTACAATTCTACATTTCGGTAATGGCTGACTTGGCCAAATATATATGTTTTGTGTGTGGATTCTGTGATAGATTCCAAGATGACATGCTTGAGTGTAAAGGAAAATTAATTCTAAATGCTGAGTGCGTCCATATTAGACATAAATGTTGCTCATCCACCTAGTGAACAGGAACCTGTATTATATGGCCTGTCGCAGCATAAATTTTGAGCAGCAGGGCAGGCAGTAACAAGTATCCAAGGAAGAAAGCTTGAATTGTTGTAAGGGATGGCTTTGAGGAAAAAATATTTTGTACCTGATCATTCTGCAAAATATATTTAATTCCTTGTATGCTACAGATTTCATGTGACTTTGATTCAGGCATTTTCTACAGAATTGTAAATGGCCAGTTGAGGTTAATGTGATTTTACTTCTTTCCTGGGCTTCATCTCTCCCAGCCGGTGAGAAAGAATAGATGAGACTTGTATGCTGTTCACAGCTTGTTACCAGGTGTCCCACCCAGGTCCATGCTGCGGGCACAGGCACCACTGCAAGCTGCGTTTGGGTTCGCTGTGTCATTTGCCATGCGCGGGCGTGTGACTGTGGGTGTGCAGTCGTGTGCACTCACCGGGACCCCTGTCCCTCTGCAGCTCCCCGAGACCCCGCTACAAGCCCTGCCTTCTCCCCGTCTTTGGGAACCGCTTCTGTCTTTTGCCTCTTGACCCTTTCCTGGAGATCCCTTCTGCTGGCTGACGGACAGGGTGTCTCTCAGCCCGGGACGCTTCATGCAGCCAGGCAAGCTGTTCACCTCCAAGTTTTTGGTGTTTGGATTTTTTTCTACTTGTGATGGGGAATGGTTGTTTCCTCGTGTCTTTTATAAGAAAAATAGTGTGCCGTGCTTGTTCGTTTTGCTTGCTGTATGCTTTTCTCAAGAAGACAGATTTGTACCTTACCTATGCCACAAACAGAGTGTGATCAGGGAATAAAAGTGCCTCTCGCTCCCCTAGCTCCATGCTGGTGTACGGGGATGCTATTGCATGCTCTTCAGTAATCTGCAGAGGTTTTACTGTGCTGGTTCTCGAAATGGACTGGTTATGTTGGGACAAAATGACATACAAATGAGCCTTTTCATTAAAATAATGAAAACACAGAATCTGCAGAATATTACTGAAAGTAACAAGTTGTGACAAGGCTCTGAAATCTCACCCCAAATTGTCAGTATTGTTTCCCGCAGTGTCCGTGTGACTTGTTGCAAGGGAGCTCTGTGGAGACCGCTTTGTTTACAGTTCTGGTGCTGGAAAGAATCAAAAGGCACTTCCACATCACACTTGAGGATTTGTAAACAGGCGCACAAAATCAAACCTGCCAGTCGCTCCTGGTGATTGCATTGGGAAACTGTGAGTGACTCAGGAGGATTTTGTAAACACCCTGGTGCAGAAACACAACATGTATTACATGTTACTCTGGCAGGGTTTTTCTTCGGAGTTTTCAGCCCTTCCTGCTCCTCTAACGAGAGCAGGTTTGTGGGGCACACATCTAGAAAATGTGTGTGCACCCAGCAGTTGACAAGCAGAGTCTCTTTAGGTGGCTGTGTGGTTCTGGTGGTCAGTGGGTGGTCTCTAAAAACTGAGGCATTTATCCTGATTATTTTAGAGTGTGCTAATTGATACCTGCCACAAGCAGTTAATTTTTACTGTGAAATTGTTACCTTGCATTGAAATACTGTAGACTCTGTACCCCCGGCTTCTTATCCCTACCATGTGCTGCCCCCTCAGCTGTGCCTGTCCAAGTGTTCATTGCAGTAAATGGCGTCCAAAAAAATGAACTGGGTTTAAAAACAAACAAAACCCAGGAAACAACCAAAAAAACCCATTTCCCAAGTGCAATTTCCAAACTAAATCAGCTTCACTGTGCAGTCCCCCAGAAAGCAGAATGAAGTCAATCAAGGGGGCTTGGTACATCTGGGGGGGCAGAGTCTGCTGATGGGGGATATTGAGAGAGGTGGCCAGAATCATCGAAGGACTTGTCATGTCATGAGACACAGATTTTGGGGAGCGAGAGGCTCCTGCCCCGGCTGCTTCCCCCTCCACCTCCCCAGAGGTGCTATGCTACTTAAAAGTTTCCAAAGCCGCACTGGCAAACACCCAACTTAAATCATGGCTTGAAATCAGCCCTTTTCTTATGAAGCGGAGCTGCAGAGCTGCTTCGGCGAAGTTGGTGCGAGGGGTTTTTGCAGCATCAGGCTGTTTGAGCCGCCACTGAGCCAAGCTTGGTCTGACCCTGCCGCTCACTTCTTGTTTCCTCCCCAGAATCGG
>Ga0181612_129840_pt1 | contig 12691 bp, 7 predicted proteins | sample HoacroProtozoa21_FD_119630 | JGI IMG/M metagenome (GOLD analysis project Ga0181612, IMG submission 119630) | Hoatzin crop microbial communities from Cojedes, Venezuel. Combined Assembly of Gp0051906, Gp0051904, Gp0051908 | reverse complement strand
TTCTATAAATAAAACCACCTTTTATGCCCTTTAATTGTTCAGTATATTAACCACTTCAAAATGTTCTAAAATCTAATACGTCTTCATATACAGGGGAAAAAAATCAGAACCAAGTATACTAATGGGCTTTGTCTTATTTCCTTTGTTAGGACCTCGCACTTTGATAATCTCTTAACAGCTGTAGAAAGGAATATTCTTTGAAAATCTCATGCTGTAGGCAATTTTACATAAGTTGAGGCAAAGTTTGAGATATGAAGTCAATTGATCTCTCTCCTAACTAGAAACACCTTTTCATACTGGTGCTTGATTTACCTGGGGAAAAATAAGAATGTTGTGCTAGCCGCATTTTCACATGCAGTTAGAGGTTATGTTAGCACTTTTATTTTTAGAAGGTTCCTAACTTAGCTCTAATAAAATAAAAAAAATTGCTAAAATAAAAATTGCTTCAGGACAGCATTTATTGTTCACAATTAAAATCACATACATTGACATATTGGCTAGAAGGGTGAGAGTGGGAGCAAAGAGGGGGGAAGCACTGCGGGGAAATCAAGAGGTTTTCCAGCAGTCATGGTTTTTGCCCTTTAATAGCTGAAAAAGAGCTATAATGTTTAAAACAACAAAAAGGTGCCTATTTGTACAATCGTTTCATTATACCATTCTGGGAGACAAAAACATATTTCACTCTAATAAATGAGCACATACAGTGGCTGATTTCTGACAGCTGTCTTTTATTTTTAAAAGAAGACTATCTTTGGTCTTGCCATTGTTCAAGCAGTAGTTCAAAGGAAGGGTATATTTATGGAAAGAGACTGGAAAATAGGTGAGACAATTGGGTAGAGAGTCTGAAGAAAGTTTAGAAGGCATGAAGATAATATAAATTAGGAAAAATGAAAGGTAAGATAAAAAACAATTAATTGAGAGAAAATAATAAAAAAGAAAAAAACCGTACTCTTCGTCGTAAAAAAAGACTTAAAACAATATAAAATTGTGAGTGATAGCTGGAGAACTAAGTCGAAACCTAAACAAAAGCAGACAGATATCCAGATATGGATATCCAAATACCCAAATATGGTAAAGTCTTATATAGAAAACCATAAAAAACTTCAAGAAAAAGGCTTATAAAAAAGCCAGATATGAAATAGAGACTACACAGTGTTTTCATTTTAATAGTCTCTCTAAAAAGCATTAGAGCTGTAATAGCTATTGCTGGAAGAATGAATGCACCGATTATTCCAGAACTAACCAAAATCTTTTCCTAGCCTGGATCTGGGAACTGGAAAATATGATTAGGAGCTTTTGGGTTTTCCTGATTCTGAGCTCCTACTAGACAGATTTCAGTTTCTGAAGCTCTCCATGTGTAGTGCAGTGCTGGCTACTCAAATGTAGTAAGAGGATATTAGTAGATATTTGGAAGAGTTAAAAGTCTAGCTCACAATCTCCACTTTAGAAAATACAGACATTTTGTTCCCCTGTTTCTGTTATACAGACGCTGCAACCCCTCGCCTTCAAATGTTATTAATGTATATCCCTCTTGTGAAAGAAGAGACCACATATTCCATGAAAGAACACCGTCCCTTACAGCTGAGTCAGAGAACACTGCTGGATCAGAGTATGACATTACTGAGGCTTAGCAGGTGCATTTAAATGATATCAGCAAAAGATCAAATTCAAACAAGAGAGAATAGAAAGAAAAAGGGAGATTTAAAAAAAAATATTATGTAGAACTTCAAAAAAGTTGTTTATCAGATCAAGACTGTGAAACTAAATTATATATCAAAGCCTAATTATGAGACAATTTAGACTAAAACTATGTTATTTTAGAAAGCTTTTTAAAAATTATTTTTTACAAAAGGCAGTACAGTAGATGCTGAAGAAAATAGATTAATTCACTGTATTATGGTGCATACCTTTCGGTAGGAAGAAAAGCAAGTAACATTGAAAGATTTTTTTTCCTGAAAAAGTGAGTGATATGCTTGTAAATAACTGTAAAGTATGAATAAATATAAATAATTTTGCTTTATATTCTTCAGGTTATTTACAAGGTGACCATTCAGTCAGATCCTTTTCTCCATTTTCAGCATTTAATCAATTACAGCATTATCTGCGTGGTCATAGTATTCATTCTGGTTGAACTCAATGAGCATGTGTGGTTCTGGTTACTGTACAAAGTGATGGTTCTGTTGTGCAATTCACAGAGCCAATGTATTAATGGTGTCAGTTACACACTCCTGTTGTTACTAAATATGCCATATTCAGGAAATATTACAGTGATTTCTTTGAATAACACTGTCCAATAGATATTTTCTCCTGATTTAAACATATGTCCTATCAATGTGGCTTCATACATGCATATATTCAGGTATAGCAGTGCAGAATAAGAGTATGTATCTTGAAACAATGCCAATCACCTTTCAACAGGCTTTATTACTTCACCATTATTTCACTCATTTTTTTTCTTCTGCAAATCCTTACGCATCAAAGAAAATTTGGGACCAAAATGAAAGCAAGTAGATGCAACATATTAAGTTTTTCACATAGTCAGGGTTTGTAGGAGCGGAGCTCAGAGGAAAGTTATTATCTGTTCCAGAAGTACCTCTTACTTTATATCCCTCTGTTTCCCCCTCTTTGAATTTAAAAGACCATTTACCTTGTTTTAATTAAATTACAAAGTTATGCAGTCATGACTGGAGAAAAGGTTTTGGTTTCTGCATTAAGTATTTAATCTGAAATTTTAAGATGGTGAAGACATTAAATGATAAAGGCAAAAAACTTTAGCTGGTATTCAATAATATCTGAAGAGCCTGACAAAATACGGCAGAAATGCAATATATTCCTATTCTACCAAAAGTAAGAGGAAACTTGTAGGCATGCTAGACTGAGCAGAAGATGAAATTAAAAAGAATATATGAAGTAAAATATTATATTACTTTGCAGTAACAGAGCATTTGGCATTAGGCTTCATTTTGATCATCCAATAAGAACATGTTTACAGCTGTTAAACCAGATAATTAAAAATTTTGGCAAGACTGAGCAAAGTTGATTTTTCTGTTGATTTGTTTGTATGCAGGACAGATGAGAAAGACTGGTTCCATTCTCTTTGTAGAGAAAATTGGTTCTTCTTTTTGAGAAACATGAAAACATGCTGTAGATAATTCATAAAAACAAGTAAAAAGAAAGGGACTCATTTTATAACGTCTATTTAAATCTGTACTGTTGCTTTTGCCTTGTCTTTTCATTGAAAACGTAGTATTAGTAATGCGGGCAGCCTGCTGTGGCCAGAACAGTAGTTCCATAAAACAGGGTAGTGGTAATGATGCCTGTGAACCCCATGGAGATAGCTTGAAACTTCTGACAGTTGCTTAATGAAATGAGGACTTTCTTTCTTTTTTGCTTGGAAACCTTTTTATTTCACTAATTGGACTGCATTTTATGGTGATGTAATACATGGTTAAACTTACATCTGTGTTGTGTCATTTTTAGTTTCAAACTCTGTGTTCTAGATCTGTTTATTTACCTAGAACAATTACGCTTTTAGGTAGTGTTATATATTCTCACTAGCTGAAAATGGCCCTTGAAAGTTAAAATAATTAAGTATTCCATCATCTTGACAACAAGCCTTACCTGATAAAAATCTAAGCATTAACTGAAAGGTAGAGTTTGTTCTACAGGAAGGGTTAGTATGTGTCACTGAATAACACAAATGGTTTTATGAGGAGCTAATTGTTCCATTTGTCTTAACTCAAATAATTAGAAGACCTGGTCACTAGGTCTGCCCACTGTGCAGTATCTTTTTGTCCACCGCAAGCTGCGGTATAACAAGAAATGAGATTTGGAGCTGATCTTCATCCCACAAATAAAGTTAGTGCATCCAGATTTGGAAAATGACAGCAGTAATATTCCCTTAGTAAAACTGGAGCTTAGCCCTGTTCTACTTATTAAAAAGCCTATTCATACAAATTAAATCCATTCCATATCCTGGCCTCTGATGACAGCTCCATTTTTTAGCTTGTCTGTTTTGAATTACCGCAAGTCTGTACCCAGAAAGATTTTATCCCTTTCAAGAGACTTCTCTAAGCCTATAATAAATTCACATGGGTCGTCCCATCAATGTGGTGAATTTGCATTATTATTTCATTATGAGCAGGAAAGAAAGAGGATTAGATCTCTTGCAGCATTGGCAGCGCCTAATTCAACCTGAACACATGATTAAAGCTGGCATTTATGACTTTAACTGTCAAAGAAAACTAATTGTAAACTGAGAGCTGTGGATAATTATGGCCTTTGCTATTAAACCGTCTTTCTCCTATTTATCACAGGCCACACTACAGACAATACTACTGTTTGCATTTAGCTCTCTGTTACTTGGAGTTTACTTATGCAATTGAAAATTGATCTAGAATCTCAGATATGCAAACATAGTTTCAATCATGCTGTAAAAAACATGAAAAAAGGTGGCACTTTTGCTGCAATATTCATGACACTGCATTTGGTCTTGTCTCACTTGTAAGTACCCTCCGTTTTTAGCGTCTATCTGGTTAATTTGTTTCACATGAATGCTACTGAATAAGTAAGTTACTCAAAATACCTTTTCACAGAAGACACTTTCCATTGTCTTTTATTAGCATTCTGATGTTGCTTGCATGGATTTGTTATCTCGTAGAGCTGTATATTTAATAAACTGCTTGTACGTTTGTAAAGGAAGGACTCCCTGAGACTGTGGAGTAGAAGTTGTGATAATGACAGATTTAATGTGTTTTGTTGGAAAACAACTGCAGGAGTAGTTTAGGTTTTTTGCCCTCACTTTGTTCACCCCCCCCCCTTTGTTTTCTCCCTTCCCGCTTGGAATGCATTCCAGAGAGGACAGACTAGACATGTAGAGACCAGGAAATTCTGGATGTTGCAAGACATGCAAGCTACAGTTTTTGACCTTTTCTTTAGTTAGTGTTAACTGAAAACCAGAGTACATCTACTGGGGCTCCTGACCTTTCAAAAGAGAAAAAGGGGACATGAATCAGAAATACAAAATTTATGAAAAAGTATACAGTGAATAACTTCATGATATATCACAGTGTAAGAGTTATGATCAACTAACAGCTGTCTACAAGACAGAAGGAAATACTTTTTCTCAGTAATGTAGAATTATTCTTTGCCCCAGAATACCCTTGTGACCAAGTATAACTGGTTTACGGAAGAGTTACATTTATTGGTGACCTGTAACAGGACAGTCCTGGCTATAATCCTTGGGCTAGGAATTCCTACATCTCTAGCTACAGGAGCTGGAAGAACTGTTGTGACTGTTTCCTGTGTTCTCCCCTTAAATACCTGCTAGATACTGCAAAAGACAGGAGATTTTTGTGTGACAGTTTAATGTAATATTCACTGTTCCCAGAAGGGGCAAAATAGTGACAGGGTCTTAGTAGGACTGATAATGTAGCAGAAGCAATAATTTGGGGTGCTGTAGTTAGGAAAACATTTTGAGCTTTATTAGCCAGTGAAATAAGCAGTAGTTGATGGCAACAGGCAAAACAAAAACACAAGTGTAAATATAAAAAACGCTACAATAATATACTGAAGTACTATGCACTGTGACTCAGATCCTAACCTAACTGAAATTATTAATCTAATGACCACCGTTTTCAGATTTTCATTCAGTTATCTTTGAGGATCTGAGTCTTGAATAATGTTTTTCTGTCTATGAAGACCAGCTTTATTTTTGACAGTGACCAAATTGGAAAAACAAAACTGAAACAACCCACGTTAGACTCCCTAGGAATACAAATGATTGCATTATTTAGCTACTGAACAAAATATTGAATGATTCAGCCTTTGCCCTGGAGAAACCTACACCACAGTTTAAAGAATACACAAAATACACATCCATACTTTATTAAGGTGACTAAATCAAGAGAACACCCATTTCAAAGTATTTGAGAACGTAGCTCCAGATGTATTGAATGAGAAAGGTTTGCTTAAAGATTGGACCTATTTTATATTCAGTCAAAACTTCTGAGTTGTACTTACAAATTCTGTTTAGTGACTATCTCTCTGCTCTCTCCATGTCATTGTGGGTGAAGTTAATTTAGGCTATAACACCAATAATCTGAGTTTGTTGGATGCTACTAATTTCTTGCAAAATGGGGTATAATATTTCTAATCAAGTGGGCTGATGACTGATTCCATTTGGATGCCACACTAGTTGTAAGCACTCCCAGATCAGTTCTTAGGTTTTTAAATGGGCTTATTACCCAGACCAGTTAAATTAATCCAGTTTAGTTCAGATGCAAATATGCATTTACAGGATGTGAATGGTGACAGAATAACTTATGCTGTAGAAGATATACAATTAAGAAGGTTTTAATTGTTGTTACTGTTTGATAGATTGACGTCTTTCTCCAGGAACTTGTGAAGGAGAAACCTGATAACTCCATGGATTTCAGGTATTCTGAATAAACAATGATCTGATTCAAAGTGTTACACTTCTGAAAATAATAAAGATGGAGTCATAAAATGGATATATGTTTGTAAAACAGAGTCAAAACAGAAAGTCAGACCCATAAGGTATTTAGATACTATGCTGATGCTTGCAACCCTACTGATTTCAGAGGCACTTGTGTGCTTAAAATTTCTGTCAATATGATTTCCAATATTTAAACCTTGTTTATATATTTGTCAGTTTTATGACACAGCCTTCAGGAACTTGGATTGGAAAAAAAAGCGTAGAAGGCACTATTAAAAATCTTAAAATGATTCAAGTGTTTAAAGTATAGCTAAGATAATAATGGCTTTATCTACAAAGAGAGACTACCAGCAAAACTTACCAACAAAAGTAATAGATCTGAATATAATAAATTCTTAAGAAAGTGTTTACCATAAGGAGATGAAAGATGAGGAAAGAAACAAAGGTCAAAAAGCAACATTTATTTTTTATAAACTGTATTACCTATGAAATAAAGACATAGTGTGCAACTGGTATCTCACAAAAAATAATATACAAAATTCAGAGGAACTTGAAGTATCAATATCTATAGTAGAATTTTAGAAATACAGAACATTAACAAATCACAGGAAAAAAATCTTTAAGACACAAGGAAAACCCAGATGAGGCTATAATCTTTGAATAAATGAGAAGTAGTAAAATGATGTTAGTACAATATCTTTGAGAGGCAATCTGGAAAATACCTAGGATATGGTAAATATCTAACCTTGACGGTCTAAGTAGGTAAAGAAGTAAGGTAAACATAAAAAAGAATATTTGGTTTTTAATTAGAAACATCAGTTCACCAGAAATAATTATCACTTACCAAATACGCAAATAGAGTACTTTGAATATTTTAAAGACAATTGAATATTCAACCAAACAGGAATATAATCCTAGCTTTTTTAATGAATTTTGGTGAATTCCAAAGTCTCTAAATGAATGACAATTTTTCTGGCCAATACACTTCCGGACTTTATAGTGCCAATCTGATAACTGAAGCCTGTTAAATTAATTTTCTTGCCCTGTATGCATGTATCAAGAATATGCCTGACAAAAAAACCCTAGTAACACCAATAATAAATATTCTTTTCCAGATTTTTCCCTAAACCACTAAATACTTAACACCAGCAGAACCGATTAAGAGTGTGTCAGCTAAACAAAATGAGATTCAGGTCTCCATTTGTCTGCAAGATAAATGCATTAAATGCAATAAAAATTATGAATACAAGTGAATATCAATGGAAGAAAACAGGCTTATGCTTTGGAAGCATGTGGAGTTCTAACAGCAAATTACAGAGGTGGTTTCACACTAAAAATACATATTACAGAGATATTTAAGTGACAAAAATATCAAGACTTTGCATCTTCTTGAGGCATTTACATTCTTTCTATGAAGATGTCCAAGAATACACTTTGAATGTTTTATTTCACAAAATACAGACAACTCTGTGAAAAACACTGAATACCATAGTGACTAAGAATTTAGTCTGACTTAAAAATTACAGTTTGAGTTCTATCTTGCTGGCTGAGGCACTTGCAGGAGTACCATGAACTCATTCCCTAGCGAAAATACCAGGGACATCCAAACAGCCATATTGACAGCAGGATTTTTGGTTCTGTTTTTGGACTGCAGTGCTCCACAGGTGTTTGTGATGGATGCCCAGTGGCTGTGTACAACATTATTCCAGTAGCGCTTACCTTCACGGAATTTATGAGCTAGTGTAACTTTTACGTTGTCTGCAAAAGCCATTTCATTTTTCAGCTCATAAAGCTTCTTTTAGGAGATCTGATCAGGGCCAAAACCAAGTTTAAGGGGAGTTGGTTGCTGGTTGCTGTTAATTACTGCTCTGCTTTAAAGACAAGGTGATTAGACTTTCAGCAGAACATAGAAAACAAGTCTTGGACAGCCAAGAATTCATTAAAAGAAAAATGACAATGTATCAGGGGCCTCTCTACTTCAAAATACAGTGAACAGTGCAGAATTGGGAATAGGTATCTATCAGTTCCTTGCACAGCTACCGACTATAAATCATCTCACTGTTTAGAGGGACTTGACATAGCTTGCCACTTTCTACACTACTAATGAAAGTTATGTATAAATGTTTGTACAAAACCTGAAACCCTGCCTGTAATACACCATAGAACTAAGCAGAATGTGCGATTACGATGAACTATTTGGAAATTGTCTTTTGTCATTGTCGTATTTTATTAGACTCTGCTCCTAATTTCTTCTTTGGGAATTTTAGAAAGCAAAACTCAAATAATTAAAACCAAAATATTCATTTATGTAGAATCCCTGCAGGTACATTACACTGACTTACCTCAGTCACTGCAATATATCAGATGGTGTGTACACATTGTATTTCAGATACTAGAACCTGAAATTCACACTGAAGAGCAATGCCCAGCGTTTATGAATTGTAGAGGATCTATGGCTTGCAGCTAGCGTAACAGAGGGCAGCCATGCACAGACTCTGTTTTCTGTGCCAGCCTGTGTTTCTTAACCAGAAACAGATAACCGTATAATGAAAATGTGTTTTAATAATTGTATCTTGAAGTGGTACAGATCACATTGTCTAAGTTTGTGTTGAAAGGGTTGTTGTTCTCTGACAGGGTTTACAAACGTGACATTCTTTCTTTGTTATTTTCTCTCTCTTTTAGTTGGAAAGAACTAGGAATCTTTGCTTCAATTCCCTTTGTGTTTACAGGACAACATCCCCACAAGCTGGGAATGTCTGTGAGGACAGTGTAATGAATATTCTATGTTGTGTAATATTTTTTCTACACAACAAAGCCTAATAGTTTCTAGAGTTACCTATTTCTGAGGTCATTTTTCATGCTGCATTCTGATGAGATCATAGACACTAGCTGGAGACACCTGTTTGCTGATCTGAAATCCAGACGGACAATGACAAGAAGCACTTCTCAAGTTCTTTGTGCTCAGCTCTTTGAGACATTCATTTAAAGTTTCTAGTTATGAAAGGAACTTTATTACCACTCTAATTGCTGGATATCGAGGTAGGGACAATCATCATGCTTCCTAAAATAAGTTGTCCTCAGACTTTCCCTCAAGCCAAAAGAGTAGAATTACTGAAGATTTTCCTCTAAGAACTCTGCAAACTCCTCATTTGTTCTTGGGAGATTAAGCCTGTCACCCCCAAAGAATTTTTAAGAAAAGGTGACAAACCAGTGTCTGGCTGTTTCTAAAAGCTCAGGAAGTTTTAATTGGTTCAGTGCTGAGATGGCACGATGCTAAGAGTCTTAAAAGCACCTAGAAGATACTCAGGATTTGCATAGGCTAAAATTCATCTTTTTTTTTTTTGTCTTTGGTTTCCTATTATGATGCTTTAAAGTGCTTTTACAAGATTTTAATGGTAATTTCCAACATTCCAGAAGCTTTCTTAACTAGTCTGCTTGATTTTCGTGGTGGTGCATTCAGTGTTTGCTTTTCCACTTGCAGTATTTGCAAATTCTTTCTTCTCTTCATCCACACTCATTGCCACAGCAAAAAGAAATACATTCTGAAGACACAGAAATTATTTCACCATATGACTTGTGGATGGCTGCAGGCGTTCAAAGCTGTAGAAGAAAATCCACAGAGGAGCAAAAGTAAATAAATTTGGAATGAGTTTCTGGTGACTGAAAATTGCAGTCTCCCTGCAGGTGCCAAAACATTCTGGTCCTACTGACACCTTCAAGATTAAACTATAAACATACTTCTAGTTGTCACACAGGAAAGCAATACCCTAACGAGAACTTTGTGAACTTGTACAAGACCAATGTTGTCTCCTTCTCACTCCACTAGACATATGTCCATGATATAAGCTAAGCAGCCTCTGAGACTTGGTTGTGAGTTGTGAAGTGAAAGGAGTTAAAGGACAGAGAAGACACCGCACAGCTGACAGTGACAGATTCCACTGGAACACGGGTTAAAAATCTTGAAACTTGATCATTGCCTTTGTTGTGTATTTCCATGTTAGCCTCCAGTAGTCCCATTCTGACACTGCGCAACCTAACAGTCTTTGGCATTGCCTGGACTGCAACACTTTTGAAGCACTCCCGTAGGAGAAGACAGTCTGTTGTTTGCAGAAATTGCAAGTGTCCAAGTGGCTGAGGAATCTGTTATGTTTTCCTCTTTTTCTGTTTGATGTCATTACATGTGATTTTGATTCATGTGGAAATCCAGTGCCATAAACATACTTTTCAATCATCATGCTTTCAATTCAGAAAGAAAATTATTCTTCCCTTTTTAAAAATATCAAATCCAAAAATAATCCATATGTATACTTACTTTTCATACAGACAATTAAGAAAACAGACCTTTTCCTTCAGCAGAAATTAAGTTATTTTGGTTTTGGTTGCTAGCAGCATCTTTAGTTTTTCGTTTTTTTCAGGCCTTTACTATATTGTAATATACATGACACAAAATCAGTAAACACTGATGTCTTTCCATAGGCAGATTCTAATAACCACAATCTTTTTGCTGCAAAGTCTGTGGTAGCTGTGTCTGCTTATGTAAACAAGGCACTAAAGGCCCCAGTTTGCAAAGGTATTTCTGTGTCTAGCTGTCATTGATTTCAGAGGGAATTATAGTCATAAGTAAGAATTACGAACTGAATACTTTGGCTGAACTGGACTTGTGTTTCTCTTGTCTTCTCTTAATAGCAAAAGACATGCTTAGTCACTGCCATTCTGAAAATTAAGCACGAGCAAACAGTTTGAACTTTCTGCTGTAACAAACTCTGGGAAAGTGAAGTACAAGTGTGATGGAAACCATCTGAAAATGTTTTTGCTAGTGGGTATTTTTCATGCTGTGACTGCTTCTGTAAGAGGGTAAAACCCAACAAAATATGAAGAATTAAGATGAAAATGAGAACTAAATTATTAATATAACAAACTACTGCTGCTTTCTCTGTGCACATTTCTAGATCTATTGGATTGTCTCTCATTGTTCTGCATAAATTGCTTCTGACTATACAATGGACTTCAGCAGGGCCATAGCTTTCAGGTTCTTGATTTTTCATAATTCACTCAAATGCCAGCTCAATGACATTAAGTGGAAAAATAGAAAAAAAATGCCTTCACTTTTCCACAGAAACAATTTTGAAAATCCATTTACATGGAAAATAAAGAGGCATTAAAGCCAGTGCAAATCTGCAGCTGAATACAAAAATCTGAGAGCATAATATTTTATTTTTCCAGATAATACAATACAAAGTGCTATTTACTGCCTGAAAGGGCTGAAGAGTTCTGAGTTCCGTGGAAGAGGGCTGTTTTTCTAATTTACAGTGTGGTAAAATAACTGTCTAAAACCACTTTTTTTTTTCTTTTTAAGAAAATAAACCTTAAACAGAGGCCTTCAACAGAGAGTTCTAAAAAGTAAGGTATTACTGTTTATTAAACAGCCTTTTGTTTTTGTTTGCTCATGCTAATGCTTCTCAAACTGTTCAGTCCTTGAAATAGTGTTGCATGATTTTCACTGCTACAAACTGTTTACCACTTGTCAAGCTGCAGTGCTGAAATTAGTGTTCTGTAAGATGTTTTGCTGAATAATGTTACCATCAGCACAGTTAAGGCAGGAAAATAGAAATTCTGTGCTAAGAGGAAAACAGCTAATCCATGTCAGCTGAGTAAAAGAAAGTAGAAAAGACATTTAGTAACATTCAAATGATTTAACAAAACCATGCATAGTGTCTAAGCAGGTGACGTCAAATGCTGCAACGTAAGAGTACAAACTTGTTTGACTGGCACTAGTGAAAATACGTTTTAGTGGTTAAGGTATGTCCGCCAATGGTCCAAGCACACCAAACAATATGAAAGCTAAAAAGCCTGTAGATTGAGTCGAAGGTCAAAAGAATTGGGGTCTATTTACTTATGTTTGTGCCAGGTGGAAATTTTTTCAACAAGATTATTTACGTGTATTGCTAGGAAAGCTGAATTTGAAGTTTGCTGATGACACCAAACTGGGAGGTGTGGTAGACACACCGGAAGGCTGTGCTGCCATTCAGCGTGACCTGGATAGGCTGGAAAGTTGGGCAGAAAGGAACCTGATGAGGTTCAACAAAGGCAAATACAGGGTCCTGCACCTGGGGAGGAACAACCCCATGCATCAGTACAGGCTTGGGGTGGACCTGTTGGAGAGCAGCTCTGTGGAGAGGGACCTGGGTGTCCTGGTGGATGACAGGTTAACCATGAGCCAGCAGTGTGCCCTGG
>Ga0181612_180643_pt1 | contig 12692 bp, 10 predicted proteins | sample HoacroProtozoa21_FD_119630 | JGI IMG/M metagenome (GOLD analysis project Ga0181612, IMG submission 119630) | Hoatzin crop microbial communities from Cojedes, Venezuel. Combined Assembly of Gp0051906, Gp0051904, Gp0051908 | reverse complement strand
TGACAGAGCACTGGAACAGGCTGCCCAGAGGGGTTCTGGAGTATTCTTCTCTGGAGATATTCAAGACCCGCCTGGACACAGTCCTGTGCAGCCGGCTCTAGGTGAACCTGCTTTGGCATGTGGGTTGGACTAGATGCTCTCCAGAGGTCCCTTCCAATCCCTAACATTCTGTGATTCTGTGACACATGCAATTTATTACCAACAGTCACTTTCGATAGATAAGATAGTAACCACCTCTGAGATGACAATGAATTTGGGGATCCTCATATCATCTTTTCTCCTGCAAGCTTGACTTTAAAAATTGAGTTTGAAGACACTCAAGTGGAGCTTTGGTAGGTAACTGGGAATACTTTGAAAGCCACATGCTTTCAGATTGCTGGAATGAAACATTGCAATATTTCCATGATGTATTTTTAACGTTTTCACTTGAGATTTTTGTCACCATTCTGAATACAGTTTTTCAAAATTTCAAAAAATGATAGCAGGATGGCAGTTAAATCTCATGGACTCTCCAAGCAGACACTCAAAGGTTGGGTTTTCTAGGAAGCGCCTTTCAAACCACACACAGGTAGAAGTGATGCAGCTAACTCAAGGCATGGAAGACAGAAAATGCATAGCCACACTGTCTGAAGTAGTTGAGAGAAGAAAAACTTTCAGTCTTCCACTCTGGGAAATTATAGTGTTTGGTTTTCACCAGGTACAGAGACATCTGCATTGTTCGCTACTGAAAAATGATATTTACAGTCTGTTTAGGTGAAATAATGTACTTTAATTCATGAAATTTAGAAGAGATGAGGGGTTACTTTTTAAATAGCTTTCTCTGTTGCCTGAAAGTTTTTACTGCAGAGCATAAGACACAGAAGTAAATGCAGTCTGTCTCCAGAGCCTGCAAGCTAAAGTGGCAGTGCTGACATATGAAATAGTGAATAATACAATGAAAGTAGTCTGCTCTTCTTCTAATATGAGCTTGGAGATGTCAGTGCTGGTACTCTTCAGAGTAATAACATTGTGCATTATTAAAGACAAGATCTCAACAGATGCTTAATGTTAATATAGGACCCCTGAACATATTCTGAGAGGCTCCATATCAGTCCTATATGGGCACTGCAATTTTAACTTACAGTATAATTACCGCCTTCTCTTATGCTTTGAGAGTTTATTTCCTGTTTTGTCAGGTAATCATCAATCTCTTCTCTTTTTTAAAAAAAAAGAAAAATTGAGTGTTCAGAAATTGCTCCTAAAAGCTACCCACAGTTCTCCATATCCTTATCTGAAGAAAAAGAAAGTTATTTGAGAGTCAGCTGAATCTCTGCCCCTCTCCTAGGGTCCCGGCATTCATGCCCCCAGTCTTCACTTTTCCTTGAGTAGGATTCCACCGTCCCTGTTTTCCAAGACTGAACAATACTGGCAGGAGCTGTGAGCATATTCGTAACAAACCTCATGCAGGATCTGAGTTTAAATTCTAGCTGTTCGTACATTGTGAGCTAGCATATGTTATAAGCAACTATAAATCGTGTACAGATGTGTGCTTGAGTTCCAGTGTAGCCAAGCTAACAACACTGAAGAACATCTCGTGTGCTTTGTAATTATACATAATGAATGTGCTGCCATATAACAGAGTCCACGTTTGTGGCAGGATTTATCCACTGACTTTGGAAGCAAGGAGTAAGAAATACGGTGTGAATTTTTAAACAAGATTTTTAATACAAGATATGCAAACCAAAGAGAGGAGACTGATTGCTGAGGAACATTTTATGTAAGAGGCTCAGCTTAAACAAGCACACAAGACAGGACTTGAAAAAGATTCCTTCAGAGCAGGTTTTGCAAGTCTAAAGACAAAAACATTTACATATAAGTAAAAAGAGAAAGTATGCAAACATTCTGCTAGTTGGAAGAGCAAAGTGCCAACAAAGGGCAAACAGAGGGAAGCACAGTAAAGGTAATGGAGGGAGCAGGCAGAGAAGGGCCCCTCTAAAGACCAGGAGGAGCAGGGTGAGGGGACATAAGCAACAAGTACCTTGTAAATAATCTCTGCTGTCCTCTTGTGCAAAACTGATGATTTTCATCAAGTGAAGATTTGTATGTTGCTCTCTGTAAATTAGAGTTTGAAGAATGAATGCTGGGAATATCGACCATCTTTGTTGTCTCCTGCATGGAGAGGGCAAACTCTCATTGCCCACGTACTGGCTGTGCCATTTCCACTGGTCCAACAGAATAGCAGCACTGCTTTCCTTCTTTTCTGGCCAGTGGCCAACACCAAGCAGATAAAGACAGCCTGCCTAGAAGAAATAACACTTTTCTTTAAGCTGTGTGAACAAAACAGTAGAGGAAAAAGCAAGGAAAAGGCCTGAACACATTCTCAAAATGGTTAGCTGGCGGCTGGCAGAAGATCAGACATCTGTGGCCTCTCCCACTCAAAGTCCTCAGGAGAGGGCTCTCAGCATGTGTTTAAGCTCATCTAAATCAAGGTTGCTCTAGTTCCACTGTCCTGCCCATTTCCAGCTTTTTACACCCTTCTCCTCTGTGAGATGCACAGGCACTCATGTGATTGCACAGTCAAATTGTTCAAGGAGCTGGAAAACCTGAAAACTTACCATAAAATATAATAATTGTCTTTCAGCCAGGTCAGTTGTCTGAACAGGATCTGTGTGAAATCAGAGAGATACCAGGGCTAATGCAAGAGGGGGGACGGAGGCATGCAGCCTCGGTCCACAGGGCAAGCACAGGTTACAGTTACCTAGTCCTAGATTGCCTTAAGCTGCCATGGAAGCACACCCTGATACCTCTCAGGAGGTAGCACAAGCTGCTTTGCAATCCCATAGACACACTTTTACCCCTTTTGAGCAATAGAGCGAGTGACCCTTTTTTATAAACAAAGATGATTTGTGTTTCCTCTTCCCCAAGTTGCCATCCTGGTTGAAAGAGGACTTGTAGGCTTAATGAGAGTCCTCTCCAATAGGCAGTAACAGCAAATCATTAGTGAACAGCATCAGCTCTGGCAGAGCTACAGCTTTCAAGATTCATCCCGCATTTGAAGGTGATTTGCTACATCAAAGCTGAGAAAATATATTAAAAAGAGAAAGGGAAAAAAATTCCATTACAGTTTTATTATATCTTGCATTTTTGCTATTCAGTTTACCTTTTGGTATAGAGTTTCTGCTTGTATTACATATTCATGTGCACTTCTCCATTCACACAGTATTTGCATCATTTGGCAGAGAACATGCAAACCCAAATGATGATCAGACTTCCTAGACTGTGCTGAAAAGAGTCTGTTAACAGAAAACCCTTGCAGTTAAACCACATCATATTGAATCAGCAACATTCTTAACCCTGAAGCATGGCATCTTATTATTTATTGACTGTTTATTCTTGACTCTTTGGACTTCTTGTATCTCGTGAGGCTGATATTAGCTACATATCTGATGGTTATGTTTTCTCCTTTCTTAACATCCTTGGCTTAATCTGTGCAGGTCATTTTGCTTGACCTACTTTGTCCAAACTTGTGATAGTGCTCAGTATCCTCAGAGTCTACCTTACAATGTAGATACTGCTTAACACTGGCTGGTCGCCAGCTTTTCTCTGCCGCAAACAAAAAGCTGAATACTCCCATCCCTTATCTGGGAGGGACAGCTGCAGCTGTACTTCCTAGCTCAATTTTCACTGTATATTTCTGAAAGATTAAGTGCTATATACAAATTCAAAGTGAACCTTTTGAAAAAATATCTATGGAAAACATGTAAAAGCACAGAAAAACTAACACTAGGAAGGACTGTGGCTCAAAAATCCCAGGTAACATTAGCTTGTCTGCCTACAGACTGTACCTGTCAATAAGCAACATAGTTTTCTGCTATTTTATTGTCACACTGCCTTTTTTTGCATTGAATGCTACACTATTTCTTTAAGATTTCTTATAAGGCAGACTATATTTGACTGTGTTACACAGCAATGTTTCTGATTTTCTGGAAGAACTGGTCTGAATTATTTGACATTATGCCATATAATGATGGTAAGAGGTAGCAAACTGCTATCACTTAAGCAGTTTCTAGGTCAGGATAAACTGCAGCAGAGGAAGAGGACTCAGTGACAAGTCATGACTGGAGAAATTTTGTCAGGGACAGTCTTTCATCTGAGTGTCTCCAGCTTCACCTTAATAGAGTGTTGTCATGTTGGGCAATTGAGGAGTTCAGCAGCAGTGTGCAGGAATTCACAAAGAGCCTGTCATCAGCTTTCAGGCCAGAGTCATTACGGTAGACCTGGTATCAAGTACACAGTACCCAGGGTAACTTGGCAAGAAAGTAAAATATGAAGCTAGTGTTTCATACATATAGAATAATCCTGGCCTCAACAACAACAACAAATCATCTATTACTACCGGTTCTGGCCATCTTAAATTTTTTAGAGAAAAACAGCGTAAGAGGAGTTGCTCCATCCCAAAGGATACATGTTTCTACACCAAAGCATGACTAACTACCTTGTTAGGACTTCAGCTGTAACACTTACCATGCTTCACTGCATTCCCAAATGGCATTCACTACTTAACAGATAAGGAATTAGTTTGGTGATTAAATTATTTCCATCAGACGCTCTCCTCTTTCAGCTATGCTGGTTCTCCTTTTGTTGTTCTATTGACCTCCATTTTCCAGGCCATTGCATTTCCAAACAGCAGTCTTCAGAAGCATTATCCTATTAAGGAAACAATTAGTTTGCAGATTTTAACATATCTGGGGTCTTACTGGTATCTGGTTGCATTTCTTCACCTGTCACTTTGTTTCAGGAAGGTTTGCATGCCCTTCCTGCCATTTAATTGTTTGCTCCGGTTTATTAGGAGAAGTACTACTGCTGTAGACCCTAGGAGCAATACCGAAGTAGTAGACCACATTGTGCTGATATATGGTAATTCAGCTCCAGAGCTCCCCGGATTTCAGAGGCTGAGAGAGAACTGTTTGGAAAGCTTTGCTATAGGAGGTGATTGTCTTGTTGAAGAGAAAGTGAGTTCAAACATAGAAAGGTGACATCTGCACCATGCTTGAACTTTTAGGGGTTGGTTGTGTCCGTGTAAGGACTTTGGCATGGTCTCCCCACTGCAGCAGGGAGACAGTGTTGCCTTGTTCAAAAAATGAGGCAGGATCATGACTTTGCTTTTCTCCTTCATGACACCATTGGCCAGTATCTGTCTTTGTAACCAAGAAACCACAGAAACTTTAATTGGGATTCATCCCTAGACTATGCACATGCTCTTTTTGTCTCCTTCGTTTCAACACTGAACCAAGCTGCAGAGACGAAATCTGGCCCTGTGGTATTACTCAAGGCGAACAGCTGAAGGATTCAGATAGTCACTCTCTGAATGAGTTTGCAGAGGCTAAGTAGCTAGATTAAGAGAGTACAGGTGAGAAAGCGATAAATCCCACAATCAGAGGCATTTACAACAAGCTATGAGACTCTGCTTTGTGCTGTTTGTTGCTTTAGGCTGGGATTTTTAAATCCCAGTCTTCCTTGTTTTCCCAGCTTTGTTTGCTCAAGGCAAAGTGATTGTCGAAAACCTCACACAGAGCCCCCTAATTCTGGCTGGGACATCTGCTGATATATAGCTTAAATGAGACAGAGAACTAGTGTGCAGAATTGTGTCTTTCTAGTCTTACTGCTGCTGTTATTTCACCGATTTTACCATATGGTGGGTGTTTTCAGTATGCTATTTTCCCATACAGAGTTTCAGCCCATATGTCAAAGCATAGCATGATGTACACTAAAGGCCACATTTTGCCAGCTTTGCTCCCCTGCAGTTGTGTCTTGTAAGATCTGACCAGTCCCCAAACAGCAACAGAAATGATGCTGGATTTTCCTGGTTTTGAAAACAGCATCATGGCATGTTAGGCAAATTTCTTTTGACTGAGCCTGATACTGAAGGAAAGGGAGTAATTTCTGAAGAGTGGCTTGTAATGTAACTCTCCCTGTACGGCCTAAGATTTTGGACCATGGTTATTTTTACCATCCTTATGTTATAGCTAAAGACTTGATTGCCAAAGTCTTCTTTTGCATGCTCAGAAATAAAGGGTTACTGCTCAGGAGCTGATTGCTGAGAGTGCGGCTTCTGGCTCTTTGCAATTGTAGGATAGATGTGCCCTCCCGTGTACCAGCTCCGAAGTGTTCTTACAGCCATGGCACTTGGAGACCAGAGGCACCTCTAGAGATATGGAGATTTTTTTTTTTTAACAACATTTTGTCAAATAGCATCTCTGCCAAAACTCTCAGTCATTCAGAATTTATTGATAAATGTTTTAATTTGGAAGAAATGGAGAAGCTTAGACTTGCAAAACAGATAGCAACAAAAATAGTGGGACTGACTCCCCCCACCCAGCTTTTCTGCTTCTGCAGTGAACCCACATCAGAAGAAACAGACGAGTACATTCCTGAAGAGTTTTTGCTACTCCCAAGGCTGGTCTGATAAGATGTGGTACATCCATCTTTCATAAAAGCAGTAAAATTCCTGTCAAATAGAGCAGGGTAAAGAAAGAAACATTTCAAGATAATAGTCACTTTGCATAAACTTCTTTGAAGGAGCGTAGCACCAGATGTACATTTTAATTTTGGGAAACCACTAGAGTTTAGCTAGAACCACTGAGAAATTTTTTATTTTTTTGCACGCTTTCATTACAACACCACATCCCTGCATGAATTCATCACAAAACATTGAATCAAAATAGTGGCTATCAGTATCTGTGCCCAACAATGTAAACTACTGCATTTTTCAAGAGTCTGTGTTTCTTCCCAAAATATTAGAGCGTATCAGTAAATTGTAGGGTGACTGCATTACAGAGCTATAATACAGGAGTCTCTAACTGACCAAGAGAGTGGCTTTGTTGACAAGGAAAAGCTCCCAGAGGTAATTCTAGTTCAAACAGCAGAAGAGTTATACCACCTATCTCTTTACTTTTTCCCACCAAAACAGCATGGAGTGGGAGGGGGAGATATTCCAGTTGCCCGCTTCCATGGAGCTGACTGGTCTGCCTCAGCTCATAGCACATCTCTTCCCCAGAGTGACTGGGAGCAGGACGTAGGGTAGAGGCTGTCAGCTGTCTCCATATCTTTGTCTCTTCACAGTCTCTGGAAGCAACCTAAAGAGATCAGCTGAGTAATGTAGGCAGCTAGCTAGTGGCTTAAAATACGGTACTGTGAATAATACTTTTTTGGGTGACAAAATAGCTGCCTCAAAATATGCTTTGTCTTCCCTCTTTCTTTGTACTGCTATCCAAGGCTGTACAAATGATGTTAGTACCTTTATTTGGGGTAAAGATGTATTGGACTGCTTTCCTGTTATCCAGTCAGATTAATTTTTGTCTTTTCTTCTTTTCCCTTTTTCTTCTTCTTTCTCAAAAAAGAGTAGTATTTTTGTCTGTGGGTGGTTTTCAGGCTATTTCTCTTAACCTCCGATTGTAGCTTGTGAAATTCCAGGTGTATTTTGTTTCCATTGATCTATTTTGCCTAGTCACCACAAATTTCAGTCTTCTTCCTCTGCTGCATTTATTCCATCAGCTGTCTTAAATGGCAGTTTCTTTAATAGTCCTTGTTCACATATGAGATTTTCATAGCTTTGAGCTACTTCATTTCTCTAGAGAGGAAATTAATTTGCACTTTAAACATAAGCAACACTTAGTCTCCATTCAGACACTGGCAGCTCTTACACTGGTAAGAGTAAGTTTACTTTACTCTCAGATCTATCAGTATCTTCTTTTTTTTACCCCAGTTTGTTTCTTCGTTTTAATAAAAAAGAATCTTGGTGCTGGAACCTGATTTCAGATCCTGAAATTACACTTCCTTTCACTCAGGCCAATCAAGAAAGAAACCTACCAATTACTTCTGAAGTAAAAATCTCTTGCTTTTCAATAAGCCAGAAGCTGATGCTGTATCACTTCCTCTTTCTGCAGCTCCTGTTAGTATGCCTTAAAAGCCAGAAGGAAAAAAAAAAAAAAAAAGCTTATAAAGAAGACTATAAAAGTAGAGATTGAAGTTTACATTATTATTAAATGTTCAAATATATTTACTGTATACAATACAAAGTTACCATATAATATGACCGACTAGGAAGATGCTTTTACAGTTCTAACACTTAAGGTCCAAAATTGGATTTGACAAAAAATCCTAAAGTATACACAAATGTTTCCCAGAGTTTTTTTTTTTTAAATGAGTTTAAAATACAGCTAGTAGTACTTATTAGTCACCAAGAGATTGTCCAAGATACATATTCTCATAGACACTGGGCCTCAGGATCCCAAAACTATGCTGTTTGAAACCAAACTTCTATTCATTGTAGCTGTAATAATCCATTCTGTATAGGTATCTGTGAGGTACCCTGGAAGAGTTCCACAGTACATTAACAATTACGGCACCTATTCTCTTTAGCCATCTTTTTCCTCCAACCATTTCTGGTAGCTCCTAAGTTAGGTGAAAGCTGGGGTTATCCTGCCTGCAAGAAAGGAGTCTGACATGCAGGATCTCCATGCAGAGCTCAGAGCAGTCTAATAAACTGAGAGCAACACTTCAGAATGAAAAGATGCATCTTTGCAATATTCCTGCTCAATAAAACTTGTAGTTTCCCCTAGATCTACTTGATAATTTGAAATTGAGAGAGTGCCACTGCTGTCTTACAGAAAGTTTCTACATCAGTACTTCAAAAGAAAGTCATATAAAATACAATCAGTATGCAAGTAGCAAGACAAAAGATTAATGTTATTAATTTAGTTGAGGAAAAGATTAATGTTATTAATTTAGTTGAGGAACAATGATTTAAAGTGGGCTAGTTGGCTCTTTGATACAGAGATGGGTCTAGCTAACTAAAGAGATGACGACATGGAGACTTGGCATTTCTGAAGCCTTAAGTTCCAAAGCTTGCCTTCTCTGCTGACATGGAAAAAGAACCTAACCCTATCCATAAAGATGAATGCAAGGTTTAAAAAAGCTTTGAGAACTAGTCTAACCTCTGATATGCAAACACTGTATGTCACCTCCTATCATATGCAAGTACCTTTCAGATAGCTCTCGGACTCACGCGAAACTTAAGCAATAGCCTCCAATATTTCAATTGCTAAATACTGTTGCTAGATGTCGGAATTCTTCAACAAACAGTTTAGTTTCACAACAATGAAATTATTTTGTTTGTCTCATGGACTGATATGTTACTGGTGGGTTACTAATTTTTTTTTTGGGGGGGTGTTGCTGGGTTTTTTTAAAGAACACATTCATCCAGGACGCAATCAGGCCATTTGGCTGCTGACAGACTGTTTTCGTCTTCCAGAGAAACATGCAGGTATATGAAGTGAACACATTTTCACAGCAATTTGTGGTTTGGGAGACTGGTCAGCTATGCAGGAACTCCTTTGGACATTTCCCAGGTCCTCACTCCCTGTCAGATATCACTATTCCAGCCAGCACTTCCATGAAGTGTTTGGAATTTTCACCCAGGACACCGACAAATGCGTGGTCCATTCTGAGAGGTAGGATCTTTATCTTCTTCACTGTCTGGAAAACAGATTATATAACTTGAATGCTGCTTAAAGAGGAAGAGTAAACCGTACCATTACTATTACTTTTGGTTAGACAGAATGGGAAATTGTGTCTTATACATTTTACTTGGCAGCCTATAATATTTATTTACATAACAAGTGGCAGGACGAAGATCCCAGTGCAAAGATCCCATTTTAAAATGAGGCAATTTGTCAACATTTCTTTTTCCACTCATTTCAGTTTGCATGCAAGGATACTAAGTTTTATCTCTGGCTGTGCTACAGGGCTATAGTTTATTCACAGCAGGAAAGACAGCAAATATAAACAGCAAGCTAATGGGCTGAACCGCTATCTAGCTGGAGCTAAAGCATAGCTAAGTAAGGTTGATGTTACAGTACAGTAGCTGCAACAAACAAGTCAATGTGTCCTTCAGATTATAGCTTATTTGGGCCATGTGTAACATAAAATTTGAACTTTAAGTGTGCATTTTAAAATGCGTCTGACAATTTATGCTTCCTTCTAACATATGTACAGAAATGCTGTTTCAAACTAAAATTGCTATCAGCCACTACAAATATAAAACCAACAATGCTGATGTACAGCTACGGGCTTGTACCCCAGACTCCTTTAGTGCCAGCGGAGAGACAGAGAAACTTCTTGCGTGCCACTCGCCTGGCAAGGTTCAGAGGTCTACCCAGAGGCAGGGGCGATGCCACCTGGAAGGACCTGGGTCTCTCCTTTTCCTCTCACAAAAGGAGTGTGTGCCAAGCTCAGATGTAGATGTCTACATTTCTGACATACTGTAAAACTGGGAAGATAATATCTTGCATAAATATAACAAAGTGACTACTTCACCAACACAAATTCTTATGCTGTCCACAGACATTCATCCTGTCAGGCAAATTATTTTGTGCTTACTACTTTTCTTGTGGAGTGCTTGTTGGATTTGGGTATCCTTTGCTGACTACAATTGGTTTTAAACTGAACTGATCTGACAGCATATTCAATATCATTTTCAGAGTATTTCCACGGTGAATACAAGTTTCCAGAAACAAACAGGTGTCCTTGGATGGGGAAAGATCGACTTATTCCTTATTCTTTTGTGCATAACTGAAATAACATCAGCCAGGATGATTTCAATTATCACAACTTTTATATTACAGAGGATGACTGCACATTCAACAACCAGCTGGCCCTTACCACTGAAACATTCGCATGAAGATTCTTGAGTAGCCTCTGTTCAGAGAACGTAACGGCTGCTTCACCTGAACAAGATGTCTGCCGCCCAGTATTGTGGTGACAGCGATGGGCAGAAATGTACTCCATTTTCAACCTTACATAAAATTTTCCACTGATGGAAAAACAGTAAAATATCTGGGAAAAAAATATAATAACATTTTCTTTATTGATATGCCAATTTCATTCATTCCTGCATGCAAAAGCTGAATTATTTATTTGTATGAGATAATATAGTCTGTAAAATTGGCGCAAATATTCGTTGACATCTTGGGATAAATTTTCACAGGTAGGTGTAGGGTTAATTTTTTTTCTCCAGATACATAGCCTATTGTTAACTATAGTCTAAAAGTGCTTCTACAAGCACTGCTTTGAGCTGGAGTTACTGATTATTTTTAGACCAAAAGTGATGAAAAATTGCCAAGTCTGTTGAGTTGCCTTAGTTGTTAAAATGACATTTTATGAGTGAGATAGCCACCTAACTATTGATAAGCCTGGGCATCTTGTTACCTCTTGTGAGCTGTCATGACAGCTACATATTTTGTATTTCTGCTGCTGCTAAATGGGCTGGTAGCAGGAACTGTTCACTGGAAATCTCATTTTTTCTGTAGGAAGATAGACATACGTGAAAATAAATAACCTGAATTTCAAAAAGCTCTATGTCAGAGTCTGCTTCCTGACTTTGAGGATGAAGTTGTCCAAACACCCCAAACAGGTGCATTGTCTTCATCCTTTCTGGAAATCAGAAATTAATGGGAATCAAACTTCTATTCTGTCTGTTCGGTTTTGGTTGTGTTTTTTTTTTTCTGTTGCTCTGAAATTTAGAATGGTCTTCTTCCCATGTGGAGGATCTCTGAGTAGGCACAGGTAAGTGCTGGTTGGACAAGAAATTTCTGGAATAAAGTGGATTGGATCCCAAAATCCCGATCTCACAGAAAGGAAATCTCAGTTGTGAAGGATACATAACAAGAAGACCAAAGGAAATATATACACGAAATCTTGATTAATTTGATAGCAAAGGCAGACAAACAAACACTGCAGTAGACTTGTGCTATAAATTTTAGCCCTTTCTGACTTATGTTTCTAGATAATTCTCTATTAGGAGCAAAATGAATACCCATACTGTCATTCAGACTTTCAAGCTAGTGCCTGGAACATAAATTTCCGAGGATCTCCGTACATACTGGTGGCAAATTCAGGCTTTAAATTCCTATGTAGAGAAAGCTCAATCACAAGCGTAAGTGTGGAAGTCCATTTCAACCAGCTATGCTTTACTGTGCGCAGTAATTCTCATTCAGAAGCTTGTAGGAAATTCTTTTGGCCAAAAAAATCCTCAGAGCACCTGTCTCTGAGAGGCTTGCTGTAGTATCACATCTCTCCCAGCCTCTCATTTCTGGCACACGCCTTCACTCAAATGTGTGGTATGTACAGGAGACTTTGAAGTGTTAAAAGGTTCTTTGATATGGCGTCACAGCAACTTAATTATTTACTCCACTGCTGCCTCAGCTACACTAAGCATAAGGAATTAGATGTGATGCAAGATTTTAGCTTTAATTTATAAAAATGCAAATGATGGAATTAAATTGCTCAGGAACGTCACTCTCCATCATACAGTGATTAGAAGCACTCGAGCTGGAGTTCCTTCCTACGGCACAGCTGCCTGCTTGAGTGATTGCTGGACTGGGAGCTTTCCCACCTCGCCTCCTTTTCCCATCTTCAAGGAATTTAAAGCACTACAAAGCACTTACCTTCCTCCCCACTCTGTTTTCAAAAAGCAAGTGACCTGAAGCATGGATCAGATCTCTAGAAAGTCCTTTCTGTTGCACTTCACATTTGTATCTGCAGGATATCTGCCCAGGACATAAGATAGATATCCATAACTGCTTTTGTACAAGAAAATCAACAAACAAATAGCTTTCATTTGTATCTCCCAGCACGTTCTTTGTCAGACCTTG
>Ga0181612_176920_pt1 | contig 12693 bp, 7 predicted proteins | sample HoacroProtozoa21_FD_119630 | JGI IMG/M metagenome (GOLD analysis project Ga0181612, IMG submission 119630) | Hoatzin crop microbial communities from Cojedes, Venezuel. Combined Assembly of Gp0051906, Gp0051904, Gp0051908 | reverse complement strand
CTGTAAGAGAAACAACTCTGCAGACACCAAGGTCAGTGCAGAAGGAGGGGGAGGAGGTGCTCCAGGTGCGGGAGCAGAGATTCCCCTGCAGCCCGTGGAGCAGCCCATGGTGAGGCAGGCTGTGACCCTGCAGCCCATGGAGGTCCACGGTGGAGCAGACCTCCACCTGCAGCCTGGGGATGACCCCACGACGGAGCAGGTGGAAGTCCCCTGCGGGAAGCTGCAGCTCATGGAGAGGAGCCCACATTGGAGTAGGTTTGCTGGCAGGACCTGTGACCCCACAGGGGATCCACGCTGGAGCAGTCTGTTCCTGAAGGACTGCAACCCATGAATAGGACCCATGCTGGAGCAGTTCTTGAGGAACTACAGCACATGGGAAGGACCCACATCTGAGAAGTTCGGGAAGGACTGTACCCTGTTGGTGGGACCCCAAGCTGGAGCAGGGAAAGGCCATGAGGAGGAAGGAGTAGGAGAGATGAAGCATTTTAAACTGACCACAACCCCCATTTCCCATCGTTCTGTGCTGCTCAAGGTGGGAGGAGGTAGAAAAGTCAGGAGTGAAGTTGAGCCTAGGAAGAAGGGAGGGGTTGGGGGAAGGTGGTTTGAGTTTTTTATTTATTTCTCACTATCCCACTCTGATTAATTGGCAATAATTTAAATTGATTTCCCCAAGACGAACCTGTTTTGCTTATGACAGTAATTGGTAAGTTATCTCTCTGTCCTTACTTCAGCCCATGAGTTTTTTGTTGTATTTTCTCTCCTTGTCTCATTGATGGAGGGGGATTGATAGAGTGGCTTAATAGGCACCTGGCAAGCAGTCAAGGTCAACCCAATGCCAGGCAACGGGCACAAGCTGAAACACAGGAGGTTCCTTCTGAACATCAGGTAATGCTTTTTTACCGTGAGGGTCGCTGAGCCTGGAGTAGGTAGCTCAGAGTGGTTGTGGAGTCTCCATCTTTGGAGATATTCAAAAACTGTCTGACACAGTCCTGGGCAACTCTGGATGTCCCTGCTTGATCAGAGGGGTGGACAAGATGAGCTCCCAAGGTTCCTTCTGACCTTAGTCATTCTGTGACTCTGTGATCACAGAACTACAATTATCTACATCAATTGAACTGACTGATGACTATTCTGTGAAGCTTCAGAATAACAAAACAAATAGTGTTTTTACCATCAGTGAAGTGGATTTTATTGAGAACATGATACTACAAAGGAAACGGGATCCTTCATAGTCCAATAACTCAGTTGGCTTAACTTACCTTGACTGGATTCTGATCTCATAGTCTCATCATACACTGGAACAATGTCTGCAGAGTCAGCATTGACTTACACTGATCCAAAAAAGAAGAGAATTCATTCAACTTCAAGGAGAAATATAACAGCAGAAAATGTTAATTTTCATTTCAATTTATTAATTTCATTCATAATTTTCATCTTTAAACAGAATGTTACTTCAAACTTCATAAACTAGAGACTCTTAAATCAAGTAGCTGTTCTCAGAAATTCAAGTTCAAAATAGTTTAATATCATAAAGGACGTCAGGTGATTATCTTCTATTATCTAGCATTTCCCTGTTTTGAAACTCTGGTAATTCCTTAATTGGTTTGTACAAAAGCAGAGTTTCATTCAGCTGTTGGAAAAGATCGGATATTAGCATAGGCTGGTGACATTAAGGCTGCATGCTGTAATACTTGGGCAACATTTTCTCTACCAAATATGCTCTCAGAGTGCTAATAAATGAAACTCTCAGTAGTATTTGAAGTGAATATCTACACAGACTCCATTTAGATATCCATTATACATCCCACAGTCTTCACGATGTAGGTGCAAACTTATCTGACTGAGGGCCATCATTCAGTCTGCAAACCTAGTTAACACTGTACTTCCCCATGATTTTCATACTCAGCTTTTCTGAGTTTCCTGTTAATGCATCATACAAGTTACCAGAAGAAAAAGCCTTTTCTTATTATGAAAATACTGGTCTGATAGTGCTTTGTAATATTTTGTGGGGTAGGACAATTTCATCTGGGAGTGTTCCAAGGAAACTTGTTCTTGGACAAATTTCACTTTCTAGAGTGAAAAATCACAGTGCAATTCTGTTTGATCATCTGAATTCTAAAGACCATTTACATAAGGATAATTGGGGAAAGGACAGAGTGATCAGGGTTGTAATTGTCTGAAAATAAAGTTAACACCGGATCTGCTGGTACGAGCTTTCTCTGTGGTGCATCTCAGATGATGGAAAGCAGTTATAAACTGGTATAAGCAGCATTTGTGATGCTCTGCATCAGTTGAGCAATGCCAAAGAGCTCTGGTGTATCAACAAATCCAGGGCAAGTGGCAGTTGCATGTTTCTAGACAGATAAGGCTTCTTCTACTGAAAGTAGTTTGAAGAAAACATTTGCTTGTATACAGTAGTGTATTTGTTTGTATGTGTGCATGCATGCGTGTTCACACGTACACATGCACAACTCTGCTAGTATGTGGTGGGCCTGGTAACACCTTCTGGTATTACAGAATCACAGAATGATAGGAATTGGAAAAGACCTCTGAACATCATCTAGTCCAACTCCCCCCGTAAAGCAGGTCCACCTAGGTACACTTAAACTTATTCATCATCTCTGCTAACAAAAGCAGTTTCTTACATGCTTGTTAAATGCTAGTCAGAAAGCCAAAGTCTTCCATACTATCAAAACCCCTTTTTTGCAACTCAGGCAGAATAAAGGAGAAAAAATAGAAAAAAAAAAAAGCAAAATTCAGATGCGCACCTTAGGTCAAAAGATCTGGTGCAACTGGGCATGTGGAGAAAAGACGGGAACTGATTGACTGTAAGTGGTTGACAGAGAGTGTAAAATGGACAAAGAGCCATGAAGCGATGGAGGTTTGGGATGTGAGCTGTTTTTGAAATTGTAAGCCCATTTGTTGATGCACAACGTGGGGGTAGCATGAGAATCTGGAGTATGGAACATAGTTGGGCAGCATGCCTAAGGACTACACATCAAAGTGAATGAGAGTTAGCAACAGAGTACGAATAAGAAGGACCTTAGGACACTTAGAAGAAGGGGGAATGATGGCAGTTGTCCAGGAGAAAAGGCTGGTCCAAGAGACCAGGAAGGCGAAAGAAGTGCAAGAGTAAGTTATTACTGGACATGTCTGCAGTCTGAGTACAGGCTTGAGTTGGGGCTCACAGATGTGAGGAGTTAAAAAAAGAGGAAAATGTCCAAGAAAAGAGAAGAAGAAACTGTCTGGCCAAAGAGATGGGAACTGTCTGGGGCATACTAGCTTGCCGCTTGTGAAATGATAGGTGGGACACCTAAGCACTGATGGGCCTCCCTGGAACTGAAGCATGCTCAGGGGAGAGAGAGTACTATTGCTAATTATTTCATTTGCTAGGCTCAGAATTATCTCTTTTAAGCATGCATGAACTGAGACTTTTTTTTCCTAAGGCTTGTAATTTGCTCATCTCTTTACAGATTTTCTTGTACACACTGAGTAGAATGGCCCAAATTTCAAATTGCTCCACAAAGCATCCTAGAGCTATCTAATCTTTCTAAGAAGAAATATTTCCCATATTTTTTTCTAATATTGAACAACAGTATTCTCAGGAAAGCCTCAGCTGTTTTCATTCAAACAAACTAGTTCTGAGTCTGCCTGGATAACACCAGCATGGAAAAATTCTTAATCAGAATTATTAGGAAATTTATGAGCAACTAAAAGATCCTAAAACAGGGAGTATTGAGCAACACTAATTACAGGAAATGCTGGAATATTTATAGACTCATATACACATATTTGCAGAACAACCTCTAGGCTTTTAACTTGTCTTGATTAATCTCAGCAGAGGGATCCTTTCAACTGATAACCTCAATATTTTGGTTCAGTGTGTTTATAAGCAACCCACAGATTTCCTTGAAAAAGTGAATGGAGTCTGGCACATGGGGTTATGGCTGACTGTATGTCTTATTCACTAGAGAGTGTGTTTTGCTTTAAATGCATTCTTTATTTGTTTTGAAGAAACAGCATTTTGCTTTTATGATTTTTTGAAAGATAAGGCTGAAGCAATTGTTTACAGTCATGTTTTATTGTCTACTAGCACTTCAACTAGTGCGTAATCCAATGATTGCTGAATGCATCTTTCGTTCAGAAACAATTTATTTTCTCCTATTATCAACAGTGTGACACTTTGGGGAGTTCTTTTGTAGCAGAAGTCAGAGCAGTCCCACTAGAAGAAAATTGGTGTTGCTTTATGTTTTTCAGCATTAGCAACCTTCACACTGACCTAACAATTATTGAGGATAATATATATTGGTGAAAAATGCCAAAACACATTCAAAATGGCTGTAATTTCTCGTTGAGCCATAGAAGTTGCACCTACAGTTTTGTGTATGGCATGAAAACACAAATCACTAGCTATGGAAAGTCAGACATGTTGTGGTGATATAGGGTGGTTAATAGAAAAGACTTTTACAAGCAGAGCTCTTATTCACAGAAATTACCTGTATTTTTCCAATTACAATGGAGCAGGAAAACTGTTGTTTTAAGCATTAAAGCTTATTATATGTTCCTGACACTGTGGATAACAGAGAAAAGAGCCTGCTTTCCTTCTACACTCTCTTTGCCTTTTGGTATAAATGGAATGATGTTACTCACAAACACTTAAATCTTGATTACGATGTCCAACCAGGGAACTCCTACTCGACACAGGCAGAAGGAAAAGTGCCGTGTTGATTCATCGGGCTGCAGGTAAGGGCTATTTTCCCTGCTCCTGTGTTCTGTTATAGGGCATCCTGTTTGTTACACACCTGAGTCTGCGCCCCAGAAACAGGCACTGCTGTGTAGGCATATGTCAAAGAAGTACTAAGGAGTATGACATTTACTGAGGTATTACCAGGAAATGAACACTTAGGACACGAAACTGAGGAATAGAAAAAAATGTTCTGTGGTAAAATGCCAGCTTCTTGAATGGTCTTAACCACTCCACTGATCTTTTTGAAAATGCTGTTTTACACCAGATGAAATCTTGGACCACCATATTTTAGAATAGACATCAGTTTCTCTAAATCGCTTGTCAAGAGCAAACACAACACTATACTCGCTGTTACTCAGCTAGCAACTAAGAATTTATCATGATACTCTACTTCGACTATGTCCTGCTGCTGCTAGGCATCATCTTAATGTTTCTTTTTACCTAAGAATAACAAGATTGGTGTAATCTTTGAGATTCATTTACAACTGCAGTTCATAGTCAGAAAAAATATAGCTTGCAAACAAGTTTCTTAAAAAAAAACAAAACCAAAACAACCCCCACAACTCTCCCAAATTGGGAACCTCAGGAGAATTTAATTAGAAATGGTTACAAATAGTACCAGTGAAAATGTTAGATCCTGAAAATATTACAGGTCCCTCACTAGTCTTTAAGTCAAACAAATTTAGGAAAGAAGCATGCACCGGTGCTTCTTTTAGTGCTTGAATGAGCCATAAAGCAAAATGTTTGGAAAATACCAATATTTAATGACAAATGCTGTAATTTAGAGAGCAAATTACACTTTATTTATCAGCAGTGAAGTCATGTAGTTCAACCTTTCCAAATTATGTAGCAATCTGCCATTTTGTTCCCTGATGATGGCTTTGGTATAAATAGAAAAATAAAATATTTCCTTAAAAACACTCAGATTATTTTTTTCAGGGTTCATAAACATCTTTTCTGAACAGCAGTTTGATAATATCTAATGTTAGTGCCAGTGGTAGTGGTGGTGTAACTATTCTACACTACGGATATAGACAAAACAGTGTTTATAGGGTTTTTATTAAATGGATATCATTGAAAAATTATGTCTGCTTTGGGGCACAGAAACCTTGTGAAGCTTGTCTGTATTTTTCCAAATTGATGTGATGTTACTATTACATATATTGCTTTGGAAGACACACAAATGCTCAGGGCAAGCAAAACATCCTTGGATCTTTTGAGAATTGTTTCTTATCTTGCTTGTGTATGCACTCAAATGAGTGGCCATAGCAAGCTCGCCTTCCATTCCCAGATGCTCTGGGTATTCTGGCACCTTGAATATCTACAAAGCCATTTAATAATCCTGCTTAAAACTGGCTTCCGTCATGATGCGCACAAAGTTTGATTGTAGTTACGCTCTTTACGTGCTGTGAAAACATCGCATCATATTAATCAACAGGATCTCTTGCTACTCTTTGTTTTCCTGTCCGTCTACTGATTCATGCCTTACATTTTATATTATGTGCTTGTAAGTGTCTTTATTCCACTTACCATGCTGAGATGGTGGTCCATGACTATGTTTCCTATCTCAAAAATTTAAGAAATAGACGTAGCATTTGATATCAAAGCTACTGTGGCGGTTTCATGAGTTACTGTGATGGAAACCCTGAAGCAGAGAAGTAGTCATGCTACCCAAGTCAGGCAGGTTGTTTATTCTGGGGATAGGATTCACCTAGTTCTAAGAGAGAGACTTATAGCAGGAAAGAATAACCACTCTCAAAATGTGATTTTTTTTTTTTTCTCTTCAGAATATGAGAATTATCTCGATGTTTAAAATTAGACATGTGTGCTAGCTATCCTAGATGCCTTTGTTATCTGCTGTGTCTTGTCATCATTTATTATATGAAAAGCCAGATCTGTCAGCTCCAGAAAACAAGCATAAATAAATAAATAAATGAATAAATACATCCATCACTCTTCTCTAAAACGTATTGGAAAGTTTAAGTCAGGCACTCATATTAGTGTTTTGAATACAACTGCTATGCATTACAGTAACAGAAACTGTAAGTGATAGCAATAACCCTGGAAAGCTTTTATCAAATTACATGTGGGTTTTGGATCAGCTCCCAGCAGCTATGGCTTCATTTCTCAGAAACCGTAACTGGTTATCTGCAGCACCTTTGCTTGTCATTCCAGCAAAGTTCTCATGGCCTGAATGACTGGGAGGAATTGCTTCCAAGGTGTCAGCAGTCCTGTAGCTTAAGACAGTCTCACACAGCCATGAAAGGTAGTGATTAGTCCTTGCACTGCAATATTGTGATTTTAAATAGGAATTCTTAATGTTGGTTGACAGTATCTTGGCAGAGAGAAGACAGGCAGATCTCTTCTCCTCCCTCAATAGTTCTTACATCTGCTGGTTTATTAAAACAGCTCATCATATTTGTAAGCTTCAATGCACAATTCTTCTTAGCATACTCCCACAGAAGGATCCATTCAACAACTTGCATTGTCTCAGCTACTTTTGAGGATAAACATTTCTTCAGGAGCGCTCATGAAACCTACAATCGCTAATGTTTCAAAGATAATAAATGTCACCTTCTTCAGCCCATTACAAGAGGTAGTTTCTTTGCTACTTGCAAAGATAAAATTTAGGAGGAATAAAATTGCCCTTAAAAAGATGACAAGAAAATAGGGTAGTATATTAGGACCTTGGCTCAGGAGTATGGCAAAAATCATGAGTTTATTCTTGGAAGGGAGAAGTTTGAGCTAAATCTATATTTGATGAAAAAAATTAAGCAGATGCTAATCATACCAATAACCTTTAAAATGAAGGAATCTGCTTTTCCCGGGGTTCTTAGGGGTTATTTATTTTCGTACTCCTTAAGCACAGGCAAAGTTTATCTACATCATACAAAGTGATTGAAGAATTTTGGTCGATAATACAGTGAGAACTTACTAAATAAAGATTGTGCAGAGGCCAATTTCCTGAAGTGGCGTGTTCCCTTAAGCTCATTCCTACTTTAAAATAGAATTCAGGGGTGACTTAGGCTTTTGGGAGCCTTGCATCTCTAATAGTTTGCGGGACTGATGCTCCTCCATCCCTTGAAGTGTGTTGCATTACAGCTGCCTTAGGTAGCTCCAAAGTAATTTGCTTAGGTGCAGAAAACAGTATAGTAGGTTTGCATGGCAGTTTGCCCGGACTAATATAGCTACTTCTAGCTGTGTTAATTAGTCACAGTGGAGCTCCACAATAAAGCATATTTGTTCACCACTTGCTCAGGTATCTTCACACTGCACTGCTTTATGTCATTCAGGTACAGTCTTGGGTGCTTCTAAAATTGTATTCTCTTGCCTAAAGGAAAATTTATGTAAAAATATCCATGCAGATTCCATGTTTTGTAGCTGCCTGTTGATTTCCAGGTCAGATGCTCTCAGTCTGGACCAGACCTCCCCTGCAATACCTCGCTCCATCAGCAGGGAAGTTTCAACAAGACTAGGTGTTATTTGAAGCACTTTTTAGCCCTTGCTATGCTGTTAGAATGAGAGCCATATACTCCATCTTTGTCCTACTTGGCTCTGTTGATGTTGCAGAACTAACTCAAATGAAGCATAATTTAAATGTATTTAGAAGAAATGTTGCCTTGCGTAAATGATTCCCAGTAGAACCAGCAGGGAAAGGAACCACCAGGTCCCATATATCTATGTTATAATTTTAGAAGTATCTGTAGGCTTCCTTCAGGGATGTATTTACCATCCAATTTGGAAGCAGAGTTGAAAATACAGCAGGAAGTTGTAGAGACCAGACTGCATCCATTTTTATTCTTGTTCAGCTCTGTTTGGGATGGGACTATTAGGCGTTCAGTTTCCTCTCCACTGGAGTTATAGTCAGATATTAACTCAGAGAAGTAAGAAGTGACCCACACAGTTCACTCCTTTTTACAGCTTTCTAAAGCCTCTTCTGCTGTCTTTCCTCCACTCATTAAGCTAGGAATGAAAACAGGGGAAATGCTTAAGAAGTCCATATGCTGAGAAAGAGAGGGCATTTTGCATTATGCGTCTTGTTGGATTAGAATTGTAATTCCATGTTTCCTTTCTCTGTGAATGTAGCACTGGTGAAAAGTGCCAGACTGACATTCCTGGAGAATGAATACTTCTTTTCATGCACAGTCAGAGTCTGTTAATTATTTTCCCTGAGATGAAACTCAAAGTCAGAAAGAAAGGAGACAAAGAAACACAGCGACATGCCTGATCATTCTGAACGTATCTCCAGGAAAGGCTTCTCCGCCAGGTGGATGGAAATGTCTTGCTTTCTTGTCTTGTTTTGAATGTGCCTACCAATATCGTATCAAATGTCAGAGCCTTCGGCCACTCAGTAGTTGACCCACGCAACAATGGAAACACAAAGCTGCAAAAACACAGCCTTTAGCTTCTGATGATGCATTTTCTTGAAGACAAAAGTACTGTGACAGCTTTTCTTAGAATATGAGTTTTCTACTCATGAAAAGAAATAGTTCATATTTCTAAAAATATCTGGCATCTTTGCACACCAGAGCTGAGAGGTCTAAAGTAATGTGCCAATTAATTGACTAGGGAACTTAAAGGTGGAAACCTGTCGGATGGATGTATCTCGACTGTAGATAGAGAGGAAAAGGAGATGGAGAGCAATGGGTGTGCTGGCATTTCTACCCAATCACGTAGCTTGGAGTAGGCACTCTGAGCCAGATGATATTAATGGGAAAGCATCTATTGCTCCCCATCCTCTCTCCTTTGCCAGTCTTAACTGACTCATTGCTTTGGAAATTCTTGGCTAATATATTCATTCATTTCTCACAGAAACTAAGCGTTGCATCTAGAAATAAAACAGAAGATGGCTAGCAGTGACGTCTCTATGAAGAATTCGTAACACATGACTTTGCATCTCAGAAACTTCAGTAAAGTTTTAATTTATTCCTTTTTCTGCTCTGCAATATGTCTAATGCCTTTGGTATAAAAATGGCGTTACCCTACTGCTCATATTAACAGCAGTATTGAAAAGTGTTTCATGGTTATGAATCCTTCATTCCAGCATGCAGAATACCCAGGACACTGAGCTACCAACTGCAAACCTGATGGAGGAAGGATGGTCCACCCTGGTAACAGCAGGGAACAGGAAGGCTGATTTTCTTTGTATCATCTGTGCCCTTAACACTCCCCCATGCAGCGCACAGGGCTTCTAGCTCCTTCCTGATTCCTCTGCAGGTTTTCTGGATAAATACGATGCCTTGCACTAGCTTTTCAAAATTGTGAATGCTTGTATATAGGGGTGGGTCCTGTGCTCAGTGGGCATGATTTCCCTCTCTCACAGTGGGTGAGAAGCTGAAATTCAGGTGCCTTTTGTGATGGTGGTGGAACTACTTTGAGTCTCTTACCTCTCTAAGGAACAGTTTTCATCAAATACTTATGAAATCTATCCTTAAACCACCTGTCTTTTGGTAAAATTAAGCTGTTCTTACATATTGTGTTTTAAAAGTTATTTTGAGCAGGTGATAATTTTTTTTATGTTAAACACCCGGACAGCCAAAGACAATCTTTGGTGTTGATACATTGTCTTTCTGGCCAGAAAGTCTCCAGCAAAACTGTTTTTCCTTGGAAAACTGACTTTTTAACAGAAGCACTTTGCAAAATATTTCTGGTTTAGATGGGTAATTTTGATATTGCCTCCAAAACAAGCTACCTGTCAAACCAAAATATTTTCAATGTGAAAATACTTTATGGCAGTTATGGTTGATGGTACCTGAGTGCAGTGTACTTTTCTTCCCTAGGTCTTGTCTTCTTCCAACTGATTTCATTGCCGACTGTCAGCTCCCATAATGCACAATCCCCAAGAGAACAGGTTTATGATGCCTCATGGGAGTCAGACTTTGCTCTAAAGAGATTGTCTGCAGAGGAGAAATGGACTGCGAAGAATCAGTGAGTCACCTCCCATAAGGCACTGCAGAAATATTTCCAAGAAAACATTTTATTTTTGCACTTTAAAGAAGTAATTTGATTTTTGGGGGTAGACTGGTTTCTGATATCCAACCAGCATATTTTTGGAAGATCTTCTTATGAATTATTCAATTTTCCTGTACATCCTTCTTGCCAATAAAACTCTTAGGCTGGAGACAGATATCTGAAAGCTCTTGCAAGAACAGTCTGCAGTGACAGCATAGAGAAGATTATGGAGTCAGCCAACTCAACCAGGTCCATAGTGCTGAGCTGTCCACAAACACAGGAGCATGCCAGAGATGGAGTTGTGACCTTAGGAGTCTCACAGTCAGCACATTGGTTCAATTTTGAGGAGTAATGTATTTTTTGCCGTACGGTAGAGGTAATCTTGTTTATCAGTGCTTCCTCATCCATTTGGTTCACAGTAGGGATTATCACATAAATAGCTACTGCTGCCATCTTCTGCAGAGCATGAGGCTGGTGTGAGTGGTCTGAGGATGTGTCAACAGGAGAGTGCCAGTCAGGGACTGAACGGACACAAGAAAGCTCAGCCTTCCTAAGTTACACCAAAACAGCCAACGTGATAGATAAATAGCTCAGCTCTGAGAGAGATTTCTAGTGGACCTAGCAAACTATTTTCTTCTTTCAGCTCCAGATTTATACACTATAGTCAAAAGACTCCATTACAAAAGGTTTGTCTGTAATGAGTTTATTGACAAATCCCTATGTACTGATACATGGTGGGTCTAGCCCATTTCCTTAAAAACTGCAGATTTCCTGCTCATGCCTGTGTTCTTTCAAGGTTAACTCACAATCCAGTGTTTATGCTACTTCACCTTACCAATAACCTGCCTTTGCAGCAGTTAATGCTATTTCACTGCCCACCTTGGGGATTTGTAGCTGCATGAACTCGATGCTCACCTCAGCCAGCAGCTGCAGGGGATTATTAACTACTGACCACAGACATTGTCTGTGAAAGGTTCATGCCTTGAACTATTGATTGGCAAAGTAAATGCTAGAATGAGCGTGGAAACAAGAGAACTTTTCTGTTAGCCTTGACAAAATTTTGAACACACTCAAAAGAACCAAATGCCTTTTTGATACTGTCCTGAGCTGACAGTAGTTTCACCCTCTGTAACTTTGCTGGCATCTTTTTATTCTCACGTATTTCAAGAGGGATAGGACTGCTCCCAGTGTGAGGTTTGCCTCTGTCTCCTCTGAGAGCAGGCATTTTCCTTCGGCCATTCAGTAGCTACTAGAAGAACGTGTCAGGGTAACTGCTAGAAAAGGGATGCCAGCTACCAGCTAACCTATGTCTGCTTTGTTCAAGCAGGAACTGGTGGGTATGGCAGCCAATTCACTGCTTGAAGTCCTTGATTCTAACAGGTGAACTTGTACAACACCTTGCTTTTCACACACCGCTCTGAGTCATGTTAGGAGGACTACAGGGTGCCAGCTTTCTAATGTCTGTGAGAAACAGAGCAGTGTTCACACTTTCCGATGCATTAGTCATTCAAATCCACCCCCAGTCTTTCTTCTGTTGTACATTTATTTGTGTATGAGCAGGTAAACCCAGAATAAGTTAGAATGCTTTTCTTGGAAAGAAGGAGCCATGTAAAGTGTTTCTGCACAAGTTTTATATTAAAAATCCTGCAACCCCACTGGTGGGTGTTTCACTGCTCTCTGTGGTCTCTCGCTGTAAATCTATAGAGACTGTAAGACACCTGGAAGCAAAAGCTCTTTACATGCTTGGGAAATGTTTTTGAGAAGTTTCCTACTCATACTTCTACTACATGAAGGGCAAGAACGAGGACCCAGGAAACTATAGGCCAGTCAGCCTTGTCTCCATTACTGGGCAGGTGACAGAACAGCTCATTTTGGATGTCATCTCTAACAAGTGGAGGAAAAGAAGGTTATCAGGAGTAGTCAGCATGGATTCACGATGGGGAAATCATGCTTGATCAGTCTGATAGCTTTCTATGATGGCATGACTGGCTGGG
>Ga0181612_168315_pt1 | contig 12693 bp, 10 predicted proteins | sample HoacroProtozoa21_FD_119630 | JGI IMG/M metagenome (GOLD analysis project Ga0181612, IMG submission 119630) | Hoatzin crop microbial communities from Cojedes, Venezuel. Combined Assembly of Gp0051906, Gp0051904, Gp0051908 | reverse complement strand
TTCAAGGCCAGGTTGGATGGGGCTTTGAGCAACTTGGTCTAGTAGAAGGTGGCCCTGCCCATGGCGGAGGGTGGTGGAACTAGATGATCTACAAGGTCCCTTCCAACCCGAGCCATTCTATGATTCTATGATTAGCAGAACAAGTGGGGCTTGGCTGCTGGCCATATCAAGAAACTTGAATTTGTCTCAGTGCATTGTTGTGGGTGATCTTTCAAATAGGGGTAGTTCACGGAACTCTAATTTTCTGTTTTTCTGTGATTTGGATAGTCATTCAGAGTGAGATTTAGATGCATGCGCATAGGTGTGTAGTGCCATTTTCGATACTCCAGAGTATCTGAAACATGCATGTGGGGCTAGCAGACAGGACAGAGGACCCACAGGAGACCCGTCGTTCCCTGGAACTGCATCTGGACGCAATGGGTAATATCCCGAGATGTCTAAAATTGCACAATACATCAGCATCGCTTCCTTGCAGCATGGAGTAACTACAGTGTGGTTATAAAAGTTTTCTACTCTCAAATGCCTTCATTTTTTTTAAATTAATTTTGCACTGCTAAATAGCAATATGTAAGGCAATACAGAATCAGGTAGATTCATATTTGCCAGTATCTTTGTGATCCTTCAACTATGGGTGCTACGTAGTCAGAAGTATTTTGGTAAATTAAAACACAGAATTTTAAGTTAAAGCCTCCATAAGAAAGGGTGAAAAATACATTATCTCTTCCTTTACATGCCCTCAGGACCATTTTAAATGTCCTGTGATCCCCCAGAATGTTTGTTTTCAAAGCCAGATACCAGCTATTAACATATTAAAAGGTACACAAAACGTATCAAACTTTCGAGAAACTAGGCTTGAAAACATTCATTTTCCTTTTGTAACATTGTCCATAAATCCTGCATGGTTTCTTTTATGCAGACACCTGATCGATCAGAGGATCAAGTATGGAGTAGCGAAAAAAAACCCAAAACAAATTATGAAAGAAACTCAGCTCTTTTGCCCTTACAGTCTATTTTTAAGTATGAAAAATTGCAGCAGCTAGACTTTTCTGGAATCTACTATGTCTCCTGTATTTGATGCCTTTTCTCTGCATAGTAATGTGTCTTAAAAAAAAACCCACTGATATATGTTACAAGGAATGTATCTCTTTCACTGAGACAGAACATTTTAATTTCCCAACACCTTTTAGTGATTGCTTCAATTTCCGAAGATTTTGATAAAATCATGTGGTTTTAGAGTATCAGGATTGAATACCCTGCTCCAGCAGCAATTTAATGAAATGCTGTAGTTTCACAGCATTTCATTTGACATAACCTAGCTCAGAGGTCTAATAAATGCAGTGTGATAAATGTTGGAGCTACGATTGTAAAAATATACTTGTAATTGGGTTAATATGCCTTAAAATACTACCCATCAGTTATCTTTCTTCTCACCGTTATATGGCTTGCACTGTAAAGACTAAGCAATGCAGTTTACCCGTTTCCCCTGCTATCTCCTTTTCTTCCTGCTCTTGTAAGAGCTCCTTCTTTTCAAGCATTTGATTATGGCAAGCTGTACATATTCTCCAGTGCTACAAATTCTCCTTCACACCCCAGAACCTCAATCTAAACTCTTCATATGCTTTTCGTAGTCATCTGGAAGATATTTAAAAAAATAAGGCAGACTCTTTAAAATGAAAGACAAATATATAAATAAGCATACAGAATACAACACAAGCTGCAAAGGAAGGTTTTGACAAGTGTTATTTTCCTGTAGTATATTGGATGTGTTTCAGTAATAAATAATAGAAGTATCACAGTTAGGAGATTAGAACCAGCAATACAGTTTGACCTTCTAATTATTGGTAGTGTGTGTGTATGTGTGTGCACACACATGCATGTGTTATATCACGACAGTGCCGTAAGATGGAAAATCTTCTGTGTAAACTGGTACTTTTGCATACTGTGCTTTAGGTGAGAGAGTCAGAATTCCTTTTCAGTTAAATTCTGATATTTGGTGTGTTTCCCCAAATTGGAAATGTTCCTGTTAATTTTCAATACGTGAATTAGAATTTCAAGGACAACTAATTAATTTACAATGATTATTTCAAGCAACAGGCGAATATACTTACCTCCCGCTGGAGTCTGAAATCCCTTGTTAGACTTTGAAAATAGCTATCTGAAGATATATAGCTGTAGCTGAAATCTCACTGTGTGAAACTGCTGCCTCTGGGGGTGTGTGCATGCATCATTGCTCATCGGTCCTGCAGAACTGATATGAATAATCCTGTACTTATAATTTTGCTATATATACCTTCTACATATATGCACGTGCAATGCATTATGCAAATAGTGCACCAGGTAGGGATGATATGAAGAAGCATGCTGTCCTTCACATGGCATCCAGCTTGGAAGGAAGGGCTGAGGGAGCAGAGCCAGGACCGAGATGCTATCTGCCACACTATATAGGATAACAGAGGTGGAGGAATGGAGAGGCTTCTGAGGCCGTGTGAAGGCAGTGGCGAGTCATTCGACAAGCTAACCATGAACTCGGACGAGGGGAGAAGCAAATCAGCCTGTGCTCTACCTACCCTGGGGGCAGCCAAGCCATCACTCCCATCCAGTGGCCAAAGATCAGAGCGCCATGAAATAGCTGTAAATATGGGGCTCAGTCCCTGTGTCCAGGTAGTAGAGTTCACGCATTTCTTCCCACTGCTGTCTTAGGTGAGTCTCCATGGTCGGTGCCTCCCAAGGCCTAACATCAAGTAGTAAGGATAGCTTCATGTAAGGTTTGTAGTTGAAAGTCTTTGTGGCCACACGAGAATAGTCACATAAATCCAGCTTTCCCACAATTTACATGGCTTTCCTACACAAGGGGCAGCAGATGGCTTTTAGAGTCCCCTGTTCTTCTAAGCACATGCCAAAATCTACCATTACAGTTATATGAAAGTGGGCAAGACTCAGTCCTGGAAGGGTGCTCAGCGTAATGTGAGATTACAACTTCAAATGCAGATACAGGACAGACTTGTCAGTGGAAATTTCTTCCTAAACTGTCTCTCTTCATTAGGGATAAAAGGTCTTTTACTTCCCTTAAAGCAGATTTGAGAAGCTGAATATAGCAATACTGCTGTTCCCTCCATTAAGAGTTTGCAACTGAACACTTGGACCGAAGTAGTTAAAACTGGTGCAAGCTCCAGAAAGTCCAAACACAGTCTAAGTGGTTCCTCAACATGTAGGACTGCCCCAGAGGTAGCCAGGAGCAGTAGGTAATCTGTGTGAGTGAGAGCTCATCTGTGGCCATAGAGTAATGCCTGATGCTTGTCTAATAAGAATGATAGAAATGACACACTTGAGTGCTTAAAATTAGTCTTCTCATTTACACTGTGTCACATCTATCTTTGGGGAGGGTTTTTTCCACGCTTAACTCCAGCTGTTTTACTGAGAGTCTACACTTTGCCAGGCAGCCAAATCCCCTCTGTAGTCACAGGAAAGATCTGCTCCTCTCAAAGGCAATTCACCCTGTCCCAACATTGCTCTGAGACAGGCAGGACGACTCATAGTTGAATCTTTAGGTTGGAAAAGACCTTTAAGACTGTTGAGCCCAACTGTAACACTGCCAAGTCCACCACCAAACCACTTCCTTAAGTGTCTTTTAAACACCTCCAGGGATGGTGACTCCACCACTTCTCTGGGCAGCCTGTTCCAGTGCTTGATAACCCTTTCTGTGAAGATGTTTTTCCTAATCTAATCCATTCTAAACCTCTCCTGGAGCAACCTGAGGCCATTTTCTCTTGCCCTATTACTTGTTACCTGGGAGAAGAGACCAACACCCAGGATCCAGAGATACAACTTTTACAAAGTAAAAACTAGGAGAGATGAACCTAACTGTGCTTTGTCAAAGTAGTTGCGCTGATATTCTTTAGTAACAAAGCGCTTTTTGCAGAGACATGGTTTATCATCAACTGGAGGTGGTTTTGGAGCCATTACGGGGGTTCCCTGGGCAAAGGAAGATCTGAGGACATTCTTGCATGAAGCAATTGTGATAGGGGCTTCTTCTGGGACAGCTATGCATGTCATTTAAAGCCCCTGTGTGTCCCATCATTTCAACAAGAGTGTGTAGCCTCCTCGTGTGAAACACTAGACGATCACATGTACTACGGGGCAAGCCATCTCTGGCTGAAAGAGGCAGATTCCAGGCCATCATAGCTACCAGCAAGGGGTAAAGTGGGAAATGGGTAGGCTATGAAACAAAATGAAAAGGGTAGACCTGTTGGACCCTCAGAGTTTCCCCCCTGTGAAAAGGCTACACTCCTATCTCCCGAGGCTTCGACAGCAGATGCAAGACTGGGGGAAAGCCCCGCTGGCAGACAGGCTGGAGAAGACCTAAGAAGCCTCTTCCAGCTCTCATGTCCATGCCTTCTTTGAGCTTTGCAGTGAGTGCCCTGCCTTTCCACTGCTGTCACGTAGCCTGGGAGCACATTTACATATTCTGAATAGGGCAATTAGCGCTCTCTCCTTTCCCCGTGTCACTCGCACCTGGTCTCTGACATTCGTGCCTCATCAGTACTAATGGCCCAGCCATTAGCAGTCATTGTTTCTATCCCACTGACCCCCCTGATTGGCAGAAGCATCCACCTGCCTTCCCCCCAGCACAGAGCCTGACATTTAATAGCCCAGTTTAATACCAGAACCTCTGAGTACATAAATAAAAAACAGACAGGCCCTACCTATATTTTATATGGCTAGTGAGAGATGAATACATGCTTTTTTGATCATGATTAATGCTGCTGTTTATTATTTTTATTGCAGTAGTCCTAGGAGGCTTAAATATCACATCCTATCTAGGTGCAGTACAAATTCATCGGAAGAAGATGATTTTTGTTCCTGGAAGAAGACACCCCAGACCATTCGAGCAACTTTCTTCTTGGACTAGTAGCAAAAAAGACTTAACGACTTTTAAGAGGGAGTTCAGAAAGTTTATTAGATGATATAGCGGATAACTACATGGGCTTGGTGGTGGTGACTTCAGAAATCACTTTCAGCTCAAAGTGCTGATGTTCTGCTGAGCAGAACCACCCTACTTTCTGCACATCATGTGATAAAACCCTGGTGTCTTCTGTATCACAGAAGAATGTGCCTTGTTAAAGAGAATACATAGTTTAAATATTATAACTCTTTCACTCTGCTGTCCTGCTTCTGCCAGACAGTCTGATCCCTGAAGGCTTAAGGTCCAGGCACATATGAGTAAGAATAGCAGGAATTCACCTTCATTTTGCACAGTCATCTGTTTTGGCACATGTAAGAACAAAGACTCACCTGCAAATTTCCTTTCAGCCTCAGCCCAGTCGTGAAACAAAAGCTTAGCCAAGTTCAGCTGAACACAGCTTTGTCCTTCCTGATTGCTTTTAGGCTGCTTTATTCCAGCCCTGCGCCGGCACCCAGAAAACTCACTCCTGGTAAGCCTGCTTGTCCTGTGCTGTCCACAGCCCAGCTGCAAGTACAGGACCATAAGTGGATTCTAGCCCTCAAAAGCTATTAAAATAACGTGCATGAAGTTGGTTAAGCAGCTAATCTCCTCAAGACCTTTCTGAAGTGAACCTGTCTTTCTGAAATTTATGCTGGTGTTAATGTAAATTATTTAACGGTGGTCAGCTGAGGTCCAGCTTGCTGCTCCACCCACAGCTTCAGAGATAATTAAGCCCTATGTTAAGGGCTTTTTTAAGACTTTCCTGTAAACTGTGCCACAGGATTTGTGCCTGACCCCTATGTTGATTTGGATTTTACCTTGAATGAATAATGTTATCTGTATTATAGCTGTCACAGATGAAAAAACAACTTCTACAGATGAGTGAATCCATTTGTTGGTTTATGGATCCCAAATCCTCCAAGGCAACAAATCCATCTGTCATCGCTGAATGCTTGTGTTTTATTTGGTGCTGCGAGTCAGCTGACAGGTATTAAAATGCACATGGAAGTGGACAGATCTTTGCTGACTTCCCAGCAGAGGAGACCCATGGGTGTTTTTATTCCAGCACATGCAATGAAATAACATAAAGTCAGGAAATCCATTCCTAGGGGATAGTACAAATTGTCTAAGCTAGTAAGACATCAATATTTGGTCCATAGGCCTTTGACCTCACCATCTGCCTAGGTCACACTAGCCCACTGTTTGCTTCCTTTTACTTACAGCTCTTTTCTTCCAAGCTGGGTGCATTTTAGGAAAACTGCACTCCCTGGGCCAGTCTCTTCTGTTCCTCTTCAACTCATATTTCTTGTTCTCTGTCTTAATTCTTCCCTTCTCAATTCCTTGTTTGTGTTAATTGTACCTCAGAAGGAGCCAAATAAGAAGTTGCTGATAAAAAAATTAGCTAGGGGAAAACACAGTTGTAGCAATGTGGGAATTTCTTTCTCTATGGTGTTTTCAACTAAGAGCCCAATTTCTAGGCATCTGTTCAACTTTCGTAGATGAACACTACAGCACTCAGTTTGAACGGTTAAGGATCAACTCAGTTGGCTCATTACTGATGACTAGTGCCATCCAAGATGTCCCAGAGCATCCAAAATGTGTGACTGGTCAATTAAACTGTGTCTTTTGGATAAGGAGAGATGATGTTCATTCCATGGGGCTTTAGGCAGCTACCTTAATTTGTAGACCTTCCAAAACTCTTGCTAGGATCTCTCCAGACACTGAGTCAAAGCAGTTTAACTTGCTTCTTGCTCTGCATCACTCTTAGAGGAACCTGTCTTCTCCTGACTAAAAAGAAAACCCGGATAACTAAGTGAAGTATCTAAAGTTGGTGTGAATAATCCCTGATTTGGACAGCCCAAACACATAAATCATCTAACCTTGGTTGCACTGTCTAGAGTAAAAGAAAACTAATGCACTGTCTGACAAAGTTAAAAGCCCAATGTGGACGGGATTTGAGGATAAAATCTGCAAGGCCACCATTTTTTACAGACCTCTGCTGAATCATGTCTATTTGGGTACTGGGTATTGGTTTGGCCATCCATGATCAGCACCTGGTGTCTTACAGAAACAAATGGAAAGAAGATTGTCTTCTTACAGAGAGAAGCTAACCCCAGCCAGGCAGGGAGCATGTATGCCCCTAACAAATCAAATCACCACAAAGCCAGGACTTTTCAGACTTTCTGCTTGGGTTACTTTACCAGGTACTGTCCTTCAGTGGCTGAATTTTGAGGAGAAGAAAGGCCCAAATGACCCATTCAGAAATTTGCCCTTCTTTGCTGACCTTTCAACTGAAACAAGATATCCCTGTATTAAGAACAAAGGTTCTCTCTCCTTCTGTAGAATCCATCCCATCCCAACAATTCCTGCATTTACAGCTTCTTTCTTCTTTATTACTGCTGGTTATTGTTTAAATAAAGCACGCATTCTGGTAAATAGCAATTGCTCGAACATAAGCAACTTTAAAGGCAAGAAGTAGCCCTTCCAGTCTCTAGATGAAGGATGATTTGAAATGAATTGATGTGTTCTGACTGGTGAGTCAAAATAATTCAGTCTTCCCCCCCCTCCCAGAGTTAAACCAAGTCTATTTTTTCAAACCATATTTGATATCTTATTGTTTATTTTCGGTCAGCAGACAGCAATTTTCAAGAACTGCTCTTGATATACAGCTCTGATATCTTACAGGTCACATGTCATTCAAGAAAGGTCAACGATTCATTTAAAGTTTCATCATTCTTCACATAAACAGGCAAATAGTATTTCATTCACAGTGCAGGGTTTTGTGGGGGTGATAGGCCTCCGTAGTAGTAGCAAAGTCTATGTAATCTTATTCCCTGCCTAAGAAAGCGAATTGACATTATTGTCATTACCTTATCATCTATCTTGGAGAGCTTCCAGTAAAAGTATGTGCACCTAAACAGAATTTTATTCAGAGTCAATTCTAAGGAGTTTTTTAGGTCTCTGTTTCTTGCCCTTATTTTTTCTCATCGTTCATAAAAACTGAAATAGTGTTATACAATTATACCTTTCTGGCTTGTTCAGTCAGAATACCTAGAGGCAAATATTACAATCAAGCAATAGTGGCATATACTTCATTGGCAACTGATTTGTTACTGTTTGCTAGAATTAAATAATGATTTTGACTGTTGCTGATTCCTTTAGAAACAGCACCTTCAGTAGACAACGCACTTTTTAAAAACAACCTTCTTATATCCAGGCAATAATCCCTGGTTTAATTAAACCTGAAAGACTTTTAAGAAATAAGATGCAGTTTTCATAGGATAAGTGATCTGTTTTCTGTTTTCTTTCTGTGCTGTCCTCAGTGTAGCATTTCAAGCTAGTAATTTCACTGAGTTACTTTCATGAAATAAATAATAATGTGAACTTCTCAGTCTGGACCCAAATGAACCTGCCTAACCACCATCTTAAACCATTTTCATTGGTGTTTTAGAAGCAAGTTTCGTAACAGGAGTGAAAAAGCAGATCTAAAACAAAAAATAATAACTTTTTTCTATATAATTAAAGATCTTTTTTAGAAACATTGCTGACTACTGAGGTCCTTCTGCTCCCATTAGAGCTCCCCAGATGCAGAACAGAAATGAGACATTCAATTGCTTTATCTGGGGCTTTGGGTGAGTTAGGCTTTGAAGGAGACTTCTGAAAGTGTCGGTGTGCCTAGTTCCTGCACTTCAATGTTTTGGTAGGCACCCTTGCATCTTCTGGAGTCTGAATACTTTTCAACATCTACCGCTGCTTGCTCAACATCACCCATGATCCTTTCAAACAATGCAATCATTTAAAGGAAGATGGACACCAAGAGTGTTCTGAAAACTCCATTCAGTATCTTCTGTCTCATTAGCTGTTCATTGTCTTTACAAATCTGGCTGTTAGTCTCTATAAGTTAGTGATGAGACCGCCCTGAGCTGAAGAAGAGGTTTGCAGTGTGTTCTGCACCAGCTAATTATAAACGCAAAAGTGTGAACAACAGAAGTTACAGAAGTATTCAAAGACCTGTACGATTGACATTGGTGGTACAGAATAGAAGGTAAGTTAGCAGTAGCAGTCAAAACTTCCAAAGGTACTGAGCAAGTGGAGATTTCCAGTGAGATTAGTGAGTCCTGCTGAAATTTCCAGCCTGTGGTGCAAAACCATGAGATTTTTATTCTTGTCTCTGTTTACATTATAGAACTAGATAATTTATTGCTTGAAGATCTCTACATGCCAGTTTTTCAAGCAATACATGCAAGTAATTAGTATCGTATCATGAAGTTGCTGCTTTAGTGTGGAGTTCTTTTATCCTCTTAGAGGGCAGAAGTTTCTAGGGGTATTTGCACCTTTTGACATTTACCAACATTTATGTGTGCTCATGGAAAAGTAATTGTAGAAACTAACGCTTGGAGCTTGTCCCTGGAAGGATTCTGAGTTAGCTGCCAACATCTAAAGGGGAATAATAGGAGAGTCTTCCCATTGACTCATTGTGATGGGTTTCATGCCTAGATGGTGGGGCTGATGTCTCTCTCATGACAGCCCAGGGTCAAGCCAGGAGGAGGCTTGTTTCTTGGTTATTGGCATTCCCCAATTTGTAATTGTACCTGTGTGCTCCTTCTGGTGTGTGTGGAGATGAGCCTTTTGATACATAACCCAACACACATAAGTTCAGCAGAATCCTTGCAATGAAGGTAGCATTTACCTCTCTGTATAGTTTAATTCAGGAGAAGTTCAAGATAAAACTTACTTGCACTTTGGCAGCTCCCTGGCACACAGCCTGTGTGTGAACTTCATTTCTGGGGGAATTAATTTCTCCATTCATATTGGAAAGTGTTGGCAGGATAGAGTCTTCAGTAAGAGAGAGAGAAAGCTGTTTGCATTTTGCAACCTGACAGAGAAAATGTCTTTGCTAACTAGGAGCAGAATGAATTTGATAGATTGAACATAACACAGCAAAACATTTTCACTTCATGAAATATTTAAAATGCTTTTGAAAGGGGTCCTCTTTTTTTTAAATAGCTACTTTTAATTTTGGAATCCAAAACCAATCTCTCTTTCACATTCCTATTACTTGTGAAGGAAGATATCTTGTTGGGTGGCTTGAGGTAGAAAACCTCCTGCTTGACCTGTAGTGGCTTATTGCAAGATCTCTACTTGCACCTCTGGGGGTCTTGTAGGCGAAATTTTCTGACTGAAGGGATACAGGTACATGTGTATGTATGAATTACAGAAAATTTTGCAAACTTTTATTGTTGACATTTTTCCACTCTTCAGTTTTACAGCAGTATTAAGGAGGAGCTACAGACTGCATTAGAAGGTTATTATCTAGTAGAGTGTGGATACACAGGGAATTTTTGGCAGGCAGAAAACAAACAATGAATCTCTTTCCTTCACCCCCCAAAAAAAAGAAAAGAAAACAGACATAAAAGTCAAAATAATGTCAGGGACTTCCATGCAAGAAGAAGCTTTTGGAAAACTGGGTTACTTCAAAACTTCTGAGATCATAGTCACTTTCTTGAACAGAGTGACGTTGATTTTTCTGCTCTTGCTTTTATCTGACTTGTGAGTGGGTGATGCTGAGCAGGTCCTAAGGGATGTCACATGCTAATCATTCCCACAAATGTCAACAAGGACCAAGGACATTCACCCACTCTTGGGGTGGAATATGCAGCCTCGCCAGAGCTCTCCCTGCCTGTGCAGAAAAAAAGCACGTGACATTGGCTTAGCACCACTCTGAAGTAGTTACCCGCAACATCATGAAGGTGCTCCCTCTGAACAAAATTTACCTTGTTTTTAGCATTTATAGTTAGTGACAAAAACCAGAACACAAACCTGAGGCTGTTTTTCCCCAAGCTTGACCGTTCCTAGGTAGTCTTAGTACATCTCTGCCTTCTTTCCTATTCCTCAGTAAGACAAACAGACTCCGAGTGAAGTTAAATATTCCCTGCTAGAACTATTTCCTTGTAACTCTCTTTAGAAACCAAGCTAAATAGAAAACTGTAGGCAGGATCCTTAAATTTGCTGCCTTATTATAGCACTCCCTCCATATTCTTTGACTTTCCTTTTACTCTTATATATCCTGTAATCCAGAGGGCCTAGGGATAAAACCAGCATCAGCGAAGCCGTGGAGTGTTTGTTGCCAGCTCCAGCTCTTGTTTGGGATGAAAAATTGAGACTGATCTGCACTTTGGGAAGGATCTTGTAGTACTTTCTTTATCAAAATCACTGCTCTGGAAGTAGTGGTCTCTGTCCGTTGGTGGGTTGGAGGATGTGGGGGTAAGGAATGTGCTCAGCTCCAGCTGCAACATCAGAGTAACCAAGGGTACAACCTAGCCCAGCAAAAACATCTCGGTCAACATAAGAGAAGAGTCAAACAGGGCATCAGCATCCGACCCTCAGTGTTCAGGAGATGGATTTATCACTCTCACAAAATTTTAATAAAGCAATAAATTACAGCCCTTGTAGATTAGCACTTAGAGCATGGATTTGAAATGACAATACAGGATTGAAGGGCTTTCTGGGCCTTACTATCGATCCATGCGCAGGCCAGTCAGTTAAGAATCATTTTCAGGACCCGGTTCGTTAAGCTTTGAATTTGCATCTGCACACTGAATATGTGTGTATATTTATGTTTGTGTAATAATTGAGTGACAACGTAAATGGCCACATACAGCACTTAAAAATCTGTTTTAACAGGCTTTCAAAATAATTCAAATGTTTACTTAAATTTTCTGCTAAGTAGCACTATGCACAGAATATGTAACTGTCATTAGAAGGATGCAGTAAGAAATTTCGATTAAAGTGGTGTTTCACACAGCAGATGACAATTACTGAAGCCTACAAACAACACATAAAAGGATTGCTTTGTGTTAGAAAGCTCTTCCTGATTTTTGTGGGAGCTTTTTGGGGTGTACCACTAATAGAGTTTCTCTTTATTGCCAACGTGGCTTCTTTTTGCTGTTCGGATCCAACTGAAAGCAATGGAAAAAGTGATCTTAAGTATCTTTTTTTGCCACCAGCATGCAGTGAGGTGGGAGAAAACAGCAGGGGTTCTGTGCAAGAGCCGGTCTAATGAAGAATATCATTAACTTTGCTTCTCTTCTTTTCATTGTAGGGCCCAATATTAAAAGATGTGTCAGCAAATATTTCCTGGACGCAGAGGTGCTGTTCCTCCAAGGATGGATTTTTTTGGTTTTTTGCAACAATCTACTGGGTAGAAGCACAGATAATTTGAGATTGTTGCTCGCAGCCATTATACTCACACATAACAATCTCTCTTAGAATTAGTAGAGATCCTTAAGATTGATGCTGATGTAAATGATAACAGAATTTGGCCCGTTATGGGTCAAATGGGTATCCTCTCAGCAGAGGTCAGTAAGGATGAAATTTGAATTCCTTGTTGGGTTCTTGTTTTAGGTCAGGTGGAATCTAGAGCTCTGGCTTCTACAAACATGTTTATGGTTTGTGTAACTGCAGGCAACACAAGCACTGGATAGTACCTATATTTAATTTTCTTGTCTCTGAGATTCTCTGAAGGTTCTTATTATAAGACCTTGCTTTATATTGCTTATAATTTTTTTGAATGTGAAATGGTCTGGTTGAAATTCCCCGTGTTAGATATAATATTATGCTGCACCTCAAGTACTGTGTTCTGTTTTGGGCCCCTCACTACAAGAAGGACATTGAGTTGCTGGAGCATGTCCAGAGAAAGGCAACGAGGCTGGTGAGGGTTCTAGAGAACAAGTCTTATGAAGAATGGCTGA
>Ga0181612_164879_pt1 | contig 12695 bp, 6 predicted proteins | sample HoacroProtozoa21_FD_119630 | JGI IMG/M metagenome (GOLD analysis project Ga0181612, IMG submission 119630) | Hoatzin crop microbial communities from Cojedes, Venezuel. Combined Assembly of Gp0051906, Gp0051904, Gp0051908 | reverse complement strand
CTGGCATGGACTAAGGTTTCCTTGGGTTTGGTGAACCTACTGGAACATACCTATCAGCTATCACTTGCTGAGACTCTCCCCCATGCCTGGAGCCCACTTGGGCATGCAGAAATGCCTGTGGGTGCCTGAGAACCCCATCTCCAGAGTCCCTGCTCCTGCTGGTCCTCCCTTTCCCTCTCCCCAAAGCCAGACCGGCTCCCTGCAGGACCATCCTCCGTGCACCAGCACTGAAGGGCTTTGCTGCCCACCCCTGGGGACCCTCCAGGCAGGCAAGGGCAGTTCATGCACTTCAGGGTGGGAGACAGAGCGTTAAAGACCAGATAATCCTCGCTCCGTGCTTTAGCTTCCTATCAGCCTTTGTATCGCCTGTTCAGACTGCAAACTCACAAGACCGCACTATAAAATGTTTGTACAGCAACCAATACCGCATGTTTCCATTGCTGGCTGTTACCATGACACAAGCAAAGCTTTGCAAGGCTAAAAAGCTTTCTTAAACAAGTGCACCGATAACCCTACTTAGCTGCTTATTGACGCTTTTATGTCTCGTTGCTAGTTTTTAGACTTTGAGGTCTTTGGGTCTCTGCCTAAGTTGTCTTTTGGCAAGAAAAATGCTTATAGGACTACAGATAGTATCACAAAGCAACAACAATCACAGCCACAGTTAGCGGTTCAGCTGTGCTGTCCCTCCTTCACCGTAGATGAGCAAATGACCTATATTTGGCTTGTGGCTAGCCCGTACCTTGTACCTCACAGCCTCAGCCCCTGCCCTCCTGCTCTTCATATTGACTAATAATAACAACAATTTCTTTGCGAGCTGTTTACAACCCACATGTACCTACCCCCAAAAAACCCCAGAGGAAATAACATGAGGTAACATGCTTTTAGTATTTATATACAGAAAAATATGATTCCCAGTAATAAAACAGATAGATGTTTATCTGCTATGGCAGAAATGTTGAGTCGATTTTTTGAAATTCCAAATGTGAAGTTTCCTTTGCTTGTGTCAAAGCTGTTTCATCTTGTCTCACAACCCACACCACCACCTCCTCTTTCTCGTTATCTTCACCAAACTCCTTCCCTCATTCCTTGCCTTGCCCGGTTGCATGTGAAGAAATTTCCCTGGCCCAGCTGGGATGGCACGGACAGCCCACTGTCACAAGCACCCACAGAGCGTATCCTTGGCCTGTGATGCCCTCACTTCAGCGCAGAAACTCACTGCAGCTCCATGGGTCCTAATTGTCCAATACATCTAGCAAAGGCTTTGGAAAGACGTGGGACATCTTTAATTCTCCATCCTCTGCCTCAGCTCTGCCGTCTGTAAAATGGTAGAGATCAGGTAGACCTTTCTAGTCAAAGGATTTGAGCTCTGGGGTGGAAAAGCTTGGAGTTAGGTGTATTGCAACAGACCCAAAGGCATTAGCAGGTCCTTCTGCTCTGTGCTGGATTCAAACACGTCTCTTCGCAAAGCATTTGCAGAAGCAGCAGGCAAGTTCAGTGCATGCGTTGCTGTCTTTCCTTGTAGAGTGGTCATTCAGTCCCCTCCCACCCTTTTCCCTTGGGCTTTTGGCCTAAGAAACTCAAGGCCAAGTCATTACCATCTCATCTAAAATTACTCTCCTCTTTCGAGGGATGCTGACAGACGGTGAGGCCGTGTGTTTGCACAGCTCCCATCGGGTGAGTGTGCCGCTCCCCTCCCTGCGCCACTGGGGACACAGCCAGTGACATGGCATCGGTCAGGCTGGATGGCTGTGGCAGAGCTCAGATGTGAAACCAGATTTTCTTTCAGTCTGAGTTTTACCCATGGGCCAACACCTTCTAGAAAACAGCAAAACTAAACCAAAACACAGCAGCTTGTCAAGACACATCCTGAAACTGCCTAATAACATTTATCAGCAGCCACAGAGAAAAAGGGATATTTTTGCATCTGAGTAGGCGCCTCTAGCTTTCAATTGTTTGCTGTGTTTGTTTTTTCATTCGAAGCACTGTTTGAAGCTGCAGTTTGCAGTTTCCCATCCTCCGTGTTCTGAGAAACAGGCTCTGTTACAGATTTTCCCTGCTGAACAGTTGCAGTGCCAGGAGTAAGCAAATGATTCAGGGTTTAGAAAAGGCCTTGAATAAGAAAAATTTGAGTAATTTGATTTATTTATTTAGTCAAACTGAGGAATGAAGAAAATTTGGACCTGGGCCCATAGGAATTTAAGTTAAGAAAAGGAAAGTTTTGACCAGTGAAAATGAGAGTTAATGACAGATGCAGGATGAAAGAAAACCCCAAAGCTTTCCTCTTTTCTGTCTTTCTGTCTAACAGTCTGTCAATCCAATAGGAAAGAGAAGCAAATCCATGAGACTGAAGTTAGCTAAGCACTGGCTTATTGAAAGAAATGGCAGGTCCATCATGACTTGAAGTCTTTGAAATGAAACTTAGCTGTCTTTTAAAGTGACATCCTCCAGTCTAGTCAAGTTTCCTGGCCCAGTTGTGCTCAGTAAGGCAGTTCCTTAGGAAATGAGCAAGAGGATTACTGCTGATGTATCCTGAATGACAGAATTGACTCAGTAGGTGAGACACAGCCTTTGGAAATATATCCAGCAACACACATTTGCTTATATGTCACTAAAAATGCATTCTATTTCAAGACAAATTTTCTACAATATAACGTATCTCTAGTACTGCACATCCTTCATCTCACTCCTATTTCCATTTACCTTCTATTTGAGATAGCTGAGGCTATCTTGTATGTGCACAGCCCTTGCTGCACTGCTCTCACTTGTCTGTGAGTAGCCTGAGCTAGCAAGTTCTTGATGAGTTCCCTGGCCTGACTTAGAAAAGATCCAAGTTTTATTCTCTACTGGAAGAAGCTGGTGTTAATCAATAAGAGAGAACACCACTACAGTTTTAGTGTTTTCCCAGTCTCTTTAAACCCTGAGATATAAAAGATGCAGACTTGTCTATGCCAAGCCTGCACCATCCATAGATTTCCCACCTTGACAAACACAATCCTTGATTTTTGTCTTCCAGGTAGGTATTCAAGGCTGCAACTGTACTAACAAGATCAATATGAGGGCTAAAACCATGTCCAAAGCTCTTGAGCCAAGCAGGGACAATAAACCAACCTGTTTTCACTTAAAACCAACTGAGGGTTCACATGGTGCAGAAAACTGTCTCTTTGCAGCCAGGCATCTGATAGCGAAGACTTGCATTGTCAACCATTATATTCCCAGTAGACACAAATGTGTAGATAACAATCTAAAGTGCTTAAACTTCAAGCTTATTTTTTTTCAGACTCCATGAAAGTTTCATAATGAATCCCCAAAAAACTAGGTGAAGTGTATGGTTTGGTCTGGAAACCATGAGCAATTCTGTGGTTTTGCTTAGATTTGTACTGAAACTAGTCCAAACTAGGTAGTTTCTTCTAGCTGAATTTTACCTGAAGATTTTGAATTCATTCATACCTGAAACTGAGAGCAAAATTTAGGGGGCATGAACCCATGTAGTCTAAAAGAAGGAAAAAGGTTTTGCATGAAACCGCAGGTCAGGTCTGCAAGAGGAGTTTAGCACCACTTCAAGTTGCTCTGTGCAGTGTTTGCTGCTGACTCACCAAACCATGGCTGCTGTTTGGTAGACCCCACAACTCTTTGGCTGCTTGTGAATTGTGAAGTTGCTGTGGGAACACACAGGTACCCAAGCGCTGCTGTTTTCTTGGTAGTACCTTTGAACGCCTGGCTGAGCCTCGCCTTGTGGCATTCCTTCAAGGAATCACCTAGAAATCCATACATAGGCTGCAGGCTTCCATGTGGAGATGTCTTGGGAAAAATGTATGGAGAAATAGTACTGCCAGAAAAATGCTTGCCATTTGGTACAGTGGTTTGTGTTGATGGGTTCTCTTGATTGTCCTTCAGGCATCTCAGTGTCCAGCTCTTCTGCCAGGGTAAAAAGCCCTGCTTTTGCATCAGCAAAACCTGCTGTGTGCTGTATGCCCAAGGAAATATTAGGACATTTGCATAAAGGCATCGAAGAAAGAAAGACAGGAATTCGGGGAGGGTGACAACTCAAGAACGGACAAGATTAAATTTTTCAGCATAAGACTGCATAAATTGAGACTGACATTGCTAAGGTTCCTGGGTTACATTAATTCAAGAGAAGCTGAAGTAGAAAAAATATGAATATCAATGGAAAAGCACAGAGCTCTTGTACACTGATTGGAATAAAAGACAGAAACACCAAATTTAATTCCACAGAGGGCAAAAAAAGCAGGATTCATGGTGGATATGTCCTTCTTGTCGATGAGAAATTCAGCTTTGATATAAAAGCTTTGTGCAACTGTTCTAGTGAAAATACTGGCAGACGCAGTATATTGCCTGACATTTACCTTTGCAGGGACAAAGAAGGACTGCCACTCAAGACTGAGTATTTTGATTTTACTTTTTCATTCTCCTGTGACTTATATATTTTCTCTGGCTTACTTAAATGAACAGCCAGTTTTTCCAGAGGTGATCATGCCCTGGTAATCATGGCTGTTGTGTGACACAGTGATTCCTCCATTTCCTTATCCCTCTGTCACCGCTCCTCCCTGCATGCACCCAACCAAGACAGCTCTCAGTCCCAGGGTCATCCCTGCTTGAGGGTGGCCTGTTATCATTTCATTCCTGAACATGGTGCATTATGCTTATTTGGTGGCTGCCACCCTCAGAAAGGTGAATTCAAAAAGTGGATGTGAATTTTCACAAGAAACACAGTGATTAACCTCCCGGCTGTCTGCCTGCTAATGAGGCTCATGCTCCTAAATCACAAGGGTCCCCAGTCATTTTGCCTGTTTGTAGCCATCTGAAAGACATCTGGACCAAACATCTTGTCTAGGCTGTTTCTACAGTCCCTCTGTGATATGGGTTGGGGACACAAACATTGCCAAACTGACTCACTCCACCTAACTCAACTGTTTTAAGCCAGGATGAACCACTTACCAAGAAAGCACAGCCCAGCTTACACCAATGCCTGCCTGCAGAATAGGCCTAGGGAGATGAGAAGCATTTCATCCAACACATTTATGAAAACCTTGCCTCTTGTCAATGAGTAGAGCTTGTGACAAACTAAGCAACTCTGAAAATCCACTGCAGAAAAATGCTCATCCAGAGTTGTTTATTAGCCCAGCTGTAGATGAGCATAGCTGTAAATTGCATAGGGCTGGGATCTGGTCAGAGATGTTGACTGCTGCCCAGTGCTACACTGCTCCAAGGAGGGAACTTGCAGCTTTTCTGATGGTGATTTTTTCCTTTAATTGTGGTTATGGGAGATTAGTAAACAGCTACTGCTTGCAGGTGTCCCAGGCCCAAGCTCATAACCAAAAACTACCAGTAGCTTAAAGCTGACCTTGTGCTAATTGCTACGAATAAAAATCTCCAGATTACTTTCATAATTTAAGGCTTTCTGAAACATCATTCTTGCCTCATTTTTAGGATTTCTGTGAATTCTACATCTGGAAAGAAATCTATCTCCCTGAGGAGACAAGGTTTATTTCCTTCTTTCACCATTGATTTTTTGTGTGGAGTTTGACAGATCACTTAAGCTAAGATGTCCGTGGCTGCAGCTTTTCTGTGTGTGCTCAGGCTCCTGAGCCATATCGAATCAATTCCATAGAGTCTTGGGGACCCCTTCAAGGAACCCTTGTGGGCACCAACACCTGAAGAGAGTCCCCAGACTTGAGCGCACAACTGTATTTAACCATCGAGCCTGTATGGAGGCAGTTTCAGCTTCTGATGTTTCATTACTTGTCTTTAACAAGGAGATGGGGGAGAAACACCAACACTGACCCATTTTAAATAAGTGCTGTGAGGATAAACCAACCTCAGACTGTGAGGTGACCTAAGGTACCTCTGATACGTAAGGCAGCTAACTCTATCATATATGCTACAGTGGAAATTTTGCAAGCTCTTTCCTTCCTTGCACTATAGGGATGGAAAAAAAATCAACGGCTTCACTGTTTCTTCCCTGAAGAGTGATGGAGTTTTATTATTTTGAGAAAGGTGAACTACTGAAGCTTTTCAGCTTGCCAGAATTATAAATATACTTTCACCCTACATTCCTGCTCTTCCTGTGACCTGTAGACTGCATTTCAAGTTATTCGAGACTGGTTTTTCACTGGTTCTCATATTATTTCCTGATAGGGTTCAGTGTATGAATGCCACCCTGAGCAGACTGTGTATTTCCCTCTTTATAAGGCACAGGGAGATTTAGTAGCTGCCATCCTTTTTGTGTGGCCTTGATTTCTAATCTGGTTACACTATACTGCCAGCTGTAGTCAGTCATAATGTAATTCTGCTTTTCTAGTGAAGTTTAAGCAGAGATGAAGTGGGCCATATGAAGGTTTAATTATTTTCTGTCTGACCTTCAGATCACTCATCTCGCTTCAATCAAAAGCTTTCAACACACTTCTGCACAGGGAACGTAAATAATAGCTTTTGAGATAATCAGACCAAGTAGTCTTTAGTTCAGGATTCCGCTTCTTACCATGGCCCATTGCTAAAAGTTTCATATGCACACACAGGAAAATTCTTATTATTACAGCTTAACATTTTCAGAGCAATGCCGTTCCTAACCTAGACCCTGATATCTATGTCTCCAAAGACACCTGAGTTTCACTTTCCACCTAAGAAGCACTGAAATCATTTCCGCAACCATTGCTCATCCGCATCCCCAGGTGTCTGCATGCCTCACGCTCTTGCTTAGGTGGGGTGGGAGGACCACAAGCAGATGCAAAATGCTGCTCGAGTCTGATCCTGTCCCACAACTCAGACCCACCTGATGTGTCTTTGCCTGGCTCATCAGCATTAATATCTGCCAGGATTTCCAGGTAAAACCATGTGCCCATTTTCTTAATAGCATGTCAGATTATATGATCTAGATGCCCTTTTCTGACTTCAAATCTGTGAATCTCTTATGCACACTGAGTGTAAGATCCTTTCCTATGATGCCTTGATCGCAGTGCTGCATTTCTCTGCCAGCTCTGGGGAGATCTGGATACAGCTGGTTTCAGTGCCACTTCCCCTCCTACAATACATGGTCACAGGGTGCTCCCTGCCAAGGTCCATCATAATGAATTGGAGACATTCCCTGCATTCCTGTCGATTTCGTTGCTTATTGTTATTTCTTCCTGCCACCCAAATCCATTTATTAGACCTTCCTCCTCCCGATCCAAACCCACCATACCGATTTTCTCAGGCCAAGATTTTCAGGTGTGTCTAGAGACTTGAAGAACCATACTCAGACCAGCAAGTGTATATGTCCTTTTCTTCCCATCTTAATGAACTTCAGTAAGTGTGTCTTTTTTTTCCCTCTTAAGGAACTTCAAACTGATACAATCCTCTTTCTTTTGAATTTAGACCCCAGAGTAGGCACAAGAGTCTGAATACAGTTCTGGGTGGCTCAATTTTTTATTATGTTACTTGAATCTCCAATAAATGGCCCGGTTTTCAGGAAGTGATGAGAACTATGCTGGAAATTAAGATCCTTCCAGTGTTTTGTAACAGAGTGACTGGAATTTCAGTTATCTGAAATCTCTAGATGTGCCTAAAGACCTCCTTCTAACTCTGCATTTTTAAAATTTTAAGCTATGTTATTAATTATCTGGTTTAGTCCAGCTTTATGATTCATGTATTATTTTCTTCATCTTACTCCCAAATCATTAATCACAATACAGAGGGGCTTAGTACACAGAAAAGAGCTTTTCCACTTGGATAGCTTTTACCAGCAAATGCTGCTGAAAGACACAAAAGGTTTTCCAGAAAAGCAGGCAGCTTTCTTCTTTGGGGAAGATGCTAGAAGGGAAGTACTGTTACTGTTTGGGCAGACAAGAACTCACACTGAGCAAATGCACTCTCTGACAAATCCATAGAAGTTATTCTACTTCTATAACTGTTCCATTTGTAGTACTTTATTATTGCATTTTATTATCTATCCTAATGCCTCTGGTTTCTACCTGCACTTCAAAAGAGATGGATGGTGCATATCACCTACAGTATTAAATAGGTGTTTTTCCCCCATATAGCCAATTTCCAGCTAATTTAATATACCTGTTTTTCTATTGCCATACAAAGCTGAGTGATATAATTCTTTTGAACATGGAAGACAGTTACACAGCATGAATAAACACTATGTAGCTTCCCAAGGAGATAATACTGTGCAATGGCAGCTCTAACCTTTCTTGTTTTCTTTTATTTTCCTCCAGTCTGATGTCTATTTTTATTCAGTAATTTTATCTGAGAAACAAAATGAGAACAGAACATTGCTATTCTTGGAAACTTTCCAATATTTTTTCAGGAGCAGAAGACTTGGATGAGAGATACGCAGCATCTCCCTCAAAAGACCATTTTGTGGTGACAGCCAACAACATCATTGCCACAGTGTCAGGAGTGTGATACTGGAGTGCCATTTACTTCCTTCTGTGACCAACCTTTGGATCAGGATCACATGAATAGACACAGATTCTAATAAATATAATTTAAAAAAAGAATCCCAAACAACTTTGTCATCCCTGCCCCAGGCACCCATCTTCCTTTGCTTGGGCTGAGATGTGCAGTACAAACACAACACCAAAGTGCAATATGAGAGAGTGATTCATCGGAGGAAACTTAAAAACCTCCAACAACAAGGTGATTCATACCTTGAATGTTAATGACATTTTGCAGTAACCTCAATTTACTGATTTTGCATTTCCGTATGAAGTGACTTACAAGCGTCCGCATGTGCTTTCATGTTTATATGTGTGCACTCAGGTGCAACTCAGCTGAAGTTAAATAAACTGATATTTAATGAGGTCTCTCTTTGAAAATAAGAAGCCAAATAGCATCTTTACTATCTAAGACCCTTAATTAGGGAGGTATTAGGAACCACTCAGAGTAATAAAATACACGTTATGGTGCATCTTCTTTGAACTCTCTAAGATTTTGAAAACCTAAGGATGAGGTTCTGCTAGCAAACTACACGGATGCAAAAATGAATGATGGTTTTGATGAGAAACGGACCCAGTTCCCATCGAGGATGAAGCCAGTAACTTCCAAAGGTAGCTATACGCTTCCCACCCCTGGGTTTCAGTGGCAGCTAGGCACCTATACATCTTTGAAGAACTGGCCATTAACATCTTTCAGAAAGGTTTTCAGTTCTCATACACTTCAGTCAAGGGTGAATTTCCATTCACCACTTTGATGGGTTTTCAGTTCTCAGCAAGTTTACTTCCTTTCAGCAAAGGAGTAGGTAAATAAATATTAACAAGGGGCTGGGATATTTTGTATTTTTCTGCTAAAGAGATTCACTTGCAAAATCTACCAAGAAATAATTTGAACTGCTGATTTTGTGGTTCACTTGTTTTCTCCCTCTTTGTCCTTTTATACAAAGCCCTTTGCTGTAGAGGGTGCAGCATGTGCCGATGCAAATACAAGGCAGGCAACTGCTACTTAGCTGCTTGAACCAGAGCTTGTGAGAACTGATGCAACACTGGTCAGAAAGCACGGAAGCAGTGAATTGTGCTCTGGAGATCAGGCATAATCAGGCAGATGATAGTATGCTAGGGTGTGTAGAGTGGTGTTATTGGGAACTAAAGGGTCACAGATCATTGCACTAAAGTTACGTTTGAAAGTCCACCTACAAGCCAGGATATACAGCCACAGTAACCCAAGAGCACCTATTTAACAGGGAGCTGCACTGGTTTATTTACTGCCTAAGACCAAGCTACAGAAGTATCCACTCATTCTGCAGTGTTCTCCTGTTTAAAATTTACCGTCAGCCTTAAGAGTATCTCTGTCTTAGCTGAGAAGTATTTCACCTCTACATTTCAAGATATTTTATCCGTCACAAAAGGGGAATCGTTCATAGATTCTGCTCTTACCTGGGGCAATCTTAGGTGTTTGCCTTTCTTGTCTTGGAACACTGTAGAGCATGAGATCACTGCATGAGTGGATGCTCTGTGCTCCTGTGTCCTGTTATGTGACCTTACCAACAGATTTCAGCTTTTCCAACTCACTAAGCTCTGTGGGTTTCCAATGAAGTACTAGCGAGCTAACCAAATTTAGCTTAGAAACTAACTGGCCAAATTTAATCTGGATTGCACTTGTTTACACAGGGGATGAATTTGTCCTGTTTTCCCTCACTGGCCTTCACTGATACCTTTTTCTTTTGCAGTCATCACCACTACAGTATCTGGTTCTCTACTTATAAGTCAGTTTAGCACAAGTGTTTTACAGTTTGAAGAACTGACCCTGGACATGCATGTGCAACCACAAAAGCCTACAAGCTCACAGAGGAACTTACCCTTCTCATGACACTAAGTGTGATATGACATCCACCAATGGTTACCTTTTCAAAAACCGTCTTCCTTGCTGAGGCATTTATCAGCTCAGCCATGAGCAAGAGATGCTGAACCATCTTTTCAAGAATTGTAGATGCTGCCAGACACTGCAAGATATTTCTAACTTGGGTTTACCTGCATTTCAGAACTGTCACATTGTCAAGGCAGGTTGAGGAGCAATGACAGTGTTAGGGGACCTCCGTGTTCTGCTTCACAAAGGGTGGGTTTGCTGCTCTGCAGGACTGGCTGCTTTAAGGGGTCAGATGAACTTTCATGGGCAAGATTATAAATCTTTCCCTTGCAAATCAAGATTAATTTCCATTACAAACCAAGGTGAGTGAGAACCACTGCTGCTAGTGAGTGTCCAGAAGTTTTGCACCCACCAGGCAGAACCCAGTAGGTGAGGATCCATCTCATCCAACCTGTCAGGCTTGAGTGACAGATTTCCTAAGGAAGGCCTGACCAAACATGCTACACTGTTGTTTCGTCCTTAAGGAGAGGAGGATGCTTCCCTTTGTCTCTATTTAAAATAGAATGTGCTTGTTTCCACAGTGATAAGAGATGATCTGAAAAACACTACTTCGGAAATCTAAAGAAGCCGTTGTAGTGCTGTGCTCTAGCGGTTTTATTAAAGATCATAGTCATAATAGTAAGATGCCAGGACTCTTTAATGTCAGGGGTGTAAAGAAGAATGGGCTTAAAATAAAGAGGTAGTACCTCTGGTTTGGGAGTCGCACAAGCCCAAACTGGAAAATTACTGGAAACTGGAGAATTTCACTCAATAAATACTTGGTTTTACTGTTCTGATATCCTACCCAACACATCTGTTATTGGTCTCTACTGAAGGCAAGATGTTGAGCTAGACGGACCATTGGTAGGATCCTGTTTGGCCTCTTTGGTGTCCTTGTATTACCGAACCCAGAACAGCTGAGACAAATAATACCTTGAGTCATTTTGGTCATGGTACATGAGTTAACTGGCTTGCATAGATACGAATCAAAAGAGGACACACTTCTAACTGAAAATTTTCAAAAACACCCAAGTGTCTCGCGAGTTGGACTGGCCAGAACGCAAGGAGTTATCTTCCATTAAAAAATGCAGGGTTAGGAATGACTGGTCCTTCCACACTGGAATGAGGCAGGAATGTTTCCAATTAAAGAAATCTCATCTGAACTCTGTGAGAAGCCTCGTGGCTGGGTGATAGTCCCAGGCTAGGACAGAGGAAAGGCTTGTGGACAGGATAGAAATGAGCATTAATTTGTTAGCTGCAAATAAGCAAGGTCAGGGAGGTGAATACAGACATGCTCTGTGGGCACATCCTAGCATCATGCTTTCAGCTACTTTGGTCTCACCACTTTCTTTTTATGCCTCTGCTAGAACTTGCATCCTGCGTCAAAGACCTCTTCCTGACACTTTTCTATGAAATATCTCGATGAAAATCTCACCCAACATCTCCAGACCTTCACAGGCAAGAGCAACAGTCTACAAACTCAAAGCCTAGGTCACCTCTGAACACAAAGCTCTGGAGATTGCAGCTCCAGGATACTACTGGGACCAAGAAGAGGTTACTCTGTGCAACAGGAAGGCAGAGCCCGGGGTGATTTACTGTACCGAACTGCAGCTGCACTGAGTATAAAATGAAAGAGAATTTGCATAGATCTCTGTTTCACAGAAAGGCAGTGGCAGGGGGGGGGGGGGGGGGGGGGGGGGTGGGGGGGGGGTGTTGGTGTGTGTGTGTGACTGATCTTGGTAACTATTCACCTTCTGACATCAGAAACCTCCTATGCAGCATACAAGACTGGTGTCGCGAAATCCCTGATCAAGAACATGAAGTTTCTTCCCCTCTTCACAGCTGCGTCCTGCTTCACGCCCCCAGGTCCCTCTTTCTTTGTACGACAAGTGATGAAGTTTTTTTTCCAGATCACATGAGCCAGGATGAGGGGGGAAAATCCTGCCAGGAACAGAGATGGGCTGCAACTTGAACCTGATCAAGGGGAGATACAGAGCAGTACCCTGAGACCTATATAAGAATGTGCTCGGCACAACAGCAAACACTTTTTCAGGAGAAGGACTCTCATGAATCAGTCATGCATGTGAATGAAGACACCGTTTCAAGGAGGCTTGGAGCCACTAACAAAACATGTTTGTATTTCATCATTGCTACCCTTGTTGCGTTACTCATCTTTGAGTTAGCCACCATCATGGTCTTGATCACTCGGAGGACGGTAAGCAATTTCTTACGCTATTCACTGGCTTTTTCTTTCTTCTTCTTTTTTGGAAAGTTCTTTTCACTCCCTCTTTGCTTCATCTTTCCCTCTCCTCATTCATTCGTGTGCATTTAGAACAGGAGGCAGCAACTGATTT
>Ga0181612_131523_pt1 | contig 12695 bp, 13 predicted proteins | sample HoacroProtozoa21_FD_119630 | JGI IMG/M metagenome (GOLD analysis project Ga0181612, IMG submission 119630) | Hoatzin crop microbial communities from Cojedes, Venezuel. Combined Assembly of Gp0051906, Gp0051904, Gp0051908 | reverse complement strand
CGTGGAATTTTTCAAATGCGCTAACATTTTCCGGAGCAATGTATGCAGGAATCGCTTCAACCATTGACTTAATATTTGGCAATCCTCTTCGCTCTGCTTCTTCTACCCATTCATCTGAATAACCATCGCCATTGAATACGATTCTCTGATGCTTTGTAGCGTATTCTTTAATTAAATCATGTACAGTAAGTTCGAAATCATCAGCTTTTTCTAAAATATCGCAAGCATCTGAAAATGCCTCAGCAACAATTGTATTAAGAACAACATTAGGCTGAGCAATTGAATCTTGAGAACCTACCATTCTAAACTCAAACTTATTACCCGTGAAGGCTAAAGGTGAAGTACGATTACGATCAGTATTATCGTGAGGAATATAAGAAAGATTAGACAATGGACTAAAGTCTACTTCCTTTTCACTACCACCCTGCGAAGGATGATTCTGATAAATAGAATAAAGAATATCTTCAATATAAGAACCAAGATAAATAGAAATGATAGCAGGAGGAGCCTCATTAGCACCTAAACGATGATCATTACCAGTAGATGAAGCTGACATTCTTAATAGAATAGGATATTCATCTACCGCTTTAATAAAGGCACAAATAAACGTTAAGAAACGAATATTCTCTGCTGGTTTCTTACCAGGGTCAAATAAGTTCTGACCATCATCGGTAATAATAGAATAGTTATTGTGCTTACCAGAACCATTAATACCATCGAATGGCTTTTCATGTAGTAAACATGCTAAACCATGTTTTTCCGCCGTCTTACGAAGAATATCCATCGTTAACTGGTTTTGATCAACCGCCATATTACCTGTAGTAAAGATTGGGGCTAATTCAAACTGACCAGGAGCTACTTCATTATGTTCAGTTTTAGCATAAATACCTAACTTCCATAACTGTTCATTGACATCTTTCATATATGCCTTAACACGATGAGGAATAGAGCCAAAATAATGGTCGTCTAATTCCTGACCTTTAGTAGCTGATGTACCAAATAAAGTACGACCTGTTAATTTTAGGTCTAAACGCTTATTAAAGTAATCACGGTCAATTAAGAAATATTCTTGTTCAAGACCAACGGAAATATTACAACTCTTAACATCCTTATCACCAAGTAGATTAACTACTCTTGTGGCTGCCTTACTTAAGGCATCAAGTGATTTTAATAATGGTTCTTTACGGTCTAAAGCCTCACCATTATAAGAAACGAATATGGTTGGAATACATAAGACATCTTCGCGAATGAAGACTGGGGATGTGACATCCCAATAAGTATAACCACGCGCTTCAAATGTAGCTCTTAAGCCACCAGATGGAAATGATGATGCATCTGGTTCACCCTTGATTAACATTTTGCCTGAGAAACGAGTGATTGGTAAACCATTACTGCTTGGCTCAATAAAAGCATCATGCTTTTCAGCCGTTCCACCGGTCATAGGTTGGAACCAGTGGGTAAAATGCGTGGCGCCATTTTCAATGGCCCATCTTTTCATAGCGTGGGCGATAGCGTCAGCTGTTGTGCGATCTAAAGCTTCTTCATTGGCGACCGTTTTCTTCCATGAGTTATAAACTGGACGAGGAAGTCTTTCTTCCATCTCTTTTTCGCCAAATACTAGTGATCCAAAATCTTCAAATGGTTTTTCCATAGTTACTCTCCTTTACGAAGAACATAATATTTTAGATTTTTATCATCGTCAATAAAAATTTTGATATTTTTGGATATAAAATTCAAAAAAATATAATTTTTTTGAAAAATATTTAAAATTTTCTTTAAAAAAATAAAAAAAGTTCAAATTTTTGAACTTTCTAAATCTTTTCGTATCCAAATTGAGTAGTCTGTAGCATTTGCACACTCTTAACTTCAGGAACTTCATCAATAAGAATAGCCTGAATACCATCAGTAAGTGTAACATCTAATGACATACAACCAGCACAAGCACCAAGCATTGAAACGGTAACGATACCACTACGATAATCAATTAACTGAACGTCACCACCATCAGCCTGAATATATGGTCTAATCTTATTTAGAGTATGCTGAATACGATCTAATAGGTCCTGTCTTTCAGGAGTACCTTCCGTATTCTGCATCGCATCTAGTGTTTCAGGGTCTAAGTTAGTAGTTGTTGTAGTTGTTTCTTCTTCTTTTACTTTATTTGCCATTGAAGGAATTGGCATTTCATTTTCGCTGATTGTCTTTTCAATTTCTTCATTAATCTTCTTTTCTTCTTCGTCTCTTGTCATAATATATCTCCTAATACATAATGTTATATAACGCAATGGCAATAATTGCACCTAATATGATTCCACCTAGTACTTCTTGCCATTTATGTCCTAAAACATCTTTCAATTTAATATTATATATCGGATTTCCAAATTCGAGCGGATTATCCTCTTTTAGATCTTTTATGAGTTGTTTGGTAATTTTAGCGTTTTGTCCGCTATAGTATCTAACATTTGCGGCATCATAAATAATAATGAGGGAAAAAGCACAAGTTATTGCAAATAAAGTCGATGAGAACCCCTCAGTTAAACCAACCAAAATTGATAGAGTTGTGACCATCGAACTATGAGATGAAGGAAAGCCACCGGAATCTTTAATAAGACATGGCTTCCAAGTATGGTCAATAAATAGATAATAAATAATTGGCTTTAATAGTTGAGCAATAAATGCAGATAATATTGCTGATCCTAAGATAAACATATTTTTTAACATATTGTATCCTCTTTGAGATAATTATATCAAAATAGTGTTATACTTTAACGGGAGTTTTATATGAAAATGAAATATCAAATTGGTGATATCGTTGAAGGAAGAATTACAGGCATCCAACCATATGGTGCTTTTGTTAGTATTGATGCGAAGACAACGGGTTTGATTCATATATCAGAAATCAGTGATGGTTTTGTTAAGAGTATTAGTCGCTTTGTAAATGTTGGTGATATTGTAAGAGTCAAGATTATTGATTTTGATCCATTCACCAAACAAGCACGACTTTCTCTTAAAGCCTTACAAAAGCCACATGCCCGCGGTCGAAGAAAAACAAACAATCATCATCCATCTTTACCAAATGGTAAATTAGGTTTTAAAACCATTGAAAATAATATGGATGAGTGGATTGAAGAAGCTAAGAAAAATATATTAACGAAAAATTAGTATATGTTGTAAAATAGTTATGCAATAAGGAGAAAAAATATGACTATGAAGTTTGATGCATCACATGGACTATTGAAGGAAGAAATTGCTTCTTATCAAAGTCAAGTAACAGAATTGCATAAGGCAATTCGTAATCGTACAGGTCAGGGTAATGACTTTATGGGATGGGTTGAATGGCCTGTTTCATACGATAAGGAAGAATTCGAAAGAATTATTAAGGTTAGTGAAAAGGTTAAGGATAAGTGTGAAGTCTTAGTTGTTTGTGGTATTGGTGGATCTTATTTAGGTGCTCGTGCTGCTATTGAAATGATTAAGGGTTTATATCCTGATGATAATCGTGAAGTAGTATATGTTGGTAATACTTTCTCGTCTACTTATGTTGCTCAGGTTATTAATCACATTAAGGATAAGAGTGTTATCTTAAATGTTATTTCTAAGTCTGGTACAACAACTGAAACAGCTTTAGCATTCCGCGTCTTAAGAGAATTCATGGAAGAAAAGTATGGTAAGGAAGAAGCTAAGGAAAGAATTATTGCTACAACTGATAAGGCAAGAGGTGCGCTAAAGACTCTAGCCGATCAGGAAGGATATGAAACATTTGTTATTCCTGATGATATCGGTGGTCGATTCAGTGTTATCACTCCAGTTGGTTTAGTACCAATGGCTATTATGGGTATTGATATCCGTAAGGTATTTGAAGGATTAAATGCTGCATATAATGATTTAAATACTGATGACTTAAGTAAGAATCCAGCATATCAGTATGCTGTTACACGTCGTATTCTTCAGAATCAGGGATACAATGTAGAAATGTTCGTTACTTATGAACCACAGTTACAGATGTTAGCTGAATGGTGGAAGCAGTTATTAGGTGAATCAGAAGGTAAAGATGGAAAGGGTATCTTACCAGATAGTGCTTGTTTCTCAACTGATTTACACTCTCTTGGACAATTCATCCAGCAAGGTAAGAAGGTTCTATTCGAAACAATCCTTGAAATCGAAAAGCCAACACTAGACCTAACAGTTAATAGTGATGAAGCTAACTTAGATAATATGAACTATCTAACAGGAAAGTCATATGATTGGGTTAATAAGCAAGCAGAAAAGGGCACAATCGAAGCTCACGTAGAAGATGGTCAGGTTCCAAACATCATTATTTCTTTAGAAGATATGAAGGAATATAGTTTTGGTTATATGTGCTATTTCTTCTTCTTAGCTACAGCTATGACATGTTATATGTTAGATATCAATCCATTCAACCAGCCTGGTGTTGAAATCTATAAGAAGAATATGTTCAGATTACTAGGTAAGCCTGGTTTTGAACAAAAGTAATCTTCTCGAAAGAGAAAATATTTGTTAATATATAAGTGCTTGTAATATCTCTTAGGGTAACCGATGGTGACCGTTATCCTCTCTGTATATTACAGGCATTTTTTATTTTCATAAAAAAATCACATAATATATTTAAGATTGTGGTACATTAGTACACGGCGAGGAAAAAGTATGTTAAATATATTTAAAAAGTTATTCTCAAAAAAAGATAAAAAAGAAAAGGTAGTTAATAATCCAATAGTTGATCATCCTCAGGAAAGTGTATATGGATTATTAGTTGGCATGCATTGTGAAGCATGTAATTATATTCAAGTAGATGAAGATTCATCGGCTTTACCATTAGAAGGCTTTGCGTATTGTCCAAATTGTGGGGCTTTATTAAAGCGTAAGGTCTTTAAAAAGAATAGTGATGGTATGTTTATGATTGTGGACAATGGTGATGTTGTTCGTAGTAGTCATAAATTAATTGGTGGTCATTATCGTTGTCGTAAGGCTGGACCATCTCTTTGCCATAATGTTAAGAGTAATAGTAAGCGAAAAGTTATTCTAAAGTAAAATCTCCTTTGGAGATTTTTTTGTTGTATAATACGTGAGTATGACTCAATATGAAAAAATGACAGAAACACCGGTTGGAAAATTAATAATATCTTTAGGTATTCCAACTATTATATCAATGCTAGTAACCAATATTTATAATATGGCTGATACTTACTTTGTAGGAACGATAGGTACTTCAGCTAGTGGAGCTACAGGTATTGTCTTTGGTTTAATGGCAATCTTACAAGCCTTTGGCTTTATGTTTGGACATGGTGCTGGTGCTAACATTGCCAAAAACTTGGGTAATAAACAAATTGAAGAAGCTAAAACATATGCTAGTACATCATTTTGGCTATCTATTTTATTTGGTTTAGTAATTATGGTCTTTGGTTTATTATTCTTAGAACCATTGATGTACTTACTAGGTAGTACAGATACCATTCTTCCTTATGCTAAAGATTATGGCTTCTATATTCTCTTAGCTAGTATGGCGATGACATCTAGTTGTGTGATGAATAATATTCTTCGTTATGAAGGCAAGGCTTTCTATGCGATGATTGGTCTAACAAGTGGTGGTATTATCAATATTTTTGGTGACTATTTCTTTGTAAGAATATGTCATATGGGTGTAGGTGGAGCAGGTCTTAGTACAACTATTTCACAATACATCTCCATGATTATCTTATTAATTCCTTATTTAAGAGGTAAGACACAGTCTTCATTTAATATTAAATATTTTGCAAGAAAAGCAATTATCTTTAAGAATATTATTGCGTGTGGTTTTCCATCTCTTATTCGTCAAGGACTTAATAGTGTATCTACAATGGTCTTGAATACGAATGCGGGATTATATGGTGATGCGGCAGTGGCTGCGATTAGTATTGTTAATAGAATAGTTAACTTTATGTTCTGTGTTGCCATTGGTATTGGTCAAGGTTTCCAACCAGTTAGTGCCTTTAACTATGGTGCTAAGAAATATAAGCGTGTTAAAGATGGCTTTATCTTTGCCTTAAAACTTGGTACTTGTATTATGGTGGTATTAAGTATTGTTTGTTTTATAAATGGTAAGTCTTTAGTACAAATCTTTAGAGATGATAGTGAAGTAATTGATATTGGTTTTAAAACAATTAGATATCAGAGTGTTGCTTTGGTATTAATGCCAATAACGATGTATGGTAATATGTTATTCCAGAGTATTGGTGAATCAAAGTTGGCTTCTTTTATGGCTACTTTACGTAGTGGTCTTGTCTTAATTCCAACGATTATTATTATGACGCATTTTTTAGGATTAAATGGTTTAGAAATGGCTCAGGCAATTAGTGAAATAATATCAGCGATTATTTCGCTTCCATTTATTATTAATTTCTTAAAGAATATTACAAAAAAACCGGTAGAGTAATCTACCGGTTTTATCTTATTCATACCAAACTAAATAATCTTCAATATCTGCACTATATGTAATAAAGTAGTTATTTACAACCTTACCACTAGTATTTTGGGTTTTATCTTGATCACAAACCCAAATTGCATACGCATAATTACCACTTTCTTCTTTATACTTATCAAGAACCTTTTGACCTTCTTCAATGGAAAGGGTAAATAAGGTTGTAGATAAGCAATCTGCAGCACCTGAATCAGGTGTTACAATCGTAACCGAATGATAAAGAGAAGCAGGATATAAAGTACTAGGGTCAATAATATGATGATAATTATTACCATCACTAGCAACATAATATCTTTCATAGTCACCACTTGTGACAATGGAGAAAGCACCACTATGCTTAATCGCTACTAAACCATTAGCACTAATTCCGCTAGGATCAGCAACTCCAATGCGCCAATCACTACCATCAATCTTATCACCTGTCGTACGAATATTACGACCAACATTCACAAAGCCACCGGAAATACCTTTTTCCTGAAGTGCTTTAGCTACTTGTTCAGCCGCATATCCCTTAGCTATACCACCAACATCTAAGCTAACATTACTATCGGTGATATATACGGTACTATTTTCTTCATCAATAATGACTTTATCCCATCCTTTATATTTGCTAGCTTCTTGGAGTTCTTCATCTGTTGGTAAGTTACCTTTTAGACCTTGTTCGTTTAAAGAAATACCTTCTTCGCGGTACTTATGCCACACCTTTAATAGTGAACCCATTGTAATATCAAATTCACCATTAGATAGCTCATAGAAATGTTTAGCTCCCTTTAACATATCAATGATAGCTTTATCGACTTTAACGGGTTGAATACCAGCATTATCATTAATTGTCTTTAAGTTATTTAGACCATCATAGTTATTATAAATATCGTAGAGATTATTATATTTAGTTAATAATTCTAAGGAATATTCATAATTAGAAGCACTACTAGACGTTTCAGGAGCTTCTTGATAGGAATATACTGTATCAAAGATTTTACTTGTTAAATCAGTATTTTTATATACGGTTGTATTCTTGGTTGAACAACTTACTAATGTAGCTGTTAATATAATCGTTAAAAATTTATTTTTAATCTTCATAATTATTCTTCTTTCTCGAAGATTATAACAAATATTAAATATGTCATATAAAATTTGTGTAAATTTTTTTATTTTTTTCTATGTAAACAGATTTACCAAGGTGTAATTAATTTGTGAAAAATGTTATAATTGAGCGTGTTTTTGATGGGAGGATATCATATGATATTTTTACAAGGACCTATGCATCAGCATTTGAATGGTCATAAGGATCTTACTAAAGACAAAGATGTCTTAAAAAATATCGATCCTGACTTTATTTGGGTACCACTTGTAAATGGTAATGCGCAATGCACACCATTAGTTCAAGTTGGCGATGAAGTAAAGGTAGGAACGAAGATCGCTGAAAGAAACGATCATTTTTATCTGCCATTATTTTCTCCAGTATCTGGTAAGGTAGTTGCTGTAGAAAAGTTTATGACTTCTGGTATGGCCCAGGCAGACCACTTAAAAATCCAGAACGATCACAAGGGTACAGTTGAACGCAGTTTTGCACCTTTTGATTATGAAAAAGCATCATGGGAAGAACTACTAGAATTCGTTAAGAATGCTGGTATGCTTGGATTAGGTGGTGCTGGTTTCCCTACATATGTTAAGTACTTAAAGCCTGAAGGCGTTAAGTTATTTATCATTAATGCTGTAGAGTGTGAACCATATTTAACAGCTGACTATAAGAATATCGAAGAAAACTTAGATACCCTTAAGGTTGGTGCTCTTGCCCTATATAAATTAAGTAAGGCTGAAAAGGGTTGTATCGCAATTAAGGAAGACAAGCATGAATTAATTGCTAAGCTAAAGGAAACTTTTGCGGGTACAGCTATTGAAGTACGTACGGTTCCTGATTTATATCCAATGGGATGGGAACGTACACTTGTATATCAATTAACTGGTAAGCGTTATGATAAGCTTCCAATTGAAGCTGGTTGTATTTTAAATAATGCATCAACTACAATTGCCCTTGGTAATGCTATTAGTAATGGTATGCCAATTACTCATAAGTATGTAACAGTGTCTGGTGATGCTCTAAACACACCAATGAACGTATTAGTACCTGTTGGTACAAAGGCTTGTGAAATTATTGAGGCAGTTGGTGGTTATAAGGAAGGTATTGAAAGCGTCTTAATGATTGCTGGTGGACCTATGATGGGTCGTACTATTCCTAATGATCAATTTGTTATCATGCCTCAGAACAATGGCTTAACGGTCTTAGAAGATAAGCCAAAGGAAGAAGTTGCTTGCTTAAGATGTGGTAAGTGTACTGAACACTGTCCAAGTGGTCTAGAACCAGTTATCATTGCAAATGCTGCTAAGCGTTTTGATGAAGCTGAACTAGAAAAGTTACATGTAATGGATTGTATTGAATGTGGATTATGTACTTATGTATGTCCATCTAAGATTAACGTTACCGAAAATGTTAGAACAGGTAAGCGTCAAGTTATGATGAAGATGCAAAGAGATAAGGGAGGTAAGAAATAATGAAATTCGTATTTAAGCCATCCCCTAACTATCGTAGTGAACAGAGTACAACTGGTATCATGATGGATGTAACATTATGCTTATTAGCTGTTACATTATTCGCTGTAGTTTGGTATGGAATCTCTTATGGTTTCAATTATGGTCTTCGTGTTTTACTACTAACTATTTGTTCAGTAGTAAGTGCTGAAGTTACAGAAGTATTATATTTTAAGGCTGTTGGTAAGAATTGGAAAGAAATCTTCCATTCTTATGCATGGGTTACAGCTTTAATTATCGTGTTAATTTCACGTATTAATGTTAGTTATTTTGCGATTATTGTGGCTACAGTAGTTGCTATCCTATTTGGTAAGTTACTATTTGGTGGTTTTGGGGCTAATATCTTTAACCCTGCGGCTTTTGGTGCTGCTTTAATCATGAATTCATTTGGTAGTAGTGTTGCGGCTGATATCACAACTGGTGCTACTCCTATGACAGAAGCTAGTGCTGCTGCTTGGAGCTGGACAAGTGATTCTATTGGTGCATTCATTGGTAAGTTTGGTGGTTTATCTGGTTTATTAACTGGTAACTATGCATCTGTTATTGGTGGATCTTGTGCATTACTATTAATCTTAATTTTTGCTTTCTTAGTATGGCAAAAGGATATTGATTGGCATGTTAGTGTTACTTATGTAGCATTTATCTTTGTTGTGTCCTTAATCGTTGGTTTAGTAAAGGGAAGTGGTATTCAGTTTGCTTTATTAAATGTTCTTGGTGGTGGTGTAATGTTCGGTGCTGTCTTTATGATGACTGATCCTGTTACAACTCCTGCTACGATTCCTGGTCGTGTTGTCTTTGCATTAGGTGCTGGTGCGCTTACATTAATGATTAGATGGAAGGCTAATTTACCAGATGGTGTATTATTCTCTATCTTATTAATGAATATGCTAACTCCAGCTATTGATAAGGCATTTAGTGGATCTCAAATCAAGGATGCTAATAAGTTTACTAAGTTAGTTGGTATTATTTGTGCAATTTGTGTTGTTTTAACATTAGCTGTTGGTATTTCCGTAAAGCCTAGTGAAGAAACAGCTTCAGTTAGTGATACTACTATTGAAGTAGTAGAAAATTTATAAGGAGGTTAATATGGATAAGAATTCTAGTGCATATAAAGCTGTCCTTTTAGCTGTAGTTTGTGCGGTTGCTGGTGTTTTACTTGCTGGTGTAAATGCCATTACAGCTCCATTAATTGAAAAGAATGCTCTAAAGGCAGTTGAATCTACTTTAGAAAAGTTCTTCCCTAATGGTAATTTTAGTGATGTTACAAGTAAATATGTAACAGACGAATATAATTTAGTTGATGGTGTATATGAAGCAAAGGGTGAAGGATATGTCTTTACACTTCATAACACTGGTTATGATGCTGGTGGATTTACTTTCGCTATTGCATTTGCTAATGATGGTTCTATCGTTGGCTATGAAGCTCTTGAACAGAATGAAACGGCTGGTCGTGGTTCATTAGCTTTTGAAGGTGATTATGTTGAAAAAGTTAAGGGTTTAACATCTACTGATGAAATGCCATTGATTTCTGGTGCTACAATCACTACAAAGGCTGTTCGTGCTGCTGTTACTCAGGCTGAAACAATCTTCAATAAGATTCAAGGAATTGCCTTTGATTCTAGTGCATCTTCTTCTACAACAGAAGAAAAGGCTACTACTTCTTCTAATAAGTTAAGTGATGTTGATACAAGCAAGGCATCATGTACAGAATCTAGTACAGGTGTTTATGCATGTAAGGCTACAGGTCTTGGTCCTCTAACTGCTACAGTAACAGTTAAGGATGGTGCTGTTGTTAGTATCACCGATATTAAAGGTAGTGAAGTAACTGATGGTTATGAAGATGCTATCTTTGATGAAAAGAATCTTAAAAATTATGTTGGTGCTACATTAGATAGTGAAATTGATGCCTATACTGGTGCAACGCTATCTGATAATGGACTAAAGGCTATGGTTAGTGCAGCATTACAGGCTGCTAGTAAATAAGGAGGTTATCATGAGTGAAAAGAATGTAAAAAAACAAGGTTTTTTCTCTAAATTAGTTACTGATAACCCTGTATTTGGTTTATATTTAGGTATTTGTTCTACTTTAGCTATTTCTACTTCTTTGAATAATGCATTAGGTATGGGTGTTTGTGTTATTGTGGTATTAGTTCTATCTAATATCGTGGTTTCACTTATCGCTAAGATTACACCTGATGATATTCATATTCCAGTTTATATTGTTGTTATTGCAACATTAGTTACAATCGTTGAGATGTTCTTACATGCTTATGCTCCTGATTTGTATACAGCATTAGGTGCTTTCTTATCATTGATTGTTGTTAACTGTATTATTCTTGGTCGTGCTGAAGCATATGCTTGTAAGCATAATGTAATTGATTCTGCTAAGGATGGTCTAATGATGGGTCTAGCTTATACTCTTTCATTAGTTTGTATGTCATTAATTCGTCAGATCTTAGGTACAGGTATTCTTTCATTAAGTAATCCTTTCACATCTGCTGAATTATTCTCACTTCGTATTATTCCTAGTGGATTTGAAATTCCATTTATGACTGGTGAAACTGGTTCATTCTTTACTTTCGCTATGTTAGCAGCTGCTGTTGCTTGGTATAAGGAAAGTATTAATAAGAAGGAGGCTAAGTAATATATGAATTTATTTGCGTTATTTATTAGTGCTCTATTAATTAATAATATTGTCCTAACAAAGTTCTTAGGTATGTGTCCATTTATGGGTGTTTCTACTCATTTGGATTCTGCTGTTGGTATGGGTGCTGCCGTTGTCTTCGTAATCTTCGGTGCTTCTATTCTTTCTTGGTTACTATATTACTTTGTATTAGTTCCATTAAACTTAGAATACATGCAGTTAATTACATTTATTCTATTAATTGCTGCTTTCGTTCAGTTTGTTGAATTGTTCTTAAAGAAGAATTCTCCTGCATTGTATAAGAAGTTAGGTATTTACTTACCTCTTATTACAACTAACTGTACAGTATTATATGTTGCTCAGGATAACATTACTAAGGGTTACACTTTCTTAGAAACTTGTGTAAATAGTATTGCTACTCCTTTAGGATTTATGTTAATGCTTGTAATCTTTGCGACAATTCGTGAAAGATTAAATACAAATGATAATATGCCAAAGGCCTTCAGAGGTAATCCAATTGCCTTTATCGTTGCTGGTATTATGGCTATTGCTTTCTCTGCTTTAGCTGGTATTGTTGGTTAATATGATGACAGGTATTGTTGCGGCATGTATTATTATTGGTTTGTTCTTCTTAAATGTATGGTTATATCGTACAAATAAGAAGACACCAGTACCTGAGGGTTGTGAGAATTTAACACCTGATTGTCATTCATGTGGCATTAAAGATTGTTCATCTCGTATGGGAAAAGAGGATAATGATGGAAATTATTAAGGCATTTGTATTGATGTTAGTTCTTGGTGGTGTATTAGGTGCTGCTTTAGGATTTGCATCAAAGGTCTTCTATGTTAAGGAAGATACTAGAGTTGCTGATGTATTAGCTCTATTACCTGGTTATAACTGTGGTGGATGTGGAAACCCTGGTTGTAGTGGTATGGCTGAAAAGCTTGTTAGTGGTGAATGCAAGGTTGAACAGTGCAAGCCTG